>UMHM01029733.1_pt1 | contig 11238 bp, 9 predicted proteins | sample 1965501 | NCBI WGS metagenome assembly UMHM01 (sample SAMEA4836095, study PRJEB28245) | human gut metagenome | biome: gut microbiome; material: fecal sample | place: Denmark | collected 2008
ATTATTCCGGTCTGGCATGCCAGACCGGAATAATACGAACCGGGTCCGGCATGCGAGAACATAACTCCACCCGCGCGCGCATAATTTCTTGGTATGTGGCGCGCGGCAAAAGTATGCTTCCTCTACATCGGCACGGTGATAGGCGCGGGGTTCGCCTCGGGGAAGGAGATCGCCCTGTTCTTCGGGGAGACCTCTCCCTTTTGCACCGCGCTTGCGGCGCTCTTCATGGCGGTGCCGGAGGCGCTCTTTCTCTCGGCGGGAAAGAGGGGGCTGATGCCCTCGGGCACGGCGGTGAAGACGGGGGTGTTCATCGCCGCGTTCTCCTCCGTCGCGGCGATGCTCGCGGGGTGCGAACTCGCCCTCGACGACCTCACGGGAGCGGCGGGACTCGGCGCTCTTGCCGCCATCGCCGCAGGGGTGCTCGTCACCATGGGACCGGAAAAGATGAAGCTCGCCAATTCCCTGCTCATACCCCTGCTCATCGCCCTCCTCGCCGCCATCTATCTCAAACTCGGCTCCCCCGTCGCGGGCGGGACATTCTCTCTCCTGAAACCCGTACACTACGCGGGGCTGGACGTCCTCATAGGCGGGATGATCGTCTCGCGGGAGGGGAAGAAACTCTCGGGGAAGGAGATCGTCCTCACCTGCGCGATGAGCGCGCTCTTCCTCGGCGTGGTGCTCTTTGTCCTCCAAAACATAGTTTTATTCGACAAAACGAGCGCTTCAATGCCCGTTTTGGTCGTAGCCGAGAGCGTGGGACTGAAAGTTGCGGCAGGAGTGCTCGTCGTCATCGCGGTGTTCACCACCCTCGTCTCCTCCCTCGACATCCTCACGGACGGGATGGTCGAGGCGCTCGCCGCCCTCGCCCTGCCGCGAGGGAAACGCCCCCGCCGCGTCGCGGCGTGGCTTGCCGAGCACCGCTCCGCAGTCGTCTTCCTCTGCCTTGCGGCACTCTACCCCGTGAGCTTTTTCGGCTTCGAGAACATCGTCACCTCTCTCTACCCCTTCGTGGGCGTGTGCGGCGTGGTCATGACAGCTCTGACTGCGGGAAAGATGCTTCTCTGTGCCCTCGGCAAAAGGCGGGGACGAAAAATAAAAGAACGCACCGTTCATGCCAGACCGGAATAATACGGACCGGGTCAAGCCTGCCGATGACGCCGCCCGAGCCGCATCGCCGCCCGGCTTAATGATATATCGGAGCGCGACGGCTACACTCGGCGCGCAAAGAGGAAAGGCGACACCGAACGGCGCGCCGCTCCCGAAACCGCGCGCCCGCGACGGAGCCCGGCAAGCAAAAAGAAAAGACGGGCATGCGCCCGCCGGAAAGAATACGGTTTTATATGTCAGCTTTCAATGGTGGGGATGATGGCAGCCGCAGTCGGGGTCGTCGCAGTCGTCCTCGTCCTCTTCCGCCGTTTTGCCCGCAAAAAGGTCCTCGAAGGGGGAGCGGCGGCTGTCCGTCTCGGGCTCGTCCAGCCCTTTGAGGTAGCGGTAGAAGGGGTCGTCCGAGAAGTCGGTGTCATCCGTCCAGTCGCCGCCGAGCTCCTCGACGGCATTGCGCACCTCCATATACTCGTTGTAATTGAGCTCATACTCCTCCGCAAAACTTTTGAGGACGTCTATGGCGCGCTCGTCGCCGTAGCTTCCGAGCAGGCGGGCAAAGAGCGCGACGTCCTCGCCGCGGTAGAGACAGCTCACCAGCCCCATATACACGGCGGGGTTGCCCTTGTAGCCCGCGAGGATCTCGATGAGCATCTTGTTGGTGTCGCCCTCGGTGGTGTAGAACTTCTCGAGCATCTCTTCAACGACCTCGTCGCAGTCCTCGAGGAGATACTCATACGCCTCCAGCCTTTTCTCGTAGGGCAGGCTCTCGTCCGTGAGCAGGGCGAGCATCTCAAGCATCTCTTTTTTAGTCTTCATAGTCACCGTCGTCTCCGAAGAAGATCTTCTTGTATTTGTAGTAGGACCTTTCGCTGAGGTCATAGCGTTCCATCGCGTCCTCGTCGGGGTCGGGATCGTCGGCGTAAACTCTCGCGAGCAGCACGCCGATCATGGTCTCCTCGCTGCGGAGCATGGCGATCTTTTTGCCGTTTTTGTGTTTCCAGACGATGTCGTTGCCGCCGAGCTGCGGAGTGACCATATCGTCGATAATGCCCGCGAGCCTTTCGAGATAGACGCTCGGGGTCTCGTCCGTGTAGACGATGTCGCACGCGGCGCGGTAGACGGCGTTGTGCAGGTGCCTCGGCAGCACGCGGTAGGCGCGGGGAAGCACGAAATCAACACGCTTGAACCTGTTCTGCGTGACGATGTCGAACTGCATGCTCGTCCCGCCGCCGAGGAGATGGTCGAGGATGATCGCCATCGCGTCGAAGGTGAGGTCCAACCCGATGAGCCTGTCGCGGAAGATCTTCTCCACCGTGTGGTTGGTGACGCGGGAGATGCAAAGAAGGGTGGGACACGCCACGACGTCGGGCGCGTGATAGATCACCCACCGCATCGCCTCGTTGAACTCCACGTCATACGCCAGCGCGTCGCGGATCTTCGCCGCGTTCTCGCTCTCGCACACTCCCCTCACCTTGTTGACGAAATCGAGGGTGGCGGAGCGCGGCCAGTCGTGCCCGTAAGGCACCCTGCTCGGCTCGTCGCGGAAGAGCTTGAGATAATACCCCGCGGGGCTGTAAACGCCGTAGATGTTGTTGAGCGCGCTCATGGCGCGCACGGCTTCTTTGTGCCTGCCCGTGTTCCAGAGCGCCTCCGCCCTGTACATCTCGCTGAACTGCTTGAAACGGGTGCTGCCGCTCACCGTCTCGGCGGCGCGGAGGACATCTTCGTCCCGCACCCTCGCGATGAGCATGGGCATGACTTTGAGAGCGATCTCGACGGGGAGCTTCTCCGTCGCCATGATCTCGTCGAGGAGCGCGTCCGTCTCCTCGTCGCGCTCCTGCACGCTGTAAGCGGTGGCGAGAGTCGCCTTGTTGTCGAGGGAAGGATCCTCCCTCACCATCTGCTCCGCAAGCGCGACCACTTTGTCGAAGTCGCCCTTGGCAAAGAGGCAGAGCGTCTTTATGCGCTGGGCGGGAGTGCGGTAAGGCTCGGGAGCGTCCCCCATCTCCTCCACCGCGCGCATAGCGCCGTCGAGGTCATTGTCGGCGAGGGCTTCGTTGGCGTAGTAGAGCTGCGTCTCATAAAACTCCGCGTCCCCCTTTTTCGCCATGCGGAAGCCGGGCTCCTCGCTCCTCTCCGCCGCGTCGAGCACGGCGCTGTCGTCCTCTCCGAGGCAGCAAAGATAGTATGCCGCCGCCTCCGCGTCCCCCTGCTCGAGCGCGTTGGAACAGAGCTGCCACAGGGCGCCGTCCTCCTCGTCCTCGGAGCGGGCTTTGGACATCGCGACATACAAAACCGCGTTGGACACGTCCAACGCGTGGATCTCGGCATAAGCGCAGCCGAGCGCGGTGTAGGAAGCGCAATCGTCATCCATCCCGCATGCGGTCTTGAAATAGCCGATGGCTTTTTCCGTCCTGCCCTCGGAGAGGGCGCGCACGCCGAGCTCGTGATAGTCCGCGCTTCCCAGCCTGAAATCGATTATCTTTGCCATTTACGCCTACTTTTTCTTTTTCTTCTTTTTGGGGTTGACGTAAGGTTTGGGCGGTTGTTTCGCGTTGTTCTTCTTGCCCGCGCCGCTCGGTGCGGTCTGCCCCGCGGAGGCGGTCTCATAGCGGACGGCGTTCTTGCCCGCGCCGGTCCCGCCGCCCTTGCGGTCGCGCAGAGCGAGCAGTTTCTTCTTGTCGGTGTAGGCTTTCAGAGCCTTGCACTTGGTCATGCAGCGGTCGGCAAAAGCCGTCCAGCACTGCGCCCAATAGATGAACCCCACCAACAGCATCGCGATGCAGATGATGATGGCGAAGATGTTGTTGATCATGAGCAGAAGCAGCGGCGCCGCGGAGAGCACTCCGCAGATGACCGTCGTGAAGGGGTTGTTGGCGATGATGACGATGGCGTCCTTGAAGGTGTCCTTCAAAGACATGCCGTAGGTGGCGAAGAGGCACATCATCACCATGGGCACGGTGAGGAGAGGCGCTCCGAAGATGAAGGAGAGCACAACCGCCGCCATAGTGCCCGCGTTCGCGGTGCCGAGCTGCTCGCAGGTGAGCTGATGTATGAGCGCGGTGCCCATCGCGAGCGCGATGAGGATGCCGACGGTGCCCACCAGCAGATATTTCCACCAATACTTGGCAAAGCCCATGAAGAAGGTGCGGGTGGTGCGCTTATAAAAGTCCTGATAATAGGCGCGCTTCGCGCAATAGAACAGACCCGCGATGAAGGGGAGCGCGATGATGCCCGCGCCCGCCAGCATCATGAGGAAGGGCTGATAGACGTCCCAATAGAGCTTCGCGACGGAGAGAGCGATGTTGTCCCCGCCCGTGTGCAGACCGATGCCTATCCCCTGCATGAAGTTGTAGCCGCTGCCCATAACGTAGTTCTCGAAGAAGGGGGCTGCGACCAGGAAGACGAGGATGAACACCAGCGCCGCGGGCGCGAACCACAGCGACCCTTTGAGCAGCAGGGCGAAATTGGAGCGCACGACGGCGCCCGCCTTCTTGAAATATCCTTCGGGATACTCCTTCTTTATCCTCGCCTCCGTCATGCCGGCGACGACTATCTTTGCGGGTTCCTCAGGTTCGACGACGACGTCAGCGTCGACGAAGAACTTGCCGAGCAGAAAGCGCGGCTCTCGGGCGGGCTTTGCCGCCGCTTGGTTCTGATTTGCCATAAGAGCTCCTTAGCTAAACTCGATTAAACTCCGTATATTGTACAATAACACGCGGGAAATATCAAATCAAAAACGCGAATTGCGGAAGAATTGTGCTTTTTCTCCTGCCTTCCACCGCTCCGCCCGACGCGGATGAGAGACACCCGCCCCCTCCCCGCCCGCCGCGGGAGCGGGGAGGGAACATGCGCCCGCGACGCCTGGCACAAAACAAAAATACCCGCTTAGAATGCGTAAAACCGCGATTTTTCGACACATTCCGCAAGGGGCGCGCCTCTCGCCCGGGCGCCTGCCGGAGGCAAAAAAAAAGGGCGGAACGGGCTCCCGTCCTCCTCTCCGGGGCGGCGCGGGACACTTCTCCGCCCTCCCCTCATGTGGTGCTGCGGCAGCCGTCTACAGGGGATGAGGCGGGAATTTGGCGCGGGCGCAAAGTTTTTTATTGACAATCCGCGCCCGTAAACATATACTTTTGATTAACAATAGAATGAAAGGTAAGGGGTTACAGGAGGTAATATGAAAAAATTCAACATCGCCGTCGTCGGCGCGACCGGCATGGTCGGCAATAAGTTCCTCGAAGTGCTGACCGAAAGACAACTCCCCGTCGAGAACTACTATCTCTTCGCTTCCGCAAGAAGCGCGGGCAAGCAGATCGACTTCATGGGCAAGCCGCACACCGTCATCGAGCTCACGGAAGAGAACGTGATGGCTCTGAAAGGCAAGGTGGACTTTGCTCTCTTCTCCGCAGGCGCCGGCACTTCGGCGAAATTCGCTCCCGTCTTCGTCGAGGCGGGCGCGGTGGTCGTGGACAACAGCAGCCAGTGGCGCATGTACGACGACGTCCCCCTCGTCGTCCCCGAGGTCAACCCCGAGGACGTGAAGTGGAACAAGGGCATCATCGCCAACCCCAACTGCTCCACCATCCAGGCGGTGGTGGCGCTCAAACCTCTCTATGACACCTTCGGCATCAAGCGCATCGTCTACTCCACCTATCAGGCGGTCTCGGGCGCGGGCGTCGCGGGATATAACGACCTCAAGAACGGCGTTGCGGGGGAGGCTCCCAAGAAGTTCCCCTACCCCATCGCGTTCAACATGCTCCCGCACATCGACGTATTCCTCGACAACGGCTATACAAAAGAGGAGTGGAAGATGATCGAGGAGACCAAGAAGATATTGCACGATCAGTCTCTCAGGATCACCGCCACCACGGTGCGCGTCCCCGTCTTCCACGGTCACAGCGAGTCCATCAACGTCGAGTTCAAGAAGCCCTGCACCAAGGAAGAGGTGTTCGACTGCCTCTCCCACTTCCCGGGGCTGGTGCTGATGGACGACGTCAAGAACAACGTCTACCCCATGCCCATCCTTGCGGAGGATCACGACGAAGTGTTCGTGGGCAGGGTGCGCATCGACGAGAGCGTCGAAAGCGGCGTCAACATCTGGTGCGTGGCGGACAACATCCGCAAGGGCGCGGCGACCAACGCCGTTCAGATAGTGCAGCTTCTCATCAACAACGCTTTGGAGGCATAACATGATTTTCAAGGGTACGGCAACGGCGCTCATCACGCCGTTCACACGCGACGGAGTGGACTTCGAAAGCCTGGACCGCATCCTCGACGACCAGCTTGCGGGCGGCGTCGACGCAGTGGTGGTGCTGGGTACGACCGGCGAGCCCGCGACGATGACCATGGCGGAAAAACGCGCGGTCATCGAGTTCGCGGTGAAAAAGCTCAAGGGCAAACTCCCCGTCATCGTGGGCACGGGCGCGAACTCCACGGCTGCCGCCGTCGAGATGTCCGTCACGGCGGAGAGCCTCGGCGCAGACGCGCTGCTCCTCGTCACGCCCTACTACAACAAGGCGACGCAGAAGGGGCTCATCGCGCACTTCACCGCCGTTGCGGACGCCGTGCACACACCCATCATCTGCTACAACGTGCCGGGGCGCACGGGCGTGAATATGCTCCCCGCCACCTTTGCCGAGCTTGCGGAACGCCCCAACATCGCCGCCATCAAGGAAGCGAGCGGGAATATGGAACAGATCGAGGAAGCCATCCGCCTCGCGGGTGACAAAGCCGTGGTGTACAGCGGCGACGACGGCATCACCGTCCCCGTCATGGCGATGGGCGGCATGGGCGTCATCAGCGTCGTGAGCAACGCGGCGCCCCGCTTCACCTCCGAGATGACCTCCGCTTTCCTCTCCGGCGACCTCAAAAAAGCCGCGAAGATGCAGCTTGAGATGCTGCCCTTCGTGCGCGCGATGTTCTGCGAGGTCAATCCCATCCCCGTCAAGAAGGCGATGCAGCTCCGCGGTCTTTGCAACGGCATCCTCCGCCTGCCCCTCACCGAGATGACGGCGGAAAACGCGGCGAAGCTGGAAAAGCTGATGCCCGATTTTGTTTGAAGATATGATAAAGATCGCGATCTCCGGCGCGGCGGGCCGCATCGGACGCACCATCTATAAGTCCCTCATCGGTTCGACGGAGTTCGAGCCCGTCTTCGGCGTTGACGTGGGCGGCGCGGACGACCTGCCCTACCCCGTCTACAAGAGCTTTGCGGCGTCCCCCCTCGACGCGGACGTCGTCATCGACTTCTCCTCTCCCGCGGCGCTCGACGACATCCTCGCCTACGCCGCCGAGAAGAAGTGCCGCCTCGTCCTTGCCACCACGGGCTACACCCCGGAGCAGGAAAAACGGGTGGAATATGCCGCAAACGAGGTGCCCGTCTTCCGCGCGAGCAACATGTCCCTCGGGGTGAATCTGCTCGGGAACCTCGCAAAAGAGGCGGCGAAGTTCCTCGGCGAGGACTATGACATCGAGATCGTGGAGACCCACCACAACCGCAAGCTGGACTCCCCCAGCGGCACCGCGCTCACTCTCGCGAACGAGATCAATTCCGTCCGCGACAATTCCCTCGTCTACACCTACGGCAGGCACGAGGTCAAGCACCGCAGGGAAGCAAACGAGATCGGCATCCACGCCGTGCGCGGCGGCACCGTCGTCGGCAAACACGAAGTCATGTTCCTCGGCACGGGCGAGGTCATCACCCTCATGCACGAGTCCGAGAACAAGGAAGTCTTCGTACGGGGCGCGCTGAGGGCTGCGAAGTTCCTCATGGACAAGCAGTCCGGGCTCTATGACATGACTTCCATCATCGCGCAGAACTACGCCGTCACCTCCGTCTCTACGGAAAAGGACGTCGCGCTCGTCACTCTGCCCCGCATCTCCTTCGACGGATTCCTCACTCTGCTCGACACCATCAAGCGCAACGACATCAATCTGGACATGATCAGCTACCACTTCAACGCGGACGCGACGGTCGCAGTCTCCTTCACTCTGGGGGACGCCGACGTCAAAAAGGCGGAGGGGCTCATCCCCGCCGACATCCCGTCCTCGACGGTGCGCGGCGCGGCGAAGATCACCACGGAAGGCGCGGGCATGCAGCACAGGAGCGGCGTCGCGGCGGACGTGCTCACCGCCCTGCGCGGAGCCGGCGCGGAAGTGTTCGCCATCACGACATCGGAGACGCAGATCTCCTGCTGCATAGACGCAAAGTCCCTTCCCGCGGCGGAAGCGGCAGTCAAGAAATATTACGGCATAAAGTGAGCGGGAGGGGACATTTCCCTCTCCTTACTGCCCGCCCCGGCGACCGACGGTGCGTGCGGAAAAGTGCGAAACTGAATATCAAACGACAAAAAACGCGGCATAAAGCCGCGTTTTTGCATTATTCGTCATTTTTCGACTTTGTCCGTCGGTTTGTGCGACGGGGTCGTTCCGCAAGGCGGCAGGCGCGGTTGCGCCTTGCGATGCCGTGCGGAAGCTCAGTCCTCTTCATCCGCGGCTGCGAGCGCCACGCCCTCTGCGGGAGCCTCTTCCGTGCTCTCTTCCGCAGGCACATCCGCTCCTCTTTCGCAGGCAGCCGCCGCCGCGCGCTGTTTCGCGACCACGGGGAGGGTGATGACTCCGAAGGGGAATCCCTCCTTCTTGAAGCCGAGGGTCTGCTCGTTCTTCACCGCGAGGATGCCCGTTGCGAGCGGGAAGGAGATGAACACCAGCGACAAGATGAGCATGACCACATACGCCGCCCACATGAGCCCTCCGTCACCGAACCACGCCACGAAACCCTCATAGATCCTGTCCATGCGCATGATGGCGTCCAGGGCATTGAGTCCCTCAAAGGGGACGGGATCCGCCGCATACGGGAAGATGGCGATGAAGACATAGACGAGCGGGACGGTGAGGATGGTGGAAAACACCGTGATGCCGATGGTCAGTCCGTTGCGGAGCTTTTTGTCCTCAAAGGTGATGCCGACGTTGGAGAACAGCATTATGCCGCACGCCATCGTCAATATGACGATGATATACTTGCCGATGAGGTTGTCTATCTCGCAAAACGCGGGGAAGAATCCGTTTGCCGGATCCTCCTGCATGGCGTTCACGAGGAAAAGTATCCCCAGAACAATTATCACGCACGCGAGCGCGAGCAATCCTGCCTGCACCTTTTCGTTCTTTTTCAGCTGCCGCTTCATCGTTCCCCCCTGAATCCGCCGCAACGCGGCGTCAACATAGCGATATTATATTATAAAACCCGACATCGCGCAATAATTTTCGGCACAAACTTCCGAAACAGTGGAAAAAACGTAACATGTGTATTATAATTGTCTTTGCCGGAAGGCGCACAGGAGAAAACCATGCTGTCAGACATCGAGATCGCAAGAAACGCCAAGCCCCGTCCCATCGCGGACATCGCAGCCTCTCTCGGCTACTCGCCCGAGGACATCGAGCCGTACGGCAAGTTCAAAGCCAAGGTGCCCCTGCCCTCCTCCGACCAAGGCAGAGCGAAGCTCATCCTCGTCACGGCGATGAACCCCACCCCTCTCGGCGAGGGCAAGACCACGGTCAGCATCGGGCTCGCGGACGGGATGCGCAAGCTGAGTCTCAATGCCTGTCTCGCCCTGCGGGAGCCCTCTCTCGGTCCCGTCTTCGGCATAAAGGGCGGCGCGTGCGGAGGCGGATATGCGCAGGTCATCCCCATGGAGGACATCAACCTGCACTTCACGGGCGACTTCCACGCCATCACTTCCGCCAACAACCTGCTCTCCGCCCTCATCGACAACCACATCAAGTTCGGCAACGCCCTCGGCATAAAAGAGGTCATTTGGCGCAGGTGCCTCGACCTCAACGACCGCGCCCTCCGCGTGGTGCAGGTGGGGCTGGGCGGCGCCGTCAACGGCGTCCCCCGCGAGGACGGCTTCGTCATCACGGCGGCAAGCGAGATCATGGCGGTGCTCTGCCTCGCCTCCTCTCTTAGCGACCTCAAACGGCGCCTTGGCAACATCGTCATCGGATACGGTGAAGACGGGCGGGAGATCCGCGCCCGCGACCTCAGAGCGGAAGAGTCCATGACCGTGCTCCTCCGCGACGCCCTCCGTCCCAACCTCGTCCAGACCCTCGAAGGCACCCCCGCCTTTGTGCACGGCGGTCCCTTTGCCAACATAGCGCACGGATGCAACAGCGTCATCGCCACCCGTGCCGCGATGCAGCACGCCGATTACGTCGTGACGGAAGCGGGCTTCGGCGCGGAACTCGGCGGCGAAAAATTCCTCGACATCAAATGCAGAAAGGCGGGGCTCACCCCCTCCTGCGTGGTGCTGGTCGTCACCGCGCGTTCCCTCAAATTCAACGGCGGAGTGCCCAAAGCGGAAGCCGCCAAGGAAAACGTTGAAGCGCTGAAAAAGGGCTTTATCAACGTAAAACGGCACTTAAACAACCTGAAACGCTTCTCTCAACGTGTCGTTGTGGCGATCAACCGCTTCTATGCCGACACGGACGCGGAGCTTGACGCGCTCGCCGCGCTCTGCCGCGAATGCGGCGCGGACGCCGTCGTCACCGAAGGCTTCGCAAAGGGCGGAGAGGGTGCAAAGGCGCTTGCCGAAAAGGTCGCTAAGCTCTGTGCTCTGCCCGCTCCCCCCGTTGCTTTCGCCTATCCCGACGACGCGCCCGTCGAGGAGAAGATCGCCGCCGTCGCAAAGAACGTCTACGGCGCGGGCAGCGTGAGCTGGTCTGAGGAAGCCCTCGCGCACCTTCAAAAGGTCAGGTCCAACCCCGAATACGCCCGCTATCCCGTCTGCATCGCCAAGACGCAATACTCCTTCTCCTGCGACGAGAAAGCCCTCGGCGCGCCCGAAGGGTTCGATTTCCTCGTCCGCGACGTCATCCCCCGCGCGGGTGCGGAGTTCATCGTCGTCATCGGCGGCAATATGCTCCTCATGCCCGGGCTCGGCGCCTCCCCCAACACCGACCGCATCACCATCGACACTGAAACGGGCGAGATCGACGGCTTGATGTGAGCGAGGGTGTTACACCCTCGCAGACTAATACCCATCGTACTCGAGAACGCTACGAATAAGCTGTCCGTCCGAGGGTTATCTTGATACCCCCCTCCTTCCCTCCGGGCTTTCCTCCCCCGTGTCCGATTAA
>UMHM01026960.1_pt1 | contig 11227 bp, 10 predicted proteins | sample 1965501 | NCBI WGS metagenome assembly UMHM01 (sample SAMEA4836095, study PRJEB28245) | human gut metagenome | biome: gut microbiome; material: fecal sample | place: Denmark | collected 2008
TTTGAAAAAATCATAGAACAACAATTAAAAGACCATGCCAGTATATTTATTCGAGTAGGCAGAAGTCTTGTGATAAACAGCAACTTTATATATGTAATAAATATCAACAAACAAGAACTTATACTTGCTGATACAAAAACTTCTGCAAAGTTCATTTTACATGTTTCGAAAGAAGCCCTGAAAGTATTGAAATCATTAGTTGAAAAATCAATCATTTAAAATATTAAATAATTATGAATAAAGAAGATAATGAAGTTTATTTCTTAGGAAAGAATAAACCCAAACAGCATAGTAAACGTATATATCTATATACACTCATATTATTAGCTATACTTGGAATAAGTGGATGGATATACTATAAAAGCACAATAAAAAAAACAGATAATACTGAAATATTACAAACCGTATCCATTCATCCTAAAAAGACAATACTCAAACGTCCTCGTTTTGATAAAGATAAAGACATTACAGCCTTTTATTCATGGATAGCCCAAAATTTGAAATATCCCAAAGGACTTGAAAATAAAGATGCAAAAGTCGTCATCAAGTTTACAGTAAATACAGCCGGCAAGCTGGAAAAATTTCAGATTCTTGAATCCCCAAAAGAGAAAGCTTTCGAACAAGCAGTAATAAGTCTTCTGAAAGAATCTCCACAATGGGCACCTGCCGAACTCACAGACGGCACCAAAGTCAACATGGAGTTCACCCTACCCGTTTCGTTTAAACCTGAAAAATAACCACTATGAAGCATTCTATCATTTGTTTTATCAGCCTGATGATGACTGTATTTTGTTATGCAAGAACTTCAATCTATCAACTTCCAAGCGATTCAACCGACTGGAAAGTCTATTACATGCAAGGAGAAGAATACCATCGAAAAGGGAAGCTGCAAAAATCTTTATCGAACTACAAAAAAGCACTCAGCATACATGTTTCTGATACGATCGTACATGCACTGGCCAACTGTTATTACCAAAGGGGGTACTACCAGCAAAGTATTGAGCTATATAATACATTTATAAAAGAAGACTCTTCGGAAACCAAACTGAATACTATCGCCAAATGTTACGACAAGCTAGAAAAACCAGACTCTGCACTTATATACCGCAAAATAATTGCAATGCAAGATATAGAGAATCAGAATAACACTATCGCACTTGCTCAGAATTTTTTGAACATGGAACAACCTGATTCTGCACTGATATATCTATGCCGATACACCTCCATTGACTCTACCGACTTAAACATAAACAGACTGAAAGCATACGCATACAATCAGGCAGGATTGCACCAAGATGCTATCAAACTGTACCAGAAAATCAGACAATCCGGTGACAGACAGGCCAGTACGGAATATTATCTCGGACTATCGTATGCATACACAGACAGCCTCAGCCAAGCATACGATTGTCTGGTCCGTGCCAATAATCTATCAGAGAGAAAAAATGCTTACATTTTATCTCAACTGGGTGTAATAGGAAGTAAAATAGGCATGATAAAAGAAAGCCAACAGGACATAAAAGATGCACTTGATCTCTTACAGCCCGACAAGCAACTGGTTACTTCTCTGTATGAAACAGCAGCAACAAACCACATTCAACTCCATCAATACAAGGATGCCATTGCCTGCTACGACAAGATTTTAAAAGAAAACCCAGAGAAGCTGCATATGCTATACCAGACGGCCTTCTTATACGGCAAATTGCAACAGCCTGAACAAGAGGCTGTCTATTACGAAAAATTCATCAAAGCGGTCGAGCAGGCCGGAAAGCCGAAGAAATATACAAATATGCTTCAAGATGCCGAAAGCTATATAAAAGAGCTCAATGTAGAGAGATTTTTTCAAGGGAAAACAAACAAATAACCCAAACGTATGAAACGACTGATCATATTAGGCATTGTGATATGTGCGGGAACTCTTTGTACCCACCTGTCTGCACAAGTTATAGAAGGTAAGGTAACAGATGCTTCACAACAAGGAATAGACGGAGCAACAGTTATACTCCAGTCGGCCGACTCTGTATTTATCGAAGCAACGATAACCGACAAGGAAGGAAATTTCCATTTCCGTCAAAAACGGGAAAATTACTGCCTGACCGTACAACACCTGCTATTCCAGACAATAAGAAAGTGTTTTCAGGAAAACAATATCCGACACCACATCATCATGCATCCTAAAGACAATCAGCTTCGTGAAATAATAATCGAAGGAGAAAAACCTCTGCTAAAAATGGAAGGAAACAAACTGATATATGACATTACCCAGCTGACAAACACCAAGCTTGTAACCAATGCCTATGAAGTTATCAAAAACCTTCCCGGAATTATGGAATATAATGGAACTCTGACACTCGCAGGAAGTGGTTCGGTTAATATCTTATTAAACGACAAGGTATCTTCCATGACTTACGAGCAAATTCTTACACTCCTGAAAAGCATGCCAGCCTCACGAGTGGAGAAAGTCGAAATCATGTACACCACTCCCCCACAATACCATGTTCGTGGTGCATCCATAAATATTCATACCCCAAAGCATAAAACAGATGAAGGCAAATTACAAGGAGAAATCAACGGAGCCTACAGCCAAAAGCAGCAAAGCGACGGAGAAGGTGGTATTACGCTAGCCTATACCTCCAAAAAGTTTGATGCAGATTTTACCTATCATTTTACTAATGAATACAGCCGTCAGGGTAATAGTCTGGAAACTCTCCATACAGTCGATGGCAACCAACACCATGTCTGCCAAAACTTCTCCGGAGAAGGGCGAAGCAACACACATCTGCTGAAAATTGGCAGCACCTATAAATTTACTTCTCAAAGCAGCCTAAGTCTGGATTATACAACCAGTCTTACTCCTGACGATCAAAACACCCTGACAGCTTCCGGCAATCAGTTTGCATCTGAAAACATTTCCAACAGTCAAATCCAGGTACACAATCTCTCACTATACCTGACTTCAGCTTCCGGATTAAAAACCGGCGCAGATTATACTTACTACCGGAATATAGAGGATCAGCATTTTCAAACACTTCAACCGATTGAAGCTTTGCAGAAATTTCTCAGCTCGTCCAGGCAAGTGATCAACCGATGCAAAATATACGCAGACCAACATCACATTCTCAATCAGGCATGGCAATTGGACTATGGCACTTCCTTTTCGTATGTAACCAACAGTAACCGGCAACAATACGATGCCCCAACGATGAGCAAACAGAATCTGGACTCCCGAATAAAGGAATACACCTATAATTTATATGCAGGCTCCGAATATAAATTCAACAAGAAACTAAGTTTAAGCGCATCCGTTTCGCTGGAGTTTTACAAAATGATGAATTATAAAAAATGGGTCATATACCCTACCCTACAACTTGGATACATTATTTCCCCTTTCCATTTGTTACAATTTTCATTCAACTCCGACAAGACATATCCAAGCTATTGGGTAATGAGTGGAGCCATAAACCATATCGACAATTACCAAGTAGCAATAGGCAACACTTACCTCAAGCCGTACACCGATTATTCCGCCCATCTTAGCTATATATTAAAACGCAAATATATTTTTCAGATGCGCTACAGCCACAGGCCTCATTACTTTACGCAAATGATGTACCTGCCTCCCAACGAACTGAAGTCCATATATAATTATCAGAACTGGGACTATATGAATCAACTTACATTTTCTTCCATCCTCCCCTTTAAAATCGGGAAATGGTGGAGTAGCCGACTATCGCTAAGCGCAATTCTGAAACACGACAAAGCCAGCCATTATTTTGATGCACCTTTCAACCGAAAACAATGGACCGGAATAGGCATTTGGAATAACACATTTACACTATCCCAAAAACCGAACATAAAAATAGAACTCAGTGCCTTCGGACAAACCAAAGGAATACAGGGAAGTTATACGATAAAGCCTATGGGAAAGACAGATGCCACTATCAGATATACATTTCTTAATCAAGCAGCTTCCATACAACTGCGCCTAAATGACATATTCAATTCGATGAATCCGTATACAACCATACGCAACGGAGTTCAAATTGCAGACATGAGCGTAAAACGAAACCAGCGCAGTTTGACCCTGTCTTTCAGCTATAAATTCAAAGGATTCAAGGAAAAAGAAGTGAAAGAAATAGACACTCAAAGATTTGGATTATAGACTAATCTGCATGCCAGAGAATATACGTTTAAAAAGATGCAGAAGAAAGGATAAAAAATTGCTGAAAAAATAAAAAAAGATGCTGATGTTTTCAAGAAAAGATGCTGATGTTTTTCTGATGATTTCAGGGAAAGATGCCTAAAAAGTAAAATGACATGCCAAAAGCCAAACAGTTGCTTCCGGCATGTCATTTCCTTCAATATCATTATAGCTGTTCACATTCCTGTAACCACAATGCTGAACTAGCATCGCTCGGCATACGCCAGTCACCACGAGGACTTAAAGAAACAGATCCCACCTTAGGACCGTCAGGCAAACAAGAGCGTTTGAACTGTTGATTAAAGAAACGACGGCAGAAATTTACAAGCCACTTCTTTATTGTTTCTTTATCGTACACATCACGGAAAGCAATCTCTGCCAAATAGAAAATCTTTGCCGGACGAGAACCGAAACGCAAGAAATGGAAAAGGAAGAAATCATGCAATTCGTAAGGTCCGACCAAATCTTCTGTTTTCTGCTTGATATTTCCATTTTCATCTGCAGGAATCAGTTCGGGACTGATCGGAGTATCGATAATATCGAGAAGCGTTGCACGTGATTTTTCATCCACCCCGGTTTCTGCTACCCAAGTAACCAAATACCGAACCAGTGTTTTCGGTATACTTGCATTTACTCCATACATAGACATATGATCACCATTATATGTAGCCCAGCCCAGTGCCAGTTCGGAAAGATCGCCTGTACCAATTACCAATCCTCCTACCTTATTTGCATAGTCCATCAGAATCTGAGTACGCTCACGAGCCTGACCATTTTCATAAGTTACATCATGAACAGATATGTCATGATCAATATCTTTAAAATGTTGGATGCAAGCATCGCGTATACTGATTTCTTTCGTCGTTACCTGCAATGAACTCATCAAATCCAAAGCATTATGATAAGTACGGTCGGTTGTTCCAAATCCCGGCATCGTAATGCCGACAATACCCTTTCGGGACAATCCAAGTTTATCGAACGTTTTTACACATACCAGCAAAGCCAGTGTAGAATCCAATCCACCGGAAATGCCGACAACTACCGTTTTACATCCCGTATGTACCAAACGCTTAGCCAATCCCGCTACCTGAATTGAAAAGATTTCCTCACAGCGTTCATCAAGCAACTTACCTCCTGCCGGAACAAAAGGATGAGGTTCCACCGCACGTGTCAATGTAAAATCTTCATTCGCTTTAGTCATTTCAATTGGAATACGCTTTACCGGATAGTCTTTATATGTCCGTACGCTAGCAGCAAAAGTCGTATTCACCATTCGCTCTCCTCTCAAACGTTCGATATCAATTTCACTGACAACCAACTGTTCCTCAAATGAGAAGCGTTCGGAAGCAGCCAGTAGTGTTCCGTTCTCATAAATAAGAGCGTTTCCTGCAAAAACAACATCAGTAGTAGACTCTCCAAATCCAGAAGAAGCAAAAACATATCCAGCCAGACAACGAGCAGACTGCTGCGCCAGCAAAGAACGCAAATACTGATGCTTACTGATATTTTCGGTATCAGCAGACATATTGAATATTACATCAGCTCCTTTCAATGCCAAATGAGAACTTGGAGGAATGGTAGCCCATACATCTTCACAAATTTCTACGCCAAAACATAAATCTGTTGATTCAAATATCAAATCGGAACTGACAGGAACATGCTGCCCGCATATACGAACCATCTCATCATCTGCATGTGCCGTTGATGGAGCAAACCAACGCTGCTCGTAAAATTCTTTATAGTTAGGCAAATATGTTTTAGGAACAATTCCCAATATTTTTCCACGCTGGCAGACCACAGCACAGTTCATCAAGGTAGAATTGACAACAACAGGCATGCCCACAATAGATATGATATCCAACTGACGAGTTTCATTCATAACCTGCATCAAAGCTATTTCTGCCTGCTCAAGCAATAAAGTCTGCCCGAACAAATCGCCACACGAATATCCAGTTAGATTTAATTCCGGAAAAATAATAACCTGTACGCCTTTCGAATCAGCTTCGACAATCAGTTTACTTGTCTGCTGAGCATTAAACTGGCAATCGGCCACCTTCACTAAAGGTATAGCAGCTGCCACTTTTACAAAACCATATTTCATATAAATTGTTATATAAATAGTGCATTACTGCAAAGATAGGAATTATTTATTGTTCACTATGAGAAAAATAAAAAAACTAACTTTGCTTTGGATTTTAAGAAAATCTTTATATCTTTGCCAAAGAATTAAAATTGTAACAATTACAAAATAAAAAGAATAACATGAACGTTTACGAATATCTGCTTAGCTATAACATCAAGCCATCCGTACAACGCATTGCTATTATGGACTACTTGCTAAAGCATCATACACACCCGTGTATAGATGAAATTTATTTAGCATTATGCAAAGATATACCCACCCTGTCGAAAACAACTGTATACAATACATTGAAGCTGTTTATTGAGCATGGTGCAGCACGCATGTTAACTATTGACGAACGCAATGCATGTTTTGACGGAGATACTTCTATGCATGCACATTTCCAATGCAAAACTTGCGGAAAAATATATGACATTCCAATGAAAACGGAAAGCGAAGAGGCAGATCTCTTACATAAAGATGGATTCCAAATAGAGGAAATACATCATTATTATAAAGGTATCTGTCCTGAATGTCTAAACGAGAAAAATGAAAATTAATGCCTGTAAATGGCAAATAAAATATTACTAATAACTAAAACTTTTTTTGACTTATGAAAAAATTTATCTGTACTGTATGTGGTTACATCTATGAAGGTGAAACAGCTCCTGAAAAATGTCCTTTGTGTAAAGCTCCTGCTTCTAAATTCAAAGAAATGGAAGAAACAGCAGAAGGTGGCTTGCAGTTTGTTGACGAACACGTTATCGGTGTAGCTAAAGGTTGCGACGACGAAATGATTAAGGATTTGAACAACCACTTCATGGGCGAATGTACAGAAGTTGGTATGTACTTGGCAATGAGCCGTCAGGCAGACCGTGAAGGCTATCCTGAAGTAGCTGAAGCTTTCAAGCGTTACGCTTGGGAAGAAGCAGAACACGCTGCAAAATTCGCAGAATTGCTGGGTGACTGCGTATGGGATACAAAAACTAACTTGGAAAAACGTATGAACGCTGAATGCGGTGCTTGCGAAGACAAGAAACGTATCGCTACTCGTGCTAAACAGTTGAACTTGGATGCAATCCACGATACAGTTCACGAAATGGCAAAAGACGAAGCTCGTCATGGTAAAGGTTTCGAAGGTCTGTACAACAGATATTTCAAGAAATAATAAATCCTTCCAATAATTAAGGTAGAAAGAGGCTGCTTATTCAAAGCAGTCTCTTTTTTTTATTTACTCCCAACTATACCATATTAATAGCAATCAGTATAACTCTTTTGTCATCACTCTTCCAACACGAAATACACCCGTTCAATAACTTTAGACAATAATAGTCCTGATCTAGCTAGCTCCAACCCAATAAATAAACCTTGCAGTAACTCAAATCAAGGAATAGCTAGTTTTTATAGACAATAAAAAAGCGACCCTTTTTCGAGGGTCGCTCATTCTGCAATATATCTTTTTTATTAATTAGCAGCAGAATCTTTAGCTGCAGGAGCAGCAGCAGGCTGATCGGTTGCTGCATCAGACTGAGGAGCAGCAAATCCTGCAGGAGCATTCAGAGGGTTAGTTTTCTGTTCTTTTACTGCCTGATCCATAATAACAGATGAAGCTTCGCTTGTGGTAGGAATAACATAAGCTGTAGCAACACTTACTACAACCATAAAGATAGCCAATCCCCAAGTAAGTTTTTCAATAAAATCTGTTGTTTTGCGAACTCCCATAATCTGGTTTGAAGCAGCAAAACTAGAAGAGAGACCTCCTCCCTTAGAATTCTGTATCAACACGACAAAACACATCAACACAGCTGCAAGTACGATTAATCCTACAAATAATAAATACAATGAATACATTTTCTTTTATTTTGATTTAGCGTTAATAATCAATTTTTCCAAAAATCTTATTTGGTCTGCAAAGTAAGCATTTTTTTTTGGATATTTCAAATTTAATTTTTTAATTATTTCAAGAGCTTTATCATATCGTTGCTGTTTTACATAGATCTTAGCCAAAGTTTCAGTAAAATAATTTTCATCCGAACTTTCTTCTATTCTCTCTACCTCATCTTCTCCCTCTTGTATATCTGTTTCCTCCGGAACTTCATCTGTCGTATCTGATTCTTGCATCAAGTCATCCTCTTCCACCACAGCCAAGGTTTCAGAACCTGCTGACTGTTCAATAAAGTTATCAATCAAATCCTGGCCTTTCAACATGGCAGAAGAAGCAGGCTCTGCATCAGGTTCCTGCATCAAAATGGAAGTATAATCTACATTAACTTCTGCTGGCAATGGCAGTTCCATAGAAGTTTCCTCCGATAAATCCGACAAGAAACGGTCTATCAAATCTAAAGTCCGGTCAGTAGAGGAATCACTTGATACGTTTTTTTCAGAGGGGTGTTTCTTTATTACCAGACGCTCTCCTTCGATGTAATAGAAAAGAACACTTAAATCGGCTATATACAATGCACTTTTCCTTAATTCATCCTTGAAATCAGCATCCTGAAGCAAGAAGAGATTTTTCAGATAAAGTAACCGAACTGTCTGAAAATAAGGATAGCGAGCCAATAAATTTCTCAACTCAAACAAGCTATCCTTATTCAAATATTCCGGATGCAATATCCACTCATATAAACGTTGCTGCATCATTTGCATGAATTACCAGTTCGCTACTGTTGCATTAAATATTTGTTCCACTATTTCATCGATCATCTGGTTAACCAGATCTTCCTGAACAGAAGACAACTGCTGGCTTGCATTATACTCACGGCTCGCAGAAAATTGCTGTTCAAAATCTTCAGCATGATTTGTGTTATTCACGAAACGTACATTAACAGTCATTCTCAACTCAGCCATAGTAGAATAACCGTCGGAACCTACACCCTTATTATAAGCATCGTAGTTTGTAATCTCACCTGACAATTCCAAATCTCCCCCTTGTCTAACCTGTTTCAAGCGAGTTTGCTGCATGTATATATCCTGCAAAGCCGTATTAAACATCGACTCCATAGGTCCCCATACAAACGCTGCAGAACGGTTCGGGAAATTTTCGAAAGAAATTGTTTTTACCTTATCATAATTAATGGATGCACCATTAAACTTATATGACACAGTACATGCCGCCATTATACAGACAGCAACAGACAAAACAGAAACTAACTTATAATATTTTTTAATCAAGCCCATATTCTTTTATTTTTCGATAGAGCGTACGCTCTGATATTTTTAAATCATTTGCCGCATTCTTGCGTTTGCCGTGATGGCGTTCCAATGCTTTCCGAATCATTTCTTTCTCCACCTCATCCAAAGAAAGATTTTCCTCTACATATTCTTCTGTGTCTTGTACTTCTGCTACTTCATCCGAAGAAACCTTTACTGGAGATATAGTATTTACTGACGAAACAGAAGGCTTTACAACAGGCACAGAAACCGGAGCAACCACTACTGGAGGTTCTTGTACCATTCCTACCGGATTCTGCAAATAATGTACAGTCGCAGTTTCCGCAGGATGATTTATCGGAGTTCCGGCACGTTCGGACATAATATCATGAACCAGTTTTTTCAGCTCGGTTACATCGCGACGCATATCAAACAAAACCTGATAAAGAATTTCACGCTCGCTTTCAAAGCCTTTTCCTCCAGAAGTATTCTTCACTCCCAATAAAGCCGGAAGACGAGATACCGGTTGCGCAGGCAAATACCCCTGTAAAATGTCTGCTGTAATATCGCGGTTGGTTTCTATAATAGAAATCTGTTCTGTTATATTTTTCAACTGACGAATATTGCCAGGCCAGGAATATGATACAAGCATATGTCTGGCATCGTCAGTCAACTGAATGGCAGGCATACGATATTTTTCAGCAAAGTCAGCAGCAAACTTACGGAACAGCAAAGCAATATCATCCGGACGTTCACGCAAAGGAGGTATTTTGATTGGAACTGTATTCAAACGATAATACAAGTCTTCACGGAAACGTCCTTCCGCTATTGCATCTGCAAAATTCACGTTTGTAGCAGCAACAATACGCACATCTGTCTTCTGAACTTTAGAAGAACCTACCTTAATATATTCGCCAGACTCAAGGACACGCAACAAACGCGCTTGTGTGGATAATGGTAGTTCGCCCACCTCATCCAAAAAAATCGTTCCCCCATTGGCTTCAGCAAAATATCCGTTACGATCACTGATAGCTCCGGTAAAAGCCCCTTTCTCATGCCCGAAAAGCTCTGAATCAATAGTTCCTTCAGGTATTGCGCCACAGTTGACTGCGAGATAGGGACCGTGTTTGCGGCGACTGAACTGGTGAATAATTTGCGGAAAGCTTTCTTTACCGACACCACTTTCTCCTGTTACCAGTACAGACAAATCTGTAGGAGCAACCTGTATTGCAATGTCAATAGCCCGATTTAAGCCTTCGGCATTACCAATAATGCCAAATCGCAACTTTATATTCTGTATTTCTGACTTTACCATATTCTACATTCAATATATGACAAAATTACAAAAAGTTTAATACATCAGGCAATTTTGGCAGAAATTTTAAAATACGGTACGAATCATAAAGCGAATACCCCACTTGTTTGCAGTCGGAAGATTGTTATAATTCAAACGGCGTACATACTCTACATGCAAAAGCTTGAAGATATTATGTATACCAGCGGTAACCTCCACATAAGGCTTCTTGGGATCCATCACATTGCTTGAATAGCGGTATTCTCCATTATAATCATAATGTCCCGGGAACTTCATCAGTACATCGTCATTACGGTTTTGCTCCAGGAACGGATTATTTTTATCGGTCAACGTTCCCCACAAACATTTTACGCCAATAAACTCACGCCATTTCAGTTTTTTCAACAATGGAATACGATTGAACAATTTACCTTGCATATTCCATGAAACATCCAATGAA
>UMHM01043771.1_pt1 | contig 11219 bp, 10 predicted proteins | sample 1965501 | NCBI WGS metagenome assembly UMHM01 (sample SAMEA4836095, study PRJEB28245) | human gut metagenome | biome: gut microbiome; material: fecal sample | place: Denmark | collected 2008
CGCCAAGGGTGAGAACCCGCACCTGCTCGTCATGTCCGCAACGCCCATCCCGCGCACGCTGGCGCTGATGATCTACGGCGACCTCGACGTTTCGGTGATCGACGAGCTGCCGCCGGGGCGGCGGAGCATCGAGACCTACGCTGTGCCGTCGAGCTACCATGAGCGCATCTACGCCTTCCTCGAAAAGCAGCTCGTGGAGGGACGGCAGGCCTACATCGTCTGCCCGATGGTGGAGGAGAACGGCGAGCTGCCCGACGAGCGCAAGGCGGTGACTGCCTATGCGGAAAAATTGCAGAAAGAGGTGCTTCCGAACCGAACGGTGCGTTTTCTGCATGGAAAAATGAAAGCGAAGGAAAAGGAAACGGTCATGCGCGCGTTCGCCGCGGGCGAGATCGACGTGCTCGTTTCCACCACGGTGGTGGAGGTCGGCGTGGACGTGCCGAACGCCTCGGTCATGCTCATCGAGAACGCGGAGTGCTTCGGGCTCTCGCAGCTCCATCAGCTGCGCGGGCGCGTGGGGCGCGGGCCATGGCAGTCGTATTGCATCCTCGTTTCCGACAACCGCGGCGAGGACAATAAAACGCGGCTCGACGCGATGCGCCGCACGCAGAGCGGCTTCGCGCTGGCGGAGGAGGATCTGAAGCTGCGCGGCCCGGGCGACTTCTTCGGCGCGCGGCAGCACGGTCTGCCGACGCTGCGCGTGGCGGACTTCACCTGCGACATGGAGCTGCTTTACGAGGCACAGGGCGCGGCGGAGGCACTGCTCGCCCTCGACCCGAGGCTGGAGGGATACCCGGCGCTGCACGCGCGGGTGCGCGAGCTCTTTGACCTCAACGCCGAGGCGCTGAATTGAAACCGAACAGAAAACGAAAACGACCGCGGGAGCGGTCGTTTTTTTCACGGGAAAAAGCCGATGATGGGCAGGGAATAAAGGAAGCGGGGCAGAGGGCCGAACGGCTCTCTGCCCCGCTTTTGCTTCAGGGTATCCGGTGAATGAGGCGGGCTCAGGCGTTATTTTTGGCGAAGCGCTTGCCGATGAGCATGATGACCGCGAAGGTGAGCAGGTACCAGAAGTTGCCCATCTTGTGGCCGATGAGGCAGGCGATGACCATGAAGATCGAGCCGCAGATGGCAAGCGTCGGAATGACGTAGCGGCGCAGCGCGGATTCGTCGGTCGCCTTCTTCATCCAGTTGATGAAGATCGGGATGTAGAGGGCGTAGATGGTGATGATGGGCAGCTCGGTGGGATCAAAGAAGAAAATGACGCTTTCAAACGGCGTGCCGACAAAAGCGACGGCATGGCTCCAGGTGCCGGCAAGGTTGGAGAGATAGAAGTAGAGGCCCCAGGCGGCGCAGTAGAACAGGCCGAGGATGGCGGAGTTGTTGGGGAGGTTGGAGACCTTGTCCACCTGACCGAAAAGCTCGGGGTGGGGGCCCTCGCCGCGGGCGGCAAGGGAGTAGGGGCCGCGGCAGCAGCCGAGCATCAGGCCGTTCATCGTACCCATGCAGGAGATGGCGATGAAGAGGTTGAGGATGTTGCCGAGAACGGGACCGAACACGTTGATGAACGCGGCGGTCGCGCCGGAGTCGCACAGCTCCTGATTGGTGGCGCCGCCGGCGACGCCGATGTAATAGAGAATATAGGTGGCGACGATGATGAGACCGCCGATGAGCAGAGCCTTGGGCAGGTTGCGCTTGGAATCCTTGAGCTCGGCGTTGATGGAGGTGGCGATGATCCAGCCCTCATAGGCGAAGGCGGTGGCGCAGACGGCGGCGAAAAGCGGGCTGCCCGTGACCTCGTAGCCGACGGCGGGGGTGGTGAAGTTGTTGGTCAGCATCCCGTTGGCGAGGCCGAAAATGATGCCGACGACCGCCATGAGCGCGAGGGGAATGAACTTGATGACGGTGGTGGCGACCTGGAACTTACCGGCGAGCTTCGGCGAGAGCGCGTTGACGGCGTAGGCGCAGACCATGTAGAAGAGCATGAGCGCGAGGCACTCGGGACCGATGATGCAGCCGCCCGCCTCGGCCGGAACGATGAGCGGGAAATCGGGATCGACGGAGGTGACGAACACCAGCGTGTAGCGGGCGCTCAGCCAGGCGAGCGCCGAGGTGAGCGTGGGATAGTAGGTGGTGGAAAGGAACCAGCCGATGTAGTAGCCGTAGCGCTTGCCGACGATGGCCTCGGCATAGTCGACGATGCCGTTGACCTTTTCGTATTTCTGCGCCATGGCGGAAAAGGCGAGGATGCAGACGATCATGATGGCGCCGCCGATGAGCCAGGCGAGGACGCCGAGCGGCATATCACCGCCGGTCTTCTGCAAAATGACCTGCGCCTTAAAAAATACGCCCGAGCCGACGACGATGCCGACCACCATGCAGATCGCGGTGAAGAGGCCGTATTTCTTTTCGAGCTTGTTTTCCATTGCTGTCACTCCTTATCCGGCGGGGATCTTCCCAAAGTCCGCCGTATCAAAAATTCGGCGGGGGGTATTCCGGTATCCGCCGTGTAAAAAAGAAGCCCGCCCATTCAGGGAACGGCGAAACCATAGCAAAAATTATAAAGCGATGCTTCAAAAAAAGCAATCATTTTGACGCTTTAGAGAGGTAAAATATGAATTTTTTGTGAATGTGACGAATTGACGGGTAAATCGTTGGATATTTTGACCGTAAAGATTTCGTTAAAATGAGGAAAAGCGGAAAAAATAAAAACTTTTGAACGATTGACGCACGGAAACGTGCAACAAAACGGGGGTGGGCGGCTACGGGTGAAAACGAACGGCGGCCGGAACCGGTGCAGCCCGCGCAGGGAAGAAAGAAATGCGGGAGAGCCGGGGACGGCGGCGGAAGGGATGTGATCGAAGGAATGCGAGCAAAGGCGACCCGTGAGCGCGTCATTCAAAGATTGTACGAAATGGCGCTGGCGCGGGCAAACGACGCGGTGAAGCTCGCCTACTGCCAGGAGCCGACGGAGGACGAGATCCGACGGCTGGACCTCGGTGCGGTGGCGGAGTTCCGCCGCAGCAACCTCGGGAGCGTGGAAATCCGGTTCATCGACCGGGTGAAGGCATTGCAGGCGCTGGCCGGTATGCTGGAGGGCGAGGGCTGCGAGGCGGAGGAGTTTTTCCGCGCGATGGTGCAGGCGGAGGAGGAAGCGTGAAGGAGATGATACCGCTCTCGCTGCGGCAGAGGAAGGCGTTCGTCTGGTGGGCGAGAAGGGAATACGAGGACTATGCGGCGATCATCTGCGACGGCGCTATCCGCTCGGGCAAGACGCTGGCGATGGGAATGGGCTTTTTCTTCTGGGCGATGGCGTGCTTTTCCGACCGGCAGTTCGCGCTGTGCGGGCGGAGCGTGGGCGCGCTGCGGCGCAACCTGCTGGAAACGGTGCTGCCGCAGCTGCGAAGACTGGGCTTTGCCTGCGAGGAGAAGCGGAGCGAAAAGCTGCTGATCGTGCGGCGGCGCGGACGGGAAAACCGGTTCTATCTTTTCGGCGGGGCGAACGAGGCGAGCGCCGCGCTGATCCAGGGCATGACGCTGGCGGGAGTGCTGTTTGACGAGGCGGCGCTGATGCCGCGCTCGTTTGTCGAGCAGGCGAGCGCGCGCTGCTCGGTCGAGGGGAGCCGGCTGTGGTTCAGCTGCAATCCCGAGGGGCCGAACCACTGGTTCTACCGGGAGTGGGTGTGCCGGGCCGAGGAGAAAAGGGCGCTCTATCTCCACTTCACGATGGCGGACAATCCGTCGCTGAGCGCGAGGGTGCGCGCCCGGTACGAGAGCATGTACAGCGGCATTTTCTACCGCCGCTTCGTGCTGGGCGAATGGACGGCGGCGGAGGGGCGCATCTACGACTTCTACGCGCCGGGGGAGTACGCGCAGGAGGCGCCCGCGGAGCCGTGGGAGAGGCTGCGCGTTTCCGTGGACTACGGGACGGTGAACCCGACGAGCATGGGGCTGTGGGCGCTCAAGGACGGCGTGTGGTACCGCGTGGACGAATACTACTACGATTCCCGCACGGAGGGCCGGCAGAAAACGGATGAGGAATACGTCGACGCGCTCGAGGAGCTGACGCGGGGAAGAAGGATCGAGCGCGTGATCGTGGACCCGTCGGCGGCGAGCTTCATCGAGACGCTGCGGCGCAGGGGCTTCCGCGTGATGCGGGCGAACAACGCGGTGGCGGACGGACTGCGGGTGACGGCAGATCTTCTGAAGAAGCGGAGGCTCGTGATCTGCCGGAGCTGCAAGGACTGCCTGCGGGAGATGGAGAGCTACGAATGGGTGAACGACGGGAGCGGACACGACGTGCCGCGCAAGGAGAACGATCACGCGATGGACGAGATGCGATACTTTGCGATGTCTGTGGCGGCGGGGCACGGCACAATGCCGACCGCGTGCGCGGTGACAAGAACGACGAACTGGAGAGGAGCGGCAGAACGGTGAAACGAAGGAAAAAGGAGCAGACGGGCGGCGCGGCCGCGGCGGTGCAGGTGCGCGAGAGGGGAGGGCATCCCTTTGCGGCGCTGCGAGGCTATATGCCGCTCGGCGGGGCGGACGCGGCGCTCTACCGCAGCGTCCGCGAGGCGGTGCCGATCGTGGACGCGGCGATCGGAAAGCTGGTGAGGCTCAGCGGCGGCTTCCGCGTGCTGTGTGAGGACGAGCGGGCGCAGGAGGAGCTGGGCGAATTCCTGCGCACGGTGAATGTGGGACACGCGCAGGTGGGCTTCAACGCCTTTCTGGACAAGTATCTGGATTCGCTGCTGACGAACGGACGCGCGGTGGGCGAGATCGTGCCGGACGCGGAGGGACGCGAGATCGCGGCGGTGCTGTGCCACCGCGTGGAGCAGCTGGCTCTGCGCGAGGGCGAGACGACGCTGGATGTGCGGTTCTGCGGCTACGACGCGGCGGGGAGGCTGCGCGAGCTGCCGCGGCAGGAGCTGGTGCTTTTCACGCCGCTGCTGCCGGAGCCGGAGAATCCCTACGGCGTATCGCTGCTGCGCTCGATGCCCTTTATGGCGGAGCTGCTCTCGCGCATCTACTACGCGGTGGGGCAGAACTGGGAGCGCTGCGGCAACGTGCGCTTCGCGGTGGTCTACAAGCCGCAGGGCGAGGAGCCGGACGGCGCGCTGGCGCGCGAGCGGGCCGAGCTGCTGGCGCAGGAGTGGTCCGGCGCGATGCAGGAGACGCGCGGCGGGAGCGTGCGCGACTTTGTGAGCGTGGGCGACGTGAGCATCCGCGCCATCGGCGCGGACAACGTGATGCCGGACTGCGAGGTGCCAGTGCGGCAAATCCTCGAGCAGCTGGTCGCCAAGACCGGTCTGCCGCCGTTTTTGCTGGGGCTGAGCTGGTCGTCCACCGAGCGCATGAGCAGCCAGCAGGCGGATATGCTCACGAGCGAGATCACGGCGCTGCGGCGCACGCTCACGCCGATGGTGGAGCGCGTGTGCCGCCTGTGGCTGCGCCTGCACGGCTACGGCTGCCGCTTTGCCGTGGAGTGGGATGACATCAATTTGCAGGACCTTGTGGAGGAGGCCAAGGCGGAGCTGTACCGCGAGCAGGCGCGCAGGCTCCGACTGGAAAATGACGAGAGGGAGGAACAGACTTGAGCGAGAAAGGAAAGGAAGCGGGCATCGCCGTGACGGCGGAGGAGCTGGCGCGCATCAACCGCTTTGCGAAGAAGGAGCTGCGCGCGGAGGAGGTCTACACCTTTGCGGTGAAGCTGTGCGACAACGAGGTGGATCGCGACTTTGAGCGCTTCGACCGTGCGGCGCTGGAGAAGCTCTCGGAGCTGTTCGTCGGCAGGACGGGCATCTTCGACCACAGCTGGTCGGCGGGCGGACAGACGGCGCGCATTTATCGCGCAGAGGTGATCGAGGAGGAGACGCGCACGACGGCGGGCGACAAATACTGCTGGTGCAAGGGCTGGGCCTATATGCTGCGTACGGAGAAAAACGCGGAGCTGATCGCGGAGATCGAGGGCGGCATCAAAAAAGAAGTGAGCGTCGGGTGCAGCGCGGCGAAGCGAAGCTGCTCGATCTGCGGGAAGGACGCGGGGCTCTGCGAGCACGAGCGCGGAAAGTATTACGGCGGGAAGCTGTGCTACGCGGTGCTCAGCGACATCACGGACGCCTATGAGTGGAGCTTTGTGGCGGTGCCCGCGCAGAGAGCGGCGGGCGTGGTCAAGCGCTTCGGCCAGAGCGAGGGCTCGCTCAAGGCGATGGTGCGCGCGTGCGGCAGCCGCGCGCAGGTGCGTGAGCTGGAGGAACTGGAGAAGCTCTCCGCGCTGGGGAAAAGCTATCTCGGCGCGCTGCGGCGCGAGGTAAGACGGCTGATGCTGGTAGCCGACGAGACGCTCGACGGCGCGGTGGCCGAGAGCGTGACCGAAAAGCTCGGCGAGCGCGAGCTGCTGGAGCTCAAGAAGGCCTTCGGCGCGAGAGCGGCAAAAAAGCTCGGCACGAACGTGCAGATCGGTAATCCGCGCGAGGTGCGCGAGGAAAACGAGCGCGACTTCTGCGTGTGAGCAGAGAGACCAAAAAAGCGGAGCGCTTTTTGGAATAAATAACGAAGAAAAGAGGAGGAAATGAGATGAGCATTTCTTACGAGGGCATCGGCGCGTGGTGCGCCACCTTCGCGGCGGGCACAGGAGCCGAGGAGGGCAAGGTCGTCAAGGTATCCGCCAACGGCACGGTGAGCAAGTGTGCCGCGAACGACGGCTTCTGCGGCGTGGTGGCGGCGATGGGCCGCGACGGCAAGGCGTGCAGCGTGCAGCTCGGCGGCCTTGTGCGCGTACCGTACAGCGGCGAGACCGCGCCGGCGGTCGGCTGGAATCTGCTCGCGGCGGACGGAAACGGCGGCGTGAGCGTTGTGACCAGCGGCGGACACAGCTACCTTGCCGTCGAGGTCGATACGACCGGCAAGACCATGACCATCATGCTTTAAGAGGAGGAGAAAAATGACGTACGGCTATGAAAATCTGAAGCTCGAAAAGGGTATGTATGCCCAGAGCGGCAAGAGCTTTTCCAGAGTGCTCGAAAGCCTGGACCCGAGCGAAAACTACCGCGGCACGGCACTGGAGGGCATGGACGCCTTCCAGCGTCAGCTCAAGCGCTTTGACATCCACGTCAAGGGCGCGGGCAGCGACATGGTGGAGAAGTTCTTCCACACGACCGACAGCGCGGTGCTGTTCCCCGAGTTCGTTTCGCGCGTGGTGCGTCAGGGCATGGAGAGCGATATTCTGCCCGAGATCACCGCGACCACGACCAACTTCGACGGCATGGATTACCGCACCATCGCGTCCGTGCCGACGGACGACGACAAGGCGCTGCGCCGCGTGGAGGAGGGCGCGGTCCTTCCGACGACCGCCATCCGCACGCAGGAGAATCTGGTGAAGCTCCACAAGCGCGGACGTATGCTCGTGGCGAGCTACGAGGCCATCCGCTTCCAGCGACTGGACCTGTTTTCCGTGACCCTGCGCCAGATCGGCGCGTACATCGCCCGTATGCATCTTGACGACGCGGTGCAGGTGCTGATGAACGGCGACGGCAACAACAACGCCGCCGACGCCTATGAGATCGGCAGCGGCAGCGGCAAGATCAGCGGCACGGCGGGCACGCTGACTTACAGCGCGCTGCTGGAGTTCTGGTCCAAGTTCGACCCCTACAGCATGAATACGATGCTGGTATCCAACGACGTGATGCTGCAGATGCTCAAGCTCTCGGAGTTCCAGAATCCGCTGACGGGCCTGAACTTCCAGGGCACCGGCACGCTCTCCACGCCGCTGGGCGCGAAGCTGCTGCGCACCTCTGCCGTTCCCGCGGGCAAGCTCATCGGTCTCGATAAGAACTATGCCCTCGAGCACATCTGCGGCAGCGAGGTGATGGTGGAGTACGACAAGCTCATCGACCGCCAGATCGAGCGCGCGGCGATCACGAGCATTTCGGGCTTTGCCAAGCCCTATCAGGAGGCATCCAAGGTACTGACCGTTTAACGGCGGCAGGAAGCGAAAGGAGGGAGAGCGATGGACGAGGAGATCCTTGAGACGGCGAAGAGCATCTGCGCCTGCGGCGCGGAGGATGAGACGCTGCTCAAACGGCTCTGCGCGGCAAGCGCGCAGGCGCTCGAGCGCGAGCTGCGCGAGGGCGTTGCGCCGGAGGACTGCGAGGGCGCGTTCATCTGCGCGAGCGCATGGCTGGCTGCCGCCGCGCTGACGGACGCAAGGCTCGGCGGGGCGGAGGAGCTGTCCTCCCTCCGCGCGGGCGACGTGACGATCGAGGTCAGGGGCGGAGCAAACAGCGAACGCGCCGCGGCGCTGCGGCGCAGCGCACGGCAGCTGATGGCCCCGTATACGGAAGGAGGCGGCTTCTTCTTTTGCGCAGTGAAGGGATGAAAAGCATGATCGACCAGGCGTTCCGCCGCTACGGCATGACCGTGACGGTGGAGCATGGCGCGGAGACGGGCGAGACGCACGGCTTCGTGCAGCCCGTTACGGCGGTGAGCGGCGGCGAGCCGTTCTCCGTCGGGCCGCTGGGCGCGGCGGATCGGCGCTGCTGGCGCTATCTCGGCAGCGCGGAGGTGAGCGTGGCGCAGGGGGACCATATCCTCTGCGAGGGAAAGCGCTACCGCGTCCGCCGCGCGGAGAGCGTGAAGCTCGGTGCTCTGGTGACGCACTATTGGGCGGTGCTCGACCGCGAGGAGGAGACGGCATGACGGCGGCGGGACAGGTGCGGTCGGAGATCGTGAGCCGGCTGAAGGCCGCCGGTCTTGACGCGGCGGAGGCCTATGAGGACGAGCGCTTCCGCGAGAGGAGCGGGAGCGTGGTCGCCGTCGGCGCGAAGCAGGCGGAGCTGGCGCACGCGGGACTGATGAACTATCTCGGCGAGCGGTACGACGCGGAGAGCGGGCGGACGGTCGAGGTGTACGGCAGGAAGCTCAAAATGGCGGCGTCGCTGGACGTTTACGCGCCGCGGCGCAAGGGAGCGCGCGGCTGTGAGCAGACGGCGGAGGCCGTGAGCGAGGCGCTGCTGGACGGCCTTGCCGACGGGCTGACGCTCGATGAGCTGAGCTGGGAGAAAACGGAGTGGGACGAGGAGTACGGTATGTTCGTGCGGCGGGGCACCGCGCGCTGCACGGCCTACTTCGTGGCGACGGCAGACGAGGAGAGCGCGGTGCTGACGGATTTTATTTTGAAAGGTGTGATGCAGTAGGTGGGCAACACGGTGGTACATGAGCACCCGGGCGTGTATTCGTCCTACGACGCCTCGAGCGTGATCAGCGGAAAAAAGACCGCGAGGATCCTCGGCGCGGCGGCGGTGAGCACGACGGGCACGGCCAATGAGGTGGTGACGCTGACCTCTTACGCCGAGGGCGTGAGCGCCTTCGGCGAGGACGCGGAGGGCACGGTCGGCATGGCGGCGCTGCTCGCGGCGCTCTACCGCAACGGCGCGGCGGTGGTCAAGGCGGTGAAGGTGTCCGCGGCGACGCCGACCGGCTATGAGGCGGCCTTTGCCGCGCTGGAGCAGGAGGCGGTCGATGTGATCGTGTGCGACAGCACGAGCGTGGACGTGCAGCTCAAGCTGCGCGCGAGCGTGGAGAAGGCGTCGGGCGCGCAGAAGGAGCGCATCGGCGTGGTTTCGGGCGGCGCGAGCGAGACGGCGGCGAAGCTCGTGGAGCGCGCGGGCAAGCTCAACAGCGAGCGCATGGTGCTCACGGCGCCCGGCGATGTGCGTATGGCGGCGGCAGCCGCCGCGGTCATCGCGGGGGAGAGCGACCCGTCCGTGCCGGTGAACGGCGCGGTGCTCGCGGGCTTTTCGGGCCTGAGCGCGAGCTACGACGACACGCAGGTGGATACCCTGGTCACCGGCGGCGTGACGCCGCTGGAGTGTGTGAGCGGCGAGGTGAGCATCGTGCGCGGCATCACGACGCGCACGACCACCGGCGGGGCGGCGGACAAGACCTGGCGCGAGCTGACGACGGTGCGGATCGTGGACGACGTGATCCCCGCGCTGCGCGCGTCGCTGCGTGCGCGCTTCGTGCGCAGCAAGAACACCGCGCAGGTGCGCGCGGCGATCCGCTCGCAGGTGATGGTGGAGCTGGAAAACAAGCGCGCGCAGGAGATCATCGACAGCTTTGGCGAGGTGAGCGTGAAGGCGTCGGAGGACGATCCGACGGTGTGCCTGGTGGAGTTCAGCTTTGCGGTGGCGCACGGGCTCAACCGCATTTACCTCAGCGCGCACATCACGGTGTAAGGAGGCGGAGAGATGGCAAATATGACGATCCCGACGAGCCGGGACATTTATCTGGAGCTCAACGGCAAAAAGCTGGCGGTGGTGCAGGGCTACAGCGCGCAGGCGTTCCGTGCGGGCGAGACGGTGAACGAGAGCTTTGACATGGCGCGTTATCTGCGGCTCAGGCGGGGCGCATCGGCGGCGGAGCCGGAGGAGAGCGAGGGCCGCGCCGATGCGGAGGACCGTTCGCGGAGCGTAAGGCGGACGGCAGAAAAAACGACATCTGCGCGCACGGCGGCGGGGGACGCCGGCGCGCGGGGAAGCGGGGAACGGAGCGCATCCGCTGCCGCGCCGGAGAGCGGCGCGGGAAGGCATGACGCGGCGGAGGCATTCGTTTCGGCGGAGGGCGGAGACGCCCTCCGCACCGCGCGGAGCGTGAGCGGAGAGATCGAGCGCGACGCGCGGCGCTATGACGGCGGATTCTATCTTTACTGAGAGGAGGCGGGGATGTGAGACTGACGCCCATGCGATATAAGGACTACATCTGGCCGAGCAATCCCGGGAGCTACCGCATTTCGTTCCGCCGCGTGGTGGCGGAGCACAAGCTGCCGTTCGGCAGGAGCGTGACGCAGGACCTCGGGCAGGTCTGCCGCGTGCTCGAGGGCGAGGGGGAATTCGCCGGAGAGGGCGCGTATGAGGAATTCAAGCGGCTGGCGACGGTGTTTTACGGAGGGGGCGCGGGCGTGCTGGTGCATCCGGTGTGGATGACGACGCGCGCTTACTTCACCGAGCTGGAGGTCGTGCAGGAGCCGCTGCCGGACTATGTGCGCTACCGCTTCGCGTTCTGCGAGGCGGGAGGCGAGGGTGCGGCGCTGAAGGAAGTGAGCACTTCGGCGGCGGGCGGCAGCGCGGCGGGAACGGCGGGGGCGCGGTATCACACCGTGGTGCAGGGCGACACGCTTTGGACCATCGCGGCGCGAAACGGCACAACGGTGCGCGCGC
>UMHM01085709.1_pt1 | contig 11195 bp, 7 predicted proteins | sample 1965501 | NCBI WGS metagenome assembly UMHM01 (sample SAMEA4836095, study PRJEB28245) | human gut metagenome | biome: gut microbiome; material: fecal sample | place: Denmark | collected 2008
GAGTGACGGCGATATTTCGATGAAGTGCGCGAAAGAGCGCTTCTATTGGGGTCCCCGCAAAGCGGCGCAGCGTCGGGTCCCCGCCGAATGAATTTTCGGCGGGGTCAAAACGAGCACGCTTTGCGGGGAAAAGGAGCAATCGCGCGCAGGCAAAAGGAAAGCCGCTCGGATGAGCGGCTTTCTTGCAGTTCAGCGCGAATTGCGACGCGGGAGCGTACTAAGGCGTACGTGAGCAGCCGGAACAAGCGCTCTGACAAAGCAATTCGCGAAATAGCGCCGTCAGGTCAGCGTTTGAAGTAGCGCTTGAGATTCGCCTCCCAAGTCCTCGTAATGTTCGGATCGTAATTGCGGGGGATATTGCGGGCGAGGCGGTATGCCATGAGGCTCTTTTGGAGGAGATTGTTGACTTTGATGAGGGTGCGGAGGCGGGAGCCTTCGGTGACTTTGATCTTGCGGATCGCCTCTTTTGCGCCGACGCGGAGCATCTTGCCCGCGGCGAGGCAGCCTATCTCCTCATTGGTGAGCACCTGAGAGCCGAGCATCCAATCCAGCGTGGCGTCGGGGAAATTGAGCACGCCGCGCTTCAGGACGTCGACTGCGCAATGGACGGCGCCGAACTCGCGGAAGACTTTGACCTGATATCTCCACAGGCGGGAGACTTTGAAGAGGTCCTCTTTTTTGACGCCGCGGGAGAGGTTTTCGCCCACGGTCTCGGCGAGGAGCTGACCCGCGAGCATGCTCGTCGCGATGCCGCTGCCGAGCATGGGGATGGTCATGAATGCGGCGTCACCGATGGCGGCGTAGCCGTTTGCGACCATACGGGTGGCGGGATAGCGCACGGGGATGGTGTAGAGCCCGCCGCCGCGGACGACCTTCTGCCCTATGGTGGGGTTGGTCTTCCTGAGGTCACCGATGGCGACTTCGAGGTCGTAAGAGGAGAGCGACCCCACCCTGCCCACGAGGACATTGACGAGGTCGGGGTCGTTGTCCTGGATGACCCAGGAGATGCCGGCATTGCCCATATGCTTGAGATAGACCTTGTTGGTATACTTGGGCGCGGGGGCGTCGGCGTTCTTCTCATAAAACGCGCGGTAGGCGACGAAAACTTCGTTCTCCTTGTGCTGCGAGACGCCGAACTCGGCGGGGAGGTCCTTGCGGACGGGAGAATCGACGCCGAGGCTGTCCACGAGGAGGTCGCACCTCTCCTCTTTGCCGTCCACGACCACGCCGACGACGGAGCCCTTCTCAACGACGGGGCGCTCCACCTTGGCGCCGAAGACGAACTTCGCGCCCGCGGCAGCGGCGCGCTCGTAGAGCATGCGGTTGAGAGGCCTGCGCTCGACGGACCAATCCGCCGTCGCCTCGTCCTGACGGAACTCGCGGACGACCGCCCCGTGCGGAGAAACGAACGTCCAGCTCTTTTTCTTGAAACTGCCCTCGGGCATCTCCAGCCCGAGCCTTTTGAACACGGAAGGATTGACGTCGTCGTGCCAATCGTAACGCATCTCGTCCACGGAGGGGGCGAGCTCGAACACGGTGATGTCGAACCCGAGCTTCGATAGTCTTTCGGCGGCGATCATCCCGCCTATGCCCGCACCTGCTATGACGATCTTCATCATTACCTCACTTTGCGCGGACGGGAGAGCCCGCGCCCGTGCGCACCCTGTGCCGAACTTCCCTCGCCCGCACGGCTGCGCGATATAAATTTATATTATAATTTTATAACAAATCCGCGCGCTTGGCAACACATTTTTGCCCGAACGCGCGTTTATCACCCCGAAAACGGGGGAATAATCGCCGCATGACCACATTGGAACGCAACATCGTCGTAGTATGCTTCGGCACTCCCGCCATCTCCGGAGACTCCCTCGGGCCCGAAGTGGGCACCCTCCTCCGCCGGGACAAGAGCTTCCCCGCCTTTGTCTACGGCACCACCGACCGCCCCGTCACGGGCAGGAACATGACGGAATGGATGGACTTCGTCCGCGAAGCGCACCGTGACGCCCTGCTGCTCGCCGTGGACGCCTGCCTCGGAGACGCGGACAACCTCGGGCGCATCTCCGTGCGCTCGGACGGAGTGTGTCCCGCCGCCGTGGGCGGAAAGAAAAAACGCTTCGGCGACGTGGGCGTCATCGCCGTCGTCGGAGACAAAAACGGCGACGCCCTGACCGAGCTTATGCAGGCAAACGCCGTTTATGTGTCGGAACTGGCGCATAAAGTTGCCGATCTGATAAAAGCCGCCGTGCGCGGGCTGAACTTTTCCACGGCGGGATTTTAAGTTTGATTTAACGCCTCTCCGACATAATGATGCCGAAAACAAAGAGCACATCCGCGCGCCCTCGCCTTTTTGCACGTCGGCGTTGACTTTTTCGCTTTTAGTTTTTATAATAAAGTGCATATTATTAAAATCGGGCTTCATGCGCCGCGGCAGCGTGCCGCGCGCCGCCCGACGAGCCGCCGCGCAAGCGGCGTGCGGGAGGTAAAATGAAAGCATCAACAAGACGTACGATCATCATTGTCTCGGTGATCGTCCTCATATTGCTCGCCATCATCCTTGCGGTCAGCCTTTCGGGGCCGGATCACATCATTTACAGCGACTTCATCAAAGCGCTGAAGAGCGGGCAGATCGACCAGGTCTATTTCAACGGGTCTTACCGCATCGATTTCAGTCTCGCGGGCGAGGACGGGCTCAAATATTACACCTACTACCGCTCGACGAACATGTCGCAGATCATCGGCATCATCGATGCGCTTGCGCAGGGGGAGACCCCCGTCGTTGTCGAGTACGACTTCAACGATCCTTCCAGTTCCTCGCTGCTCTCCTCCCTGCTCATGCCCATCATCATGATCGTGCTGCTTGCGGTGATCTTCTTCATCATCATGCGCAAGACCAACGGCGCGAACAACAAGGCGCTTAACTTCGGCAAAACCAAAGCCAACCAGGTCAAGGACAGCAAGGTGCGCTTCTCCGACGTGGCGGGTGCGGAAGAGGAAAAGCAGGAGTTGCAGGAGATCGTGGATTTTTTGAAAGACCCCAAGAAGTTCACCGCCATCGGCGCGCGCATCCCCAAGGGCGTGCTGCTCGTCGGCCCTCCCGGGACGGGCAAGACCCTCTTTGCCAAAGCCGTTGCGGGCGAGGCGAACGTCCCCTTCTTCTCCATCAGCGGTTCCGATTTCGTGGAGATGTTCGTGGGCGTGGGCGCGTCCAGAGTGCGCGACCTCTTCGATCAGGCAAAACACAGCATGCCCTGCATCATCTTCATCGACGAGATAGACGCCGTGGGCAGACAGAGAGGCGCGGGTCTCGGCGGCGGCAACGACGAGCGCGAGCAGACCCTGAACCAGCTCCTCGTCCAGATGGACGGCTTTGAGTCCAACGACAGCATAATCGTGATGGCGGCGACCAACCGCGCCGACATCCTCGACCCCGCGCTCATGCGCCCGGGCAGATTCGACCGTCAGATCTACGTCAACATCCCCGACGTCAAGGGGCGCGAGGACATCTTCAAGGTGCACAGCCGCAACAAGCCGCTCGCACCCGACATCAATTTCAAGAGCCTTGCCCGCCTCACCTCCGGTTTCACGGGCGCGGACATCGAGAACCTGCTCAACGAGGCAGCCATCCTCGCCGCGCGCGCAAACCGCAAGATCATCAACATGGAGGACATCTCCGAGGCGATCAACAAGGTCATCGCGGGCCCTGCGAAGAAGAGCCGCGTCGTCACCGAGCGCGACAAGCGCATCACCGCCTATCACGAATCCGGGCACGCCATCATCGCCAAGCTCTCCAAGAACTGCGACACCGTGCACGAGGTCAGCATCATCCCCCGCGGTCAGGCTGCGGGATATACCATCACGCTGCCTGAGAACGACGACAACCATTACACCAAACAGAAGCTGCTCGACCAGATCTGTATGATGCTGGGCGGCAGAGCGGCGGAAGAGATCGTCATCAAGGACGTCTCCGCGGGCGCGAGCAACGACATCCAGCGCGCGAGCAAGATCGCACGCAAGATGGTCACCGAGTGGGGTATGTCCGACGCCATCGGCAATATGTACCTCGGCGCCTCCGAAGAGGTCTTCCTCGGACGCGATTATCAGACTCAGCTCAATTACAGCGACGAGATGGCGGCGAAGATAGACGCCGAGATCAAGTCCATCATCGACACGCAGTACGCGCGCGCTCTCTCCATCCTCCGCGAGAACCGCGCCGTCATGGACAGGATGGTCAAGCTGCTCTATGAGAAAGAGACCATCTACGAGAACGAGATCGACGCTCTCTTCGACGAAGGCGCGGCCTTCGATGCGAACCTGATCGCTGCACCTCACGCGCCCAAGGAAGACAAAAATTCAGACGGCGAGCCCGCTAAGGCGGAGAGCGAGGGGGCGCCCCTCGACGCGGACGGGAAAGCCACACTCCCCGCGCAAAAAGGAGAAAAGAACTCAGACGACGAACCCGCTAAGGCAGAAAGTGCGGGTGCGTCCCTCGACGCGAATTTGACGGCTGCGCTCCCCGCACCCGAGGAGAAGAAAAACTCCGACGGCGAGCCCGCAAACGCCGAGAGCGACGGCGCGGCGGAAAAGGCGGACACCGAGAGCAAAGGTGAAGGGTCCGAGGGAGAGGACGAAAAAGAATGATGTGAGCGGGGCTTTTGTCCCCGCCGCGGCATAGGGTTGAATATGGGAGAAGAAAAGAGACACATACCCTCGTGGAAGGAGATCCGCGAGGCTAAACGCGCGGACTTGCACGCGGTGATGGACAAGGATCCCGCCGCCACCTCGGAGTGGTCGGTGAAGCACACTTATGCGGGATATAAGGCGCTTGCCGCCTATCGCATCGCCAACCGCGCCTATCTCAAAGGCTTTGTTACGCTCGCAAAGCTCATCGCCAACGACGCCCGCAGGCGCACGGGGGTGGAGATACACCCCGCGGCGAAGCTGGGCAAGGGCATCATGATCGACCACGGCAGCGGAGTCGTCATCGGCGAGACCGCGGAAGTGGGCGACGGGTGCGTGCTCTATCAGGGCGTGACCCTGGGCGGCACGGGCAAGGACACGGGCAAGCGCCACCCCACCCTCGAAAACGACGTCATGGTGAGCGCGGGCGCGAAAGTGCTGGGGCCTCTCACCGTGGGCGCGCATTCCAAGATCGGCGCGGGCAGCGTGGTGTTGAAAGACGTGCCCCCCTACTCCACCGTCGTCGGCGTGCCGGGGCGTGTGGTCAAACAGGACGGCAGGCGCGTCGCGGACATGGATCAGGTGCTGCTGCCCGACCCCATACTTGCGGAATTTCTGCGCATAAACCGCAGGCTGCAGGAGCTGGAAAAGTCCTGCGGCATCACGGACGGCGGCAATATGACGGTCACCGAGGGCGAAGGCGCGGCGGAAAAGGCGGCGGAAAAAGCCGCCATAAAGGAGTTTGAGGAAGCGGGAGAGGAAGGCAAATGAAGATATACAACACCCTCACCAAGAGGAAGGAAGAGTTCGCGCCCATCGACGGCAACAAGGTGAAGATGTACGCCTGCGGCATCACGGTGTCCGGCGACGCGCACATCGGACACGCCTATCAGGCGCTCATCTATGACATCATCCGCAAATATCTCGTCAAAAAGGGCTATGACGTCACCTATGCCCGCAACTACACCGACGTGGACGACAAGATCATCGCGCGCTCGCACGAGACGGGCATCCCCGCGGACGAATATGCCGAGATGATGATCAAAAAGATAGACGCCGAGATGCGCGCCCTCGAGGTGGACGACCCCGACATCTGGCTGAAAGCCACCGCCACCATGCAGGGCATCGAGGATTTCATCTCCAAACTCATCGCCTCCGGTCACGCTTATGCAACAGCGGAGGGCGACGTCTACTTTGCGGTGGACTCCTTCCCCGGATACGGCAAACTGTCGGGCAGGAACCTTGAAGACGCCCGCGAAAGCGTCCGCATCGAGAATGAGGAAAACAAGCGCAATCCCCTCGATTTCGCGCTCTGGAAGTCCGCAAAACCCGGCGAACCCCTCTGGCACTCCCCCTGGGGCGACGGCAGACCGGGCTGGCATATCGAGTGCTCCGCGATGAACATGCAGGCGTTCGGCGAGCAGATCGACATCCACGGCGGCGGCAGGGACCTCATCTTCCCCCACCACGAGAACGAGATCGCGCAGACGGAAGCGCTCACGGGCAAACAGTTTGCAAAATATTGGATCCACAACGGGCTCATCAAGGTCAACGGACAGAAGATGAGCAAGTCCCTCGGCAACAGCCTGCTCCTTGCCGACCTGCTCGAAAAATATCACCCCGAAGTGATCAAATTCGCCCTGCTGCAGACCAACTACCGCGGCGACATCAACGTCACCGACGCCCTCTTCCCCGAGGCGGAGAAGCACATGCTCTCCTTCTATAAGGTGATGGAAGAGGCGGAGAGCAAGGGGCTCAAACTCGACGGGAGCGACGAGAGCATCGACCGCGCATTCGACGAGGCGATGGACGACGACTTCAACACCGCAAAGGCGCTTGCCGACCTCTTCGCCCTCTTCCGGACGGCGGGAGCGAAACTGAGATCCGGCGACCTCGCGGGCGCGAACGACATCCTGGGACAGGTGAAAAAGACCTATTCTCTGCTCGGTCTCTTCCGCGCCGAGCCTGCGGAATTTGTCGAAAGATGCGAAGCCAAGCACCGCGCCGCCGTCCCCGCGGAAGTGACCGCCCTCGTGAAAAAGAGAGCGGAAGCGAAAGCCGCCAAGGATTGGGCTGCCGCAGACGCCATCCGCGCGGAACTCACCGCGATGGGTTGGAGCGTGCGCGACACCAAGGACGGCGCCGTCGTGGAAAAACTCTGACGCCGCCAAAAACGGACTTTATCCGACGATTTCCGACACAAAACCGCGCGTTTGCGCGGTTTTTCCTTTTTCTTCGACATCTTTCGCGGCGGGCGCGGAGTTTTAACTTACAAATTTTTTTATATTGGCCCGTTTGCACATACGCGCGCTATGTGATATATTATTAACAACAAAACATTGTGAGGCTTGACATGTTCATCGGCGGGATCTTGTCCGCCGCGAGCTGGTATGCGGATGTCGCGCTCGCCGCGCTCCTCGTGCTCTTCCTGCTCGCAGGCATCATAAAAGGCTTTTCAAAGTGCACGAAGGGCTTCTTCGTGTTCGTCTTTGTCGTTTGTGTTTCTCTGCTGCTCACCGGGCTCACTCAGGACGCCGTGACCGAAAGCGGTCTGGGCACCTCGATAAGCGACGGGCTCTCCTCCGCTTCCGAAAACTGGGGACCCGCCTTCAACGCACCCGTCACCGTGGGCGAGGACGGCAAATATTACATCATAGTGGAAGGCAGCGCGGCGGAGCTCGGCGGCGGCGACTTCGGCATTAAGGGCGCTTTTGCGGGCTTCATCGCGGACAAGTTCGGCGTCGAGGACGGCGACACCGTGGCGGACGCGGCTGTCGGATCCATCACGAGCGTGTGCGTGGCGGCGATCATGTTCCTTGTGTTCGTCATCGGCATCACCGTCCTGTTCTTCGTCATCCGCCGCGTCGCGGCTCCTCTCGGCAATGCGACGGTGCCCGGGCTCAGAGCCGTGGACAAGATCCTCGGCGCCGCGTTCAATCTCCTCATCGGGCTCGTCTTCGTGTGGGTGGTCTTCGCCATCATCGCGGCGATCGGCGACGGTGCCGCCCCCGCCAAGGACTATCTCTCCGCGTCCAAGTTCGCGGGACTTTTGTACAACTCCAACCCCGTAACCACACTCTTCACCCGCATCTTCGGGTCCTAACACAGTGAGGGCTGAATGAAAGCATTGAATTTTGTCATCGGTATGATCGTGGGCATGGTACTCCTCGTGGTCGCCGTGGTGGGCGCGGTGTTCGCCGCGGGCTCGCTGGTCAGCGTGGGGCAGATCGAGAACACCCTCGGCACCGACATCTTTGACGACGAGAGCGACGTCAACAACAAGACCATCCTCGAGCTCGTGCAGTCCCTCATCGGCGACCTGCAGAATATGGACGAGCTCACCATCGAGAAGCTCAGGACCGATTACGGGCTGAAGATCCCCTCGGAGATCAGCGGCATCGACATCACTCCCCTCTTCGGCTATTCCCTGTTGGAAGTCCCCGACCATCTCGGCGACGTCGTCAACAATATGACCCTGCGCGACGTGGGCGAGTTCCTCGACATGGATTTCGAGACGGAATATCCCGACCTTCGCGTGTTGCAGGACAACCTTGACGAAAAGGTGAACGTCGCCCTCGACAATGTCCTCTCCTCCATCGACGACGAGAAGATGACCGTCTACACCATCGAGCGCGACTTCGGTCTCTCTCTCGGCGAAAACAACCTCATCACCACCCTCCGCCACACTCCCCTCTCCTCCTTCGCGGAGGTGATGGACAACCTGCCCGTGGGCGTGGTCATCGACGCGGACAGCGACCTCTTTGTTGAAAAGGGCGCGGTGCGGCTCTACGTCGTCACGGACGACTACATCGAAGTGCCTGCAGGCGAACTGACTTCCCCTCTCGCGGACGAGACGCACGTCACCGAGACGTACATAGCGGGCGCGGACGAGAACGGGCTGGTCTACCGCGAGATGCGCTATGTGATGAATGACGACGGGACTTATGAGCCCGACAACTCCTGCTACGCTTCCTCTTTCGACGCGGAAGCTAACACCGAAACTTACTACCGCCATATCGTCTACACCGCCTACGACTCCTCCGCAAACTACGGCGCGGACGCCGTCTTTGCGGTGAAGACCTTCCTCAACGACTATGTGAGCGACGGCGCGGGCGGCTTTGTGCTTGCGGACGGCGGTTTCCTCACTCTTGACAACATCCTCGCAAATGCGGACGGGACATACACCCTCAACGCGGCAGTCCTTGACGGCACGGCGAAAGTGACGGACGGCAGCATCGACTTTGCCACCCTCCCCGTCTTCGCCTCCGTCACCGCGGATGACGGCACCGTCTCCGTGGAGCCCGCCGCCGAATACGGGCGCGACCCCGAGGCGGTCCTCGACGACAACACCCGCCTGGACGACAACTTCACGGGCTATCTCAGCGTGCACGCCGGCACGGCAGATCCCCCTGCGCAGGTCATCGCGGGAGAGACCATCTCCACCATCGCGGGCGCGACGGACGCCCTCACCTCGCTCAAACTCGGCGAGGTGCTGGACATCGACGAGGACAGCGCGAAGATCCTGCAAACTCTCAAGGACACGCCCATCAACAAGATGAGCGACGCGCTCGACACCATCACTCTCGCTGACGCCACCGACATCAAAATGAGCACCTACACCGAGGATCCCGACGGCTCTTACGTCAAGGTCTCCTCCGAGGTAGGCGGCACTTACTACACGCTGTACAACCCCTCCGAGCCTTCACACGCAGGGCTTACCCGCTACTCCAAGACCGAGTCGGCGGGAGAGGCTTCCGCCGCATTGCAGAGGCTTGCGGGCGTGACCATCCCCAACATCTCCGCCGCGTTCTCCGGCATGGTGCTGGGCGACGCCCTCAATGTCGAGGTGGACACCTTCGCGCCCGTGAGCGATCCTCAGCCCGGCGAGACCTACTATGTGTTCAAAGAAAAGCTCGGCTATCCCGAGCGCGTGGTCTACGATGAAAATGCCGCGGCCGTCACTTACTACGAACGCACCCATGAAGGCGAAGGCAACGCCGTCCTCAAACAGCTTGCGTATGTGAACATCGACAATGTCTCCGAAGCCATGGACGGCATCATCGAGAACACCCTGCTCTCCGACATCATCGAGGTGACGGAATACACCGTCGCGCAATACGTCCCCGACGGGACTCCCGAGACGGACGAGGACCAATGGCTCTTTGAAGCGGACCCCAACTACACGGAGAACGGCAAGCACTACACTTTCGTCTACGACGGCAGCGGCAAGTACTATATGACCGACGTCATATATCTCCCCGCCACCAAGAGCCAACTCACAGTCTTGGATGAAAAGACATTCGGCTACAAACAATACACCGACGACAACTCCGAGAGCGCGGCGGCGTTCGTCGTCGAACACGGCGCGAACATTTATTTCCCCGCCGGGGACGGCGCATATAAAACAAATCCCGCTCTCGTTGCCTATTATGTCGCCAAAGGAAATCTATCCGCACTGCAAGCCGCTTATTACCGCACGGAAGACGCGGATGCGAGCGACATCGACACTGTGTCTGTTTACAAAAATGTTGAAGACCTGACCGACGGCAGCGGGCTTTATGTCATAAGCAACGGCGCAGCCTTCGGCTCGTATGAGCCTTATAATCCCGACGACCCGACTCATTGGGGCGAAGCCGTCTATTTTAAGTATACCGAGGGCTACTACCCCGCTTCGGACGGCAACGGCACTCACTCCTTCGATTTCACGACCGGTTCTTTCTCTGAAGGGACAGGCGGCGGATACATCCTGCTCGAAGCTAAATATGAGGATGGCAGAACAGGATCGGATGGGAGCACTCCCCTCGCGCTCTACTACTACTCTCTCATCGACTCAGGTTATCAAGCCGACTACACCGTCTACTCCAAGCGCGAGTGCGACTACATTTTCCTCGAAAATGCGGAAAACGGCGGCTGGGTGAATGTCTCCGGCGAATGGGAGGAATATAACGAAGCTATTCACGGCACAGACGCTGCGCGCTACGACCGCGTGATGGGCTACATCGGCGGCAATGCCGCGAACGACGGCGGCACCAACCTCTCCCACCTCTCCACTACCAAGGTGACCGTGATCGAGGAAAAGAGCCCCACCATCCTCATCTCTCTCCTCGAGCGGCAGGTGACCATCGGCTCGCTCAATGAGACCATCGACACCCTCACCATCGGCGAGATGATGGAGATAGAGCCGGGTTCCCTCTTCGACAACCCCGCCCTCAGCGGGTCCACCGTGGACGGGCTCTCCGCAAACGTCACCTCCATGTTTACGGATATGACCATCGGCGAACTGCTCAAGTACGCAAACATCGCGGTCTCCCCCCAGGTCTCCTACATCCTGCAGGATGTCAAACTCGCCGACTTCTTCGGCGCTCTCGAATACTCCGACTCCGACGGTCAGCTCACCGTCAATATGGAGAAGCTGTTCGGCATAGCGTGATGACCATGTACGCAGGGGCACCACCCCTGCCATCCTGCGGGGATGTGTTCAATGGGCTCCGCCCCTTGACCCCGCGAGGGGCATTATG
>UMHM01063418.1_pt1 | contig 11180 bp, 8 predicted proteins | sample 1965501 | NCBI WGS metagenome assembly UMHM01 (sample SAMEA4836095, study PRJEB28245) | human gut metagenome | biome: gut microbiome; material: fecal sample | place: Denmark | collected 2008
ATCTGCGGCGTCAGGAGCCGGTCCGGCTGTCGCCGGGTCTGCTGTCGCCGCCGCCCTGGTGTTTTGCCGCGCAGCAGGAGAACGGCCGCTGGATGGGGTTCGAACTGGAGCCGGAAGAGGAGGAGTTCGACTTTTATGAATTTGATTCCGTTCCCGGCCGGGATCATGCGTTCTGCTGGAGCGTCGGCTACGGGGGATGCAAGGCCGCATGTGCGCGTCTGTCGGCTCCGGCGCTGGTTCTGCGGTTCGATCTGGAGGACGAGTATGAGCTTTTCCGCCGGCATGCGGAGACGATTGTGGAGACCGGCCGGTTCCGGCCGGTCGTCCGGAGCGCTCCCGCGTGGCACCGGGGCGTTGCGCTCTGCGGCTGGCGGTTTCAGGGCAGCCGGCAGGATCTCTGCACGCAGGCCAATTACGAGGAGCACATCGCGTACTTTCAGGAGCAGGGGATTGATTTCGACACAATCATTCTGGATGATTTCTGGGGGGATCCCCGGCGCCACGGCATCTGGAAATGCGATGAAACCAGATGGCCCGACCTGCGCGGATTCATCGAAAAACGCCACGCCGAGGGGCGCCATGTCCTGCTCTGGGTCTGTACCTACGGCTCCGGATTGCCGGAGGAGGAACTCCTCGACGGAACCATGCAGAACCTCGATTCGCCCGCATGGCGTCAACGGCTGCGCGACGATGCGCACCGCATGCTCTCCGCAGATCCGGGCTGTTACAATGCGGACGGGATCAAATATGATTTCACCGCGCTTCTGCCGCAAAAGCCGGGGTGCTGTTCGGTCTGCGGGGTCGGCTACCTCCGTGAGCGGTTCCGGCTGGTGTACGAGGCGATGACCGCGGTCAAGCCGGAGGCGCTGATTCTCTGCCAGAGCGTGAATCCCTACTTCACGCCGTGGCAGAGCATGATCCGGCTCAACGACTTTACCGCACTGCCCTGTCACGGTCTGGAGGAGATGCGCATCCGGTCACGGATTGCGCAGGCGTCGGGATACGATCTGCCGGTGGATCCCGATCATGTTTCGTTCGGCGCCTTCTCCTACCGCGGCGGATACGATTTCTTCCGCGAGATGGAGTCGCTTGGAATCGTTTCGCTCTACCTCAATCGCGAAGATCTTGCCGACCCGGAATTCCGCGAAATCCTCCGCGCGCTGGTGCGGCGCAATATCCTGCGTCATCGCAGTTGATCGCTTATCATTCCGGAGATTTCCCGCCTTCCGTCATTGTTTCGCTGCGGAAAACGCTGACGGAAAGGCGACAATCTGCACTTATTGTTCTCAAAATATTGATAAACCTGCATTTGTCTGTTGACATTCAAAGCGGTTTTGATTATAATATTTACAGGAAAAATTATGAAGATTAAGGGCAGATAAAAGAGGTTTTGTGCGATGAAATGGAATAAGTTCCATCTGGATACCGCGAAGAATCTGCCGTTGTATCAGCTGCTGGCGGACCAGTTGCGGCAGAAAATTCTCACTGGCGTCCTGGCGCCGGGGGAAAAGCTCCCCGGTTCGCGGGAACTCCAGAAACTGCTCCGGGTCAGCGCCGTCACCATCGAGGGAGGACTCAATATTCTGGTGCAGGAAAACTTTCTCTGCCGCCGTCCCCGCTGTGGCACATTCGTTGCCGATGAGCTTCCGGTAGAGGGGGCGAAAATTGATCCTCCGCAGTGCATCCACACGATTTTTTCGAATATGGACATGGTGTCAGGTTACTGGTCGTATGTTCTCAGCGAATTGGAACGGCAGTTCCGGGCCGCGGGATATCTGCTCTGCTTTCATCAGTGCGGTCCGGAACAGCCGGGGCCGATGCAGATTCCTTCCTACCGCAACTGCGCTGGCATCGTGCTGTGCGGGTACAATTCGCTGGCGTATGCCAATGAGATTCGGCGCCGGAAAGTGCCGGTTGTGCTGATCGGCTCTTTGGATGCGGACAGCGATACGGAGGAAAACCTCGATATGGTGGTGCACAATGACCAGGAACGGGCGAAACTTTCGACCGCACATCTGCTCGATCTCGGGCACCGCCGGATTGCCTGTGTGACGGGACCGCTTCAAAGCAAATTCGCAATGGATCAGAAGGCGGGGTATCGGGATGCGCTGCTGGCATACGGCTTAAGACCGGAGGAAGGCGATTTTTTCGATCTCGCTGCCCTGGAATATGAGGACGGCATCAAGGTGGGGTATGAGATCTTCTGCCAGAGGAACCGTCCTACCGCGATTTTTTCCGGCAACGACTTCGTGGCGTTCGGGATCATCGACACCGCGAAGAAGCTGGGGCTTTCGGTCCCGGAAGAGTTTTCCATCATCGGCTGCGGAGGGTTGACGGGCGGAATGCCGCCGGGCACGCCGATTCTCACCACCACCCGGAGCCTGCCCGAAGAGACCGCCCGGATCGCTGTTGAGAAACTGCTCCGGCAGATGCGTGAGCCGGATACTCCCTGCAGTACCACGGTCGTTCGCGTCGATACCATCTGTTACGGGGAAACCACCCGTATTTACCGGACGGAACCGTCTGTCGGAGTTGTTCCGGCCGCTTCCAGTCGCCTGATTGCCGTTTCGTGACCTTTTTTACATAGAAATCGGAGGAAAGAACGATCATGAAAAATTTTATTCCAGACATGGTATGGTCCCGGATCGGAAAGAGATGGAACTCTTTCACCCTTATCGAACTTCTCGTAGTAATTGCGATCATAGCGATTCTGGCTTCCATGTTGCTGCCGGCGCTGAATCAGGCGCGGGAAAAGGCGAAGTCCACTACCTGCGTCAGCAACCTGAAGCAGTGTGCCGCTGCGAATCTGACCTACGCCAATGATTTCAATGATCTGATTCTCTTCCGTTCCAACAATGCTTGGCAGGATCCCTGGGGAGGAGTCCTTCTGGATCGTAAATATCTGCCGGGGAGTTACACCTCGCTGGGGAACAGCTATTTGTTCAATCCCATTCTGGTCTGCCCGACGGTTCAGAGAAATCCCACTGCGGACAAGGAGTCGCAGCTGCGGTTCCGCATTTACGGCATGCTCAATTATCAGGGGGATTACGACTACACCGCCCGTTCCAAGCAGATCGCTCTCGGCAAATTTGTCGTCACGCTGCCGGAAAGCACTTCTTTCTCTTATTTTTCTCTGGTCAAAATGAAGCAGCCGACCGGAACCGCGATGCTGGCGGACAGCGGCTATGTGAATACCCACGACCAGTTTGGTTACTGTGTCTGGTCGATCATGGCGCATAAGGTCTGGGATGACGGTACCGGATTCATGCTGCGTCACGCCAACCGGGCGAACGTCGCTTTCATGGATGGACATGTGACCAGCGGAACTCCGCAGGAGTTTTACGCGACACCGACCAATTTCCGGCAGTACATCGATGTGAACGGTGTGCGCGCTCCGATGCAGTGGCCGCAGATTTACCAGGATCTCTAACCATCAAGGAGGAAATTGATGTTGAAAAAGTGGATGATGATTGCCATTGCCGCCGTGATCGCCGGTCTGCTCGGTGCGGCGGAACTTCCGGAAGCGGTGAAGTTTTCGAGCAACGGCTCTTTCCGGGTCGGCGACGCGGAGTTCTATATCCAGAACTATTCCTCGGCATGGGCTCCGGCGCAGAACGGCAGCTGGCAGAACCGGAAGGCGAAGCTGGGGAAGAGTGGTTTGACGCTTTCGGCGGTCATGCTGGTGGGCGGGCAGAAGGCCGATGTCGTTGAGACGATCACGCCGACCGGGGACATGGAGTTCCGGCTTGACTTTCAGGCGAAGTTCCGGGAACCCGCGGTGGTCAACGCGCTGCACGGCGTCTTCCAGCTCCCCGCGGAGAAGATGACGGTTTTCGTCGATGGCAAACCGGTTTCGCTTCCCGGGAAATACTCCGTAATGACTTTGCTCAGCAAATCGAATGCAAAAGAGTTCCGCTTCCCGGCCGCCGGTGGATATGAGGTGCTGGTCTCCGGAAATCCGCTCCGGCTGACGATTCAGGATAATCGGAAATTTGAGAATGAGACGTTCTCGTTCCGTTTCAGCGCAAAACCGGGCAGCGGGAAAATCAGTGAGTCGAAACTTTCCCTCTCGTTCCGGATTGTTCCTGTCGCGATCCAGCCGGTCAGCCTGAAGAAGGCGGCAAACATGAACCTCGCCGATGAGATCGCTGGAGACGGGAAAGGCGGCTGGACTGATCAGGGGCCGGAAAACGATCTGCGGAAACTGAAACCCGGCACGGTCCGGACGGGCGCCCTCTCGTTCGAGGTGCTCGACCCGGCGAAGAACGGCGGCCGCGCCGCACTGGTGCTCGCCGGGAAACAGCGCGGATTCGCCGCTCCCGCCGCCACGCTCGAACTGCCGGAAAACCGCGCCGGGGCGGTCAATCTGCTGCACGCCTCCGCCTGGACCCCGGCGAACGGAAAGATGCTCGGCACGTTGGTTGCGCAGTACGCGGATGGTTCTTCCGTCCGCATTCCGGTGGTGGCGGGGCGCGATTGCGGCAACTGGTGGAATCCATTCCGGGGGAAGAATGCGGTGATTGCGTGGAGCGCGGAGAATCCGGAATCCCTTGTCGGACTTTACGCTTCCAGTTTTGCATTGCCGAAGCCCGGGCCGAAATTGCTGCGCTTCGAGGCGGCGACGCCGGAAACGGTCTGGATGATCGCCGGCGTGACCCTTTCCGACCGGCAGACCCGCTTTGCCGCGGTCAGCGACAAGCCGGTGGTGCTGAAGGAGAATTACGAGTGGAAGCCGCTTGCATTCCAGCGGAAAATCAACCGCGGCAGCGCGCTCGACTTCTCTTTCCTCGCCGACGCTCCGGCCGGGAAGTACGGGTTCATCCGGCCGACTCCGCAGGGGACGCTCACCTTCGAGAAGGCGCCGCAGAAACGGATCCGGCTCTACGGGCCCAACCTCTGCTTTTCCGCGGGCTTCCTGACGAAGGAGGCGGTGGATCAGCTCGCCGATTATTTTGTCTACTGCGGCTACAACACCGTGCGGATTCACCACCATGACACGGAACTTCTGGACCGGAAGGCGAAAGATACGCTGACCTTTTCGGCCGGGAAGCTCGATCAGCTCGACTATCTGGTGTTCCGGATGAAGGAGAAGGGGATCTATGTGACCACCGACCTCTACACCAACCGGGTGTTCAAGCCGGGTGACAACATCCCCGAATGCGACTTCTACGACCAGCGGCAGATGAAGATGCTCCTGCCGGTCAGCCGGGCGGCGATGGAGAACTGGAAGGAGTTCGCGCGGCGCTGGATGGCCCATAGGAATCCCTACACCGGCCTCACCTGGGCGGAGGAGCCGGCGCTCTACTGCATCAATCTGGTCAACGAGGAGGCGCTTGCAAGCAACTGGAATCGCTCTTCATCGAGCGTAAAACTGTATGAGACGGCGTTTGCGGATTATTGTACGAAGAAGAGACTCAAGGGGGGGACCGCTTCCAACTCCAATCCGGTTTTCCTCCGGTTCCTGCACGAACTGCAGGACCGGGTGCTTGCCGAGCAGATCCATTTCGTCAAGGAGACGCTGGGGGTGAGGGCGATGGTGACCAGTCTGAACTACCAGAACCAGATTCCACTTACCCTGCTGCGCCGGCGGTTCGACCTGGTGGACAACCACGCCTACTTCGATCACCCGGGATTCCCGGAGAAGCAGTGGAGTCGGCCCTTCAGCTACCGGCAGGCTTCGGCGCTCCGCCGCATGGCGGTAGTGCCGCGCAACATGATGGCGACCCGCCTGCCGGGAAAACCGTTCATCGTGACCGAATTCAACTACTGCAATCCGAACATCTTCCGTGCGGAAGGCGGCCCGCTGATCGGCGGTTACGCCGCGTTGCAGAACTGGGATGCCCTCTACCGTTTTGCCTGGAGCCACAGCGCAAGCGGAATCTACAAGGTCGGCAGCGCCTACGGGTTCGACGCGGTCAACGACCCGATGGCGCAACTGTCGGACCGGATTGCAATTGCGATGTTCCGGAGAGGCGACGTTGCTCCGGCGAAGGTGACATACGCCTATACGGTTTCGCCGGAATGTTTTGAGAGAAATGAGTTTGATGCATTTCCTGCGGTGTTTCAGAATCTCGGCCTCGTCACCGGCATCGGTTCGATTCCGGAGGGGGACCGGAGCGTGCCGAAGGGAACGGTGGAACTTACCTCTGCGCAGGCGAAGAATCCCGCCTCGCTGAAGGATGCCCGGATCGCGAAACTCTGGCGTGAGGCGAATGACAAACGTCTGGCGGTGAGCGCCACCGGCCAGCTGCGGCTGGACGGCAATGCGGGCAGTTTCACGGTGACGACTCCCCGGACGGAATCGATCACGCTTCCCGCGGGTTCGCTTGCGGCGGGGACGCTGCGGGTGAGGGATGCGAGCTGCTTCCAGACGGTGGCGGCGATTTCGCTGGATGACAAACCGCTGGCGGAAAGCTCCTCCGTGCTGGTGATCCAGCTCACCAACGTGGCGAACACGGGGCTACTTTTCTCCAATGAGAGTCGGAAAGTCGTGACGAAAACCGGTCGTCTGCCGTTGCTTATCAAAAAAGGACGCGCGACGGTGGAACTCGCTTCGGCGCGTCCCTACCGGGTGACGGCGCTCAACTGCGACGGCGTGCCGTACGGCGAGGTGAAGAGCGTGTATCAGAACGGCCTCTTCCGTTTCACCGCGGACACCACGCAGTTCCCGGGCGGCGTCATGGCGTACCACCTGACCCGCTGACGGGGCGGAGAATCAGTTTCCGGCAGTTGCGGCCGGGGGAGGGACCGCGCAGGGAAACGTGCGCGGGCTCCCCTCTCCGGCAGTGTGGCGGGAATCGGCGGCCGCTTATTTCCCCGAAGAGATGTTCAGCAGCATCTGCTTGTATTTCTCATCCATCGGCCTCGGCTCGCTGACCGGATACCAGCACTGGTCGTCGAGGAAATCCCGGATTGCCGGATTGTTGCGGGGAATGCCGTGAAACTCCAGCACCACATCGGCGATGTTTTTGCGGACGGCGGGGGAATAGGGGCATGACGGGCGGTCTTTCCAGTATTTCTCGTATGTCTCCGGCTTCTCTTTGCGGATTCGTTCGCGGGTACGCTGTTCGCGGTTGAGGGTGAATTTCAACGTGTCGCAGAACCGCTCGAATTCATCGCCGTTCATCGGGATGCACGGAAAGAGGTAACAGAGCGAGAGGTTGTCCTTTTTCGTCGGTTGGAAGGGCTGAATGACCAGCTCCCGGAAGCGGTCGTACCGATTCTTTCCCTGCACGGGGCGCCAGCGTTCGAAGGCGGGGGTCCAGAAACGGACCATCGGCATGGAGGGGGAAAAGAGCCAGTTGAATTCCCCGGGATGTTTTTCTCTTCCCCGGAGCCGTTCGGACCGCTGCGTTTCGGATTCCTCCCAGGCGCCGCGCCGGGCGAGATACTCTTCGAAGTCATGGGGATAACAGCGGAACACCGCTTTTTCGATGACGCCGGCCCAGCTGGAACCGGTTTCGGTGACGTAGAAGTGGGCCTGGCCGGCTCCCAGAGTCAGGTTGTCGAGGTAGCGGCACTGGTATTCTTGTACCTGCCCGGGAGTGGAGAGGGTGCGCCGACTCGTCGTTCCCATCCCCATGTACCCGCCCATGGTGTAGTTGACGAAGAGTTCGATGGTTTCGCGGGGGGCGAAGGACATCTCCCAGAGGAAAATTCTGCTGAATTTGCGATTTTTGTCCCACGGAACGAAACGGACCGGATAGATTGCGTCACGGGTTCCGGCGGTGAAGGCGAAGCGGCTGATTACCTCGCTCTGATTGATCTGGGCGGGTTCGCGGAAGGGGAGCGCTTCGGAGGTGAGGGGGAATCCGACCTGCAGCGTCACCGGCTGATCGGTGAGGTTGCGCAGGAGGAAGCGGCAGCGGAACTCCATCTTGTCGAGATTGCGGCCGGAGGTGTCCACCGGATAGTCTCCCCGCCGCGGAATCATGACGACCTCCTCTTCGACCATCTGGACCTCGGCGCTTTTTTCCAGCACGGGAGTCTGCCCGCCGCCCCGGAACACCCCCGCGTTGCCGAAGCTGTTCCATGCGACGAAAGAGAGAAGCATCAGACTCCATAAATTTTTCATTTCCAGCCCCCTTTGCGAACCTGGTTGTCTCCGGTGAAAAAACGTTCGTTTTACTATAGTTTTCCGCGGGGAAAATTGCAAGCAGGAACAGAATCGGAATCTGCCGCCGGATGAAATCCGTTGCCGGTGAAAAATCGATGTTCTGCTTGCTTTTTCCGCATTCGGGTGTTGTTGTCGCAGTTTCGACGCGGTGCCGGACTGGGGGAATGGATTTGCCGCGCCGCGTTTGGACGAAACATTATCAAAATCGGATTGCCGATTCAGTATGATGGTGAAATCAATTTTGCCGGCTGCGGTGCTTTGCGCCGGGGAGGCGGCCTTTGCTGTGGAATTTGCCGTTGTGCGGGCGATTGCGATGCGGCAGGCGGACTCTGCCGGACTCTTACTGCAGGATTCATGCCGGTCCCCGGAGCGGTGGCGTTGCTTTTCAGAAGAGATCTGGATTTTCGCGCAGTCGCGCGGCCAGGTCGGCGACCGCTTCGTTCATTGCTTCCTGCATAAGTTCCGAATATGCGAGAACGTCATAGCCCAGGCGGTAATACACCCACTGCCAGAGCTTCCGGGAACGGTTGAATGTGTATTCCCAGACGATATGATCCTCTTTCTTCAAGGTCATGCGGATCGTCAATGTATTTTCCGAATTCCCTGCCGGCGCTCCCAGAAACCAGAGCAGCGGACCGTACAACGACAATCCATAGGTCCACATGTTGCCTTGATATTTCGTGGATTGAATTTCCCCTGTCAGAATCAGATCGGCTTTCTCCTTTTCTCCGCCGAAGGTGAAATAAGCGTCCTTGAACAAATGGGAACGGCGCAGACTCAATGCGGCGGCCTTTGCCAGATCTTCAGACGGGGTAAATTCAAATTCATCGATCGAAACAAACATTCTTGCGGCATCCGGCCGATCATATTCAACCCAGCCGAACGGCATCAGCGGAATCAAATACAAGAACAACGTGCCGATGGAATTCTCCGCATTTCTGCAATCGTCAAAAGGAGGGACTGCGACGGTCCGCCCGGTCAGGGGCGCGGGCGCCACACAAGCCAGCTTGTCCATTTTCGCAGGATAAACAAACTTCGCGGTGGTACCGCATCCGGATAACAAAACAGTCAGAGCCGCTGCTCCGGTGAAGATCACTCTCTTCATCTTAATAAGTTCCTCTGCTGATCGTTTTATCAATCTTCCGGGAAGTCATTGGGCGGATGATTTTCCGAAGCGGAGATCCGACGCCCGTTTTTTTCAACAAGAACCCCATTACAAACATCGGTGCAAACAGAAACAGCCAGCCCGCTATATCCAGCATGAATTCATAGAAGGAAAATGCAGTATCAGGCGGAGCGACTGGTTCCGAACAGTGAAAAAGAATGGAACACATGAGACAGCCGGAAAAGAAGTTGCATACAATGGCAAAGCCGCCGAACCAGTCTCGAATCCATTTCGTCCGAATCGTCAGCAGCCAGCCCCAGAGCAGAACCGAAAAAGCCCATACGAACAGGCACCAGAAAAAGAGATCGTTTTTCATTTTTTCTCCGAAATCTCACCTGGCAAAACGTACTTGCCGCCCCCGTTCACAAGCATCTGCCTGACCTGTTTCGGAACATCGACATCATCCGCGACAACAATCTCTTTTACTGAAAATTGAGCAGGCAGTTCAAGGGTGCCGCCGTAAAAAGCGAAAAAATCAGATGTCACATGGGTAGTCTCCGTGTTCCGCCATTTTTTGACATTGTGGAACCGCCAGCCGATTTCTGTCGGAAAACGGGCGATCACTGCCCAGTCGACAATTCCATCAGCCGGTTCCAGTTCTATGATCCTGCGATTCCATTCAGCAGGAATATTCGGTGCGATCGCAAGCAGATCATCCGGAGAAAAATTTTTCAGAGTCAATGACTTCTGACTCTTCTTGGCAACTGGAAGTTTCCGGCAGAGAACCGGCTCTTTTCCCGTTTTGGTAATACTGATACATTCCGGTTCTGCCAGCAGATTGGTCACATCGCCGCCGGGGGCTTTGATGTGTATGAAGCGCGGTCGAGGGCCTTTGCCGTACCGGATGGAGGAATTCAGCTTGAAGCAACCGTCCGGCGGAAGGCTTTTAAAGTCGATTGTAACGTAATGTGCTTTCTGCGAACAGACTTCCACATACAAATCTTCTACCGGGACGCGGTTTTCTTCTGCAAGGGATGTTTCCACGGATGGTGCCCGTTGCGGGAAAAAAGACGAGGTATCCGGTTGACAGGAGAAAAGCATACCGGCAACCATCGGAATCAGCATAAAATGTAACTTCATGGAAATCCTCCGCTGGTAATATTTCAAAAACTACTATACCACCATTTGTTGCGATTGCAAGGAGCGGGAAGCTCCAATATCGGATACCGGACGAAGTCTATTTCGGAGCTTGTAATCGGCTAACAGTGGGATATAGTAAACCAAAAGTCTTTACACCAATCTTTTCATAAAAGTTGTCCAACCCGGGAGATGGGCGTAATTTTGGGATATTATCTATCAAACGAAAGGAATAATTATGGATATTGATATTATTAAAATTTGTTCAAAAAAAGATTTTCTATATTTTTTATGCAAATTGAAAGAAGATTATTATACCGATTACGAAAATTGGCAAAATGAAAATGTCGAATTCTATCTTGAAGCTATAATTGCTTGGCTTCAGGTCTGTGAAAGGCTGGATGCTGATGATATGAAGTATGTATTTAGTAATATGCGTCTCAGCGATTGGAATACTGCTTTAAATATTGTATTGCTGTCAGTGGGAATGCCAAATGATTTGTTGACCCCTCTTCCCCAATCCAGTATTGATGATTGCAATCCAAAGGTCTTTTCAAGTGCATTGCAGATACGATTAGATCAGCTCTATGATATGAATATAAGCTTACCTCGAAAAGTAGATAATCTTCTAGACAATTTTACAGCACTTTTAAAAAGCAATGAAAAGATCAACTTTAGTGAAGTTAATCCTTGTGTGTGGATGTTTTTAGCTTTAATTCTTGAAGTTGGCAAATATTATGAGTAAAATTTTTGAATATTAATTTCATGCAAAAATACTAAGAACCTATCCCTAAATAACAGCAAGTTTTCGATAAATTATAA
>UMHM01088534.1_pt1 | contig 11170 bp, 13 predicted proteins | sample 1965501 | NCBI WGS metagenome assembly UMHM01 (sample SAMEA4836095, study PRJEB28245) | human gut metagenome | biome: gut microbiome; material: fecal sample | place: Denmark | collected 2008
CAAGCGGCGGAGGTGTAGGAGATGGCGGTTCCGGATATTGGGGGGGAAGCTCCAGCAAATTTCTAGGTTACGTAAGCGGAGGTAATGGTGGTGCGGGCGGGACTTCGACGCATGGAGCATATGGCAACGGCGGCATTGGCGGAAATGGTGCCCCGGTAAACAAGACCTCTGTTGGCTCAGCCTCCAGTGGAGGCAACGGCACTCAGGGGGCTGTCATTATTGTTATCAACGCTCTATCGACATAAGGAAAAAGCCATGCCTGTATTTTATTCTCCCACCGGCAATTGTGAAATCTGGGAACAGAAACCAGACGGTTACATTACGCAAGAAGAATGGGATCTAGCCCGCACCGCTGAAGAAGCCGCCGCCGAGGCTCAGCGCGCCGCCGAGGAGGCCGCAGCCGAAGCCGAGCGCCTGGCCGAGTACAACAAGCCGGAAAACGCCCGCATCCGCAAATACGCTGAGATCAATGAAGGATGTCAGGCGGCCCTGGCAGCCCTCACCGCCACCTATCCCGACCGTGAACTGCTGACCTTTGAGCGGCAGGAACGCGAAGCACGCTCTTTGCTGGCGGGGGACAGCGCGGCGGATGTGACCCATATCACGGCCATCGCCCAAGGGCGCGGCATCCCGGTGGAAGAACTGGCGCAGAAGATCATTGCCAAGGCCGACGCCTTTGCCCTGGCCTCGGGCGCGCTCATCGGCCAGCGGCAGTGGTATGAGGATGCCTTGGAATCGCTCGGCCCGGACGCGACCACGGCGCAGATCGAGGACATCACGGTCAGCTACAGCCTGCCCGGCGCTGGTGGGAGTGCGTCCTGATGAGCTACGGCAAGGCTTTGCTCATAGCCCTGGACCAGTTCCTTAATGCGCTCTGCGGCGGGTGGCCGGATGAAACCATTTCAAGCAGGGCCTGGCGTTGGGAACTATCCGGATCACGGAGCTGGCCGCGCAAGTTTATTGACGGCTTGGCCTTGATCTTTGGCGACCGCGACCACTGCCGGGAATCGTTCGAATCTGAGCGCCTGGGGCGGCAGTTGCCGCCGGAACTACGGGCCTGATCCTCTTTCGTACGCACGGACGATCTGTAAGCCGCAGGTCGTCCGATTTTTCAAAAGGATTGACGCTATGCTGCTTGGAATTGTCGTCAACAACGCCTCGGAAAAAATGGAACTGGCCGTGGATAATGAGACGGGCCACGTCAAAATCCGGTTCACCGACAAAGGGGCCTGGTCCGCCTGGCAGCGCATTGACGTAAAGCGCAAAGGCAATGCCGACAATGGGGAACTGGACGAAGCCGTGTACGAGGCGACCACCGCCAAGACGGCCCAAACCGCGAAAAAATTGGCCTCTCCCATCACTATTTCCTTTAGCGGCGATGTCAGCGGAACCGTCAGTTTTGACGGGGGCAGCGAGAAGGCCACATGCAACATCAGCGGCGTAACTAGCGCCATCAATGCAGCTATGGCGTCGCATGTCGAAAGATACCATCGCAGCGGCGTATCCAACAGAGAGTAAGCCATGACCACAATCACTGTTTCCGCTTTTGCCGGAGCCATGCCCAAGATTTCGTCCCGCCTGCTTGAAACGCAGAATGCCAGCAAATGCGTAAATTGCGATCTCGGCAGCGGCTCCTTGCGGGCTTTGCGGGCACCCGCGCATGAACAGGATCTGGACTCGACAGCCGCCACGCTGTTCAAGCATGACGTGGATGGTTGGCTGACCTGGGATAAGGCCGTGAATGTGGTCAAAAGCGCGGTGCTGGACGCCAATGGCGAAAAGCCTTTGGGGCAACTGCTCATTACCGGCGATCGCGAATACCCGACCATGTATCTTGCGGGCGGCGAAGTATGCCGCCTGGGCATCCCGCGCCCGGCAGAAGCCTTGAAAGTCAACGCGGTAGCTGACGCCATGCTGCTGGATACAGAGGGCCGTGCATGGTCCGCAACGGATATTTCAGCGGCGCCAGCGCGTTACGGCGATGAAGGGCTTGATCTGTGCGGCATTCTTCAGGACGGAGAGACGGCCTCAGTTGATATCCTTTCCCGCGCCGCGCTGGAGGAAGAAGGCGGTGAGTCCGGCGGAAAGGAGAACGAGAACATCACAGACAGCGGCATTCAGCGCAGCACTGCATACCTCTACACCTATGTGCAGCAGCTTGCGGGCGGCGTTATCCAATACGAAAGCGCGCCTTCCCCCGCTTCTGAAGTCATCGACGTCCAGGACAATGCGGGTGTGACGCTGACGGGCTTTGCTCTTCCGGATGAGGAAGGACTCAAGATCACGCATATCCGTATTTACCGCACTGTTTCCGGCACACAAGCCTCGGACTTTCATCTTTTGGTTGAACTTTCCCTGGAAGAACTGGAGGCGGCCGGTTGGTCGTATACAGACATTGAGCACGACATAAACGTCTCTGGAGGGATTCTGCAAACCTCCACCTGGGACGCCATTCCGGACAACGCCAAGGGGCTGATCAAAGCCGACAACGGCCTCTATGCCTGCTTTCGCGGTAACGAGCTGCTGGTGTCCGAACCGTTCATTCCCTATGCCTATCCGGCGACATACCGGAACACCGTGGAGAACAGCATTGTGGCCCTGGCTCATGTGGACGGCACCATTGTGGTGCTCACCACAGGCCGTCCTTATCTGGCTCAGGGCACAGCGCCGGAGAGCCTGGCCCTTGTCCATCTGCCTATCGAACAGGCCTGCGTCTCGGCCCAAAGCGTGGCAACGCTGCCCGGCGGCGTCATCTATGCGAGTCCTGACGGGCTCATGCTGTTCACCAGCAACGAGCAAAGCCTGATTACGGGGCAGACCCTCAGCCGCGAACAGTGGCAGGAGCTTGGACCGGAACGCCTCATGGGCAGCGTTCACGACGGCCGCTATGTGGCTTTTTTTAAAGGAACGAATGAAGGATTGCTCTTCCACATAGGCAGGGCCGATATGGTGCGCCTGGAGCTGCCGGGAGGATGGAAGGTTCATGCCTTATACCACCACAGCGAAGACGACGCCCTGTATTTGAGTGCGGAAATGCCTGACGGCTGCGGCATCTGGAAGTTCGAGGGCGGAGATTCCCCCTTGCCTTACTGCTGGCGCAGCAAGGAGTTCTTCACATCCGCCCTGTACGCCATGACGGCGGCGCGGGTGCAGGGGGAACAGGGCGCGCGCAACCCCGTGCGCATGAATATTTTGGGGCCGGATAGAGATCGACTCAGGGCCAGGCTGCGCCTGACGGATGGCAAAACAGTGCGCATCCGCCCAATGCGGGCTGAACGACTCTGGAGTTTTGAACTGTCGGGTACGGCTGACGTGTACGAAGCCCGTCTGGGCGGCAGCGTGGAGGGCGTGGAAAATGACGTCCAGTAGTTTTGAGCGCGGCATACAAGCCGTGCCGCGCGGTCTTTCGGCAGGCCTGACCTCCTATCTGAACAGCCTTGACTCTGTGGTGCGTCGCCTGGCTGGTCTGGCTCGTGGATCGGATTCTTCCCAGGCAGTTCGCCGCGGCGAAGCGGCGAGCCTTGGCGGCAGTGCTCAGACCGCCGTCACCACGGCCAAAATCGTAGACGGAGCCGTTACCGCCGCCAAGCTGGCCGACAGTGCTGTTACAGCGGACAAAATCGCGGATGCGTCCATCACCGGCGGCAAGCTGCGGATAGGAGCCATAACGGACCGGGAACTGGCCGCGCAGTGTGTAGGAAAGGAAGAGTTGGGCCCCCGTTCGGTGAGTGCCGACAAACTGGCCGCCGATGTGTTGCCGGTCAGCCTGGAAGGCGCGGCTGAGCATGGGGCGACTGTGGACCTGGGCGCGTGGCTGGAACGGCCAAGCGTGACGGTAACGGGCTTTGCCCTGAACGTGCAGCCGGGCGGCATCCTGCGGGCGGGCATTGAAAATTTGCGCCAGAGCGATGGCTCATGGCTGTTTGACGCGCTGGCCTGCTGCGATATGGGCGAGGATGAAAACGGCGCGCAGACGGTGGTTCAGGGGCAAATGACGTGGAGCGTCACGGGCAGGAGGGCGGGCAATGAGTGAGGGGTTTGCGGCTCTGTATATCAACAAGACGCTTCCTGTTGCGCCCGGCCTCCTCGGACACGTTTTTGACAGAATGATCGAAGACGGCCTGCTTGCCAGCCTGTTCTATGACGGATCTGTCCAGACGAAGGATGCATTTCTGGATGAAATACTGAAGCCGGGAACCATTCCCTTTGTCATCATGCACGGCAAGGATGTGGCCGCCTTCTCCTGGTTCAACTGCATTCTAGGCCGATCGGCCCGTGCTCACTTTGTCATTTTTCGTGAATTCTGGGGCCGCAAAATCCGCGTGTCCTTAGGAAGGAACTTCTACAGGTATGTGCTTTCGCGCAAGGATGCCGAGGGCTACCTGTTCGACTGCGTATACGGCATCACGCCTGAAAACAACCCCTTGGCATGGAAGGCCGCTCTGCAAAGCGGATGGCGGCTGATTGGAACAATACCGAGCTGTGTCTTTCTTGCGGACACGAGAATAAGCGTGGGCGGCGTGGTGACAGCCGCGACGCGGGAAATTCTCGGCGTTGCCGAAGGAGAAGTTGTGGAGGCGACATGGGACGCATGATTTACACCCGTCTGGTGCTTGATATGGCCTCCGGAGAAACGCTTGAGGCGCAGGGCTTTGCATATGACGGCCCTGTGGCCGAATGCATGGGCGGCGGTAGCGGCGGCGGGAGCAGCACGACCAATACCGTGGACGAAGCCTACAACGCCCGCATGGCGACGCTCAGTGAAGAGCAGCAAGGTTGGGCGCGCGATTATTACAATATGTGGCAGCAGTATCAGAAGCCGTATGAAATCGCGCAGACGCAGGCCAATATGGAAATGCTGCCGCTGGAAACAGAGCTTTACAAGCAGCAGTTGACCGCAGCGAAGGATCTGTTGCCGCAGCAGACGGCGGCGGCCCAGAAGTTTCTGACCTCAGCCACCAGCGGCGTGGACGTCAACGAACGCATGGCGTTGGCGACGGCGGATGCATCGAGCGCGTGGAAAGATGCCCAGGCCCAGACTGCGCGCGCCAATGCCCGCATGGGGGTGAACCCCAACAGCGGACGTTTTCAGGGCATTGCGGCCGCACTGGACACGCAGAAGGCCGCCCAGCTTGCCGGGGCCCGGACCCAGGCCCGCGTGGGCGCGGAGCAGGAAAACTTTGAACGTCTGAAGAGCGCCGCGAGTTTCAATCCGACCAGCGGCATTCTGCAGGGCCTTGGCTACACGTCGGGTTAGGAGGATTCCGTAATGGCTTTGTACAAAAAAAACAGCAACTCATTTGGCCGGGCCAGTGAAGCCTTTCAGCAGGCATCCTCGATCATGGGCAAGCAGACCAAAGAGGGGCCCACAACGGAGTATGAGGCCGCGCGGCCTTCCGCCGGGCAGATGTTTTCCCAGGGCATGGGTCTGCTCGGTACGGCGGACGGCGCATGGAAATACGGCAACAAGGCCATTGATTGGGTGGCGGGGCTCGGCGCGCCGGATCCCGCGACTCAAGCGGCCAATGCCGGAGCCGGGGCCGCTCAGGCAGGGCAGGCTGCCCAAGCGCAGCAGGCGGCGGACGCGGCCTTGGGAAGCGTGCAGCTTAATACCGGCGCGCAAGTAGGCAGTGCGGCTGCCAATGCGGCAGCGTCCGGAGCATCGCATGGCGTTGAGGCCATGGCCGACGACATAGCTTCAGGCGCAGGCGAAAGCCTCGGCAATGCCGGAGCCGATACGGCGGCGCAGGCGTCAACCTCATGGTCATGGGGGCCCATGGCAGGGTCCGCCATTGGCGGAGTTGCTGGCGGCACTGGCGGTAAAGCCCTAGGTCAGGCCATTGCGGGCGACGCTGGCGGCAAGGTGGGCGGCGTTCTCGGCGGAGCGGCAGGCGGATATCTGGGCGGACTCGCCGCAACGTCGCTGGCGTCCGGCGTTACGGGCGCCGCTGCGGGAGCAGCAGGCGGCGCTGCGGCAGGGGCTACTGCGGGATCGGTTGTTCCCGGCGTGGGCACGCTCATCGGCGCGGGCCTCGGCGCAATCACTTCATTCTTTTTGTAGGAGGGGGGGGCGGATATGCCTCTTTACAAGCAGAGCAGCAACCCCGCGGCCATGGCACAATCCGCTATGAGCGGCGCGACGCAGGCGGCGGCGTCACAGACGAAGCAGACGACGGTCAATGTCAAAAAAGAAAGCAACGTCTGGGACGACCTCTACAAGGGGGCAATGGCTTTTGGTGCTGTCGGGCGTGGCCTCAGCGGAGTGGTCAATGCCGCCGAAGATGTGAAGGGCATGTATGACGAATACAAGGTGCGCGACGCCTATGACGCCATGAGCAAGGCCTACACGGAAGGCGGCATTGACGCGCTGCAGACCAATCCCGACTTTCAGGATTATCACCATGCGCAAGCCTTTGGAAGAATAATGAAGGACAGGGCGGCATCCGAGAAAGGGCGTACGGAAATGCTCCAGAACGCCAAGAAGATTGCCGAGCAAAATTACAATGACGTGCGTGCCGTCCTCATGCCCGGCCTTGAGGCATACAAATCCGGAGACATGAACACGTTTTTAGCCAGCATGACGAACGCTTCGGAACTGGCCAACATGCCCTACAGAATTGAACCGGCCGGTGATGGCAACTTCAAGCTGTTTTTTCGATCCGATGCAAAAGGCGGGTGGACCGATACCGGAAGGAAAATGACCGGGCAGGAAGTCTTTGACATGGGCCAGGACTATCTGCGCGGCGAAGTCGGCGTCCTGAGCGGCCTGGGGATGAAGGTGACGCCGCATAATCAGCGGCAGATTCTTGAGGGGATGCGCCGCGCCATGGCGACCAACGACACCAATGTGGAGAACATGGCCGATTATTCCAAGCACATTCCGTTGCTGAACTCCAATGGGCGAATCGTGGGCATGGCAATTCCGCAGAATCCGCTAGATGGCTCAAAGAATACCGAATACGACGCGTACGGGATGAATGGAAAGCCCTTGGGAAGGCTTGACGTGCAGGGACTTCTGCAACGGGGAATGCGTTTTGGGAACATGGTGCAGAAGCCGCAGGGGAACGAAGCTGGTGGATACAGACTCAGCCAGGGCGATGTCAGCATGCTGACCAAGTATGCAACCTCTGAAAATCCTGAAACCGGAGAAAAGAGCGTCGATTATGGCAAGGTCGCTTTTCTTCAGGGTTTAATACAGCGCACGGGTAATTTTCCCTCTGCTGTAATCGCGGCATATGAGGACAACATAAAGCTGGCCATGGCAGCAAAAAAGGGTTTAAGCCGCGAACAGGCGGAGCGCGCGGCCATGGTCGGCATGGCACAAAAAATTAACGGGGGAGTCCGAGCCACACCCACGTCACAGGCTGCCCACTCTCACGCCACCAACACGGCATCGTCAAAGGCTGATGACAGAATCAGGGAGGCTGCATCCGGTCTTAATGCCGGAATACCTCAGGACGTACAGATCAGGCCTCCCGCCAGTGTTCGCCTCAAGAAATGGCAGAATACCAACCAGTGACACGGCGCCTGATTGGCCCATGTGATATTTAACTGATCTTTGACAACGGCATAGAGAAGGGAAGGAAAAGCAAGGCCGGGATAATCCCCCGGCCTTGCAATCAATATACTCCAAAATCATCTCTGCCATGCAAATAAGGAGCAGAGCCGCTTCAGCGGAGCTGCTAAGTAGCAGTTAATAACGGCTGGAATAATGCGATCTATGGCTGCCATGGCTGCCGTGACTGCGGTGGCTATAGTGACCTGCCACCAAAGTTCCATTGCTGTGCTGATCCAGCACGTCAGAGAAGACCAGCAAACCGTCGGACGCCGCAACATTCTTTACTGGGGCATTCCCCAGTGTAGAAGCGTTTGCCTGAACATCCTGTTTGCCGATGCCGATGCCCGATGCCACAAAACTGGCAAACAAAAAAAGAGTGTAAATAATCTTCCTCATTCTCCCTCCTTTTCCAGTGGGTGGATATGGTCGAGCGGCAATGAGACTGACGTACTAAAAAAGCCGGAACAGATCTTCTTACTGCCGCATGTACCGCATTGGGGCGGATAAATGTTTTTCCACGACGAGATGGACTGACGCGCAAAAGGTCTGACCTCTGGCGCGCACAGGCAGAGCGGGATATTATAAATAGAGACAGGCAATCCCCGACGGTACATGGCAAGAACTGCTGTGCGCAGCTCTTCCCGGTATTGGTAAGGGGAAATATCAACAAGTTCTTTATTGTTGGAAGCATTTCCGTATAATTCCATCCCCATAAAGGCATAATGATAGCAAAATGGAATGTAGTTATAGAGATGTTCGGCAAATGATTTTAGGTGTGGTGCGTTATCATGGCTGATTACATGGCGTATTTCTATACGGCAGCCGTATTCAGCCAGATGATAGATGCCCCGTTGGGTGGCAGTGTAGCTGCCGGATGCTCCAACGAGAGCGTCGTGCAGGCTGTCAACATCAGAGTGAAGAGAAACACAGAAAAGAACATTAACCGTCGCCGCTTGCGCCACGAGCGCGGTAAAGGCTCGATCCGCAAATGTCTTGCCATTGGTGAGGATGTCGATGCGTGTCTTCGGATGTTCGCGGACACAGCGCTCCAGAAGCTCTATAAAGGCATTGCCCAGCAGCGTTGGTTCGCCCCCGGTGAGACATATCTGATCTAGGCTGCGGCCTCGTAGAAGGTTAAGCACGGCATGGGCTTCTCGCAGGAGGGCCGGATCGTGCGGACGAGGCGGTTGCGGGCACATGACACAATGGCAGTTGCAGGCCTCGGTCAGTAAAAGAGCGTTATGCGAGGAGCCAGCTTCCCAGAGAACATGCACCTGGCCGTCGCCGTTCAGGCGCACAATGTCACCCTCTTGGAGTTGTTCCAGTCCGTGTGCGTTATATAAGTGATCGGGGTGAAAGAAGCGACCGCGCGGGCCAGCGGTTAGACAGGCGAGGTAGCCCAGCGCCCTCGCGTCCAGCTGCGGTGTGACTAGGATGGCGCGGCTACGCGCATGGATGGGGCGAGGCCGTAAGGCGATCTCACCCACTACCGAAGCGAAGCGGCGGGATGGGGTTCCGTCAAGCGTTCTCATGACGCTGCACCAAATTGGGATTACGGGTTATCCAACTCCAGATGATGTCCTGCGTTTTGTCATCGGCATAGCGCAGACGTTCGAACAGGCCGTCGAAAATCAGCTTGTGTTTGATACAAAAAGGAGCTCCCGCCATGTTTCTCAGTTCGTCGCCAGTTTCGAGATAATTGCGGACGGGGTCTGTGCCACAGTAGCTTTGATAGACGCACCATGCGCAGGGGGGAGTCGTCTCTACGCAGGCTTTTGTCGTGAGTGTCTTGAGCCTAGGGCCCGAGAAAATATCGGTATAGCTGTCGTGCAATATATTGCCTAGACAGAAGTGCCTGTCGCCCATACGAGCCAGCATGCGCGCTTCGTCTGTGGGAAAGACAGAACCATCGTAGTCATAGATGGCGCCACTGATACCTGCACCCGCAGGGGATTGCAAATCTACGAAACCAGTGGCAAAGGGCGTGAGAATACGTGAAAAAAGTAAGGTGGCGAAGTGCTCTGGGAAAAAGATGCGTCGATTGAGGTCGAGGATAGCGTCCAGCGCCTCAAGGTAGCGTCGTACGAATGTTTCAGGCTTATAACCGAGTGAGGCGGCTTGTTCCGCTGCGAAACCGTAAGGGTTCAAGGAGCGGATGAAGATACCCGTCATGCCGCGGCGTTCGTATTCCTCAATGACTTTTTCCAGATGGTCGATCGAAACGGCCGATGTTGTCATAAGGGCGTCCACAGCATCGTGACCAAGGATCCTACGGGCAAGGCCTAGTTTTTCCAGAAAAAGCGCATGGGTACCGCCCCCCGCCCGAGTTTTACGGCAGGCATCGTGCAGATACTCAGGGCCGTCTAGTGACGTAGACAGGGCGATGCGGTGATCACGGCAAAAATGAAGCTGGGCTTCAGTGATGGCCGTGAGGTTGGTGCAGATAACAAAATCGACATTTTTTCCGGTGGCTGAGGCGCACTGTTCCGCATGAAGGACCGATGCCTCGACCACGGGCCAGTTCAGCAGAGGTTCACCACCTTGAAATTCTATTTTGGGGTGACATGTGGGAGCATGGAAAATCATATCTACAACGCGCCGCGCCGTAGCAATTCCCATATCATAGGCATGGGCGTCCTCTTCCGCACAGGAGACTTGACAGTAGTCACAGCGCTGATTGCAACGCAGGGTAATAACCATCATATGCAGAGCAGTGAAGTCACGAAGGAAGGATTTTCGCGTACGATAGCGGGCTGCCATCTTCTGTAGAGAGACTTCCAACTCGTCCTGCGCAAGAAAAAGATGGGACTTGAGTGTGAAAAAGGCCGGGTCTGTATGTCTGAGGCGATGGCGCACGAAGTTGTCGAACGTTTCATGCGGGAGGAATTGGAAGTCGCCACATTCGTTGACCAGCAGCACGTCTCCTTGGGCAGTGTGTGCAAACTGAAAGGGGAGGATGTGGTAAGCCTCAGGACTGTCGGCAATATTGGAATCAGGCACGGATTTTCTCCACTGGAGAAAAAGCATAGTCAACGATGCGTTGGCGCAGTTCGCCGAACTCTTTTTGCAGGTCGAGACGAATCTGTTGGTCTATGCAGTCATTAAGAAATCGGCGGGGCAAATCCTCAGGGATAGAACATTTGTCCTTGGCCGTGATGACGATCTCTACGGCATTGTCGGATAGAGGAGAAATTGCCACAAAGTATGCCGATGTATATCTTCCCGCGACATAAAGTACACAGTCCCGCTCAAAATAGAGCTTTTCGGCATGAATGACGCCACGCCGCCCGTCTTCTTCTAACCTATAGGGTACTGTAGTCATATGCCATGCTCTCTTGTTCTCAACAGACTTTGTCTTTTATTCATAATAATAAGGGATGAGTACTTTTTATACCAGCAAATCGATATTCCCGCAAGGTGGGCTGGTATTAAGATGCACGAAAAAGCCGCCCTGAGGCGGCTCATTGTTAATCTCTCCTAAATTTTGTGAGATATTCTCCTTCCCTTCTCCTTGCCGTTGTCTGAATACACATCCCAAAGGGAGCGTATATGTCCAGACAGCAAGCCAATCGGCCGACTAACGCCAATTATCAAGATCTTCTCGTGGATTTT
>UMHM01083841.1_pt1 | contig 11161 bp, 14 predicted proteins | sample 1965501 | NCBI WGS metagenome assembly UMHM01 (sample SAMEA4836095, study PRJEB28245) | human gut metagenome | biome: gut microbiome; material: fecal sample | place: Denmark | collected 2008
CATCTTCTTAAATCACCAAAATCTATATAAACATTATTTATAGAACTTCCCTGCATAAACTACTCCAAACTTTCATTTGGAGATTGGATCATATCTTGAATTTCTTTATTACAAACTGAAACATCTTTAAAAATATAATTTCTACTTCTAGAAGTTTTATTTTTATTACTTCGTACCCCCTTTGTTATGTTTCCTGCCAAACTAGCATGAGTCTTATGTTTTTCTTCACCAAAGATAGAATCAAAAAATGCTGAAATTTCCCAAGGGTAATGAATAATTTTTATGAATTTATCAGAACTGTCAAAAATAGCAATATTATAGCAACTTTTACCTGCAGCAGGATTGTTTGCTCCCATTCTGGTTTTTGATAAATTTTCTGCAAAGCCTTCAGGTTTTGGCCTTCCTAAAGTTTTAGAACTAATCAAACTAGAAATTCTACTTTTGTTGATACTAGATTGTAATGAAAAAGTATCTCCACCTTCTCCACCAATAGTTTGATTTGTTAAATCCCATTTTGTTGCATATTCTTTTATAAAATCTTGTTCAATTTTATATAGATAATCATTTTGAACAATTTTAAGACATTCACAAATAGCTTGTTTTGGCCAAATTTTTTTAAAATATTCAAATTTTCTAGTCATTTTTCTCTTACCTTCTAGGGCTTCCAAGAAATGATTGTAGTGTCCTTGTAATCTATCTTTAGGAGCAGATTCTGTTGCTCCTATGTAAAAAATTTCATTTGTATCAGGATTTTTTAAAGCATAAATAAATCCTAATTCTACTAATTTAGATGTTTGATTTGGTAAATACGAAGTAGTTTCAATTTTAGTGTTTAAATCCATATTTTATAACTTTAAATTAATATTTATGACTATTTACTAGTCACAAATATATTCATAAAATATGGCATAAACAAGAAAATTCCCAACTTTTTCCAAAAATATTTTTTTTACAAAAATATAAATGTACTCTCTTACGAGATGATCTCTGAACCTTCATCCTTAATAAAGGAGCTTGGCTGCGGATTATCCAATTTTATCCTTTTTTACTTTACCTTTTGTCTTTCTCAAAAGCCATCTAGCTATTACTAACTAAATTTAGTAGAATAAACTCTAAGGACGTCCCCGTCAATTAAATTGGTTTTACAAGAGCCAGCGTTAACTCTTATGTGTAGATATTGCATATCCTAACTTAATAGTTGCAGATTTAACTAATCTATCCTCATAGAATAAATCAAATGGAGATGCAAAATATTCTTGTAATTCATAATATCTCTTCCATAATTTCCCATATAACTGAGATTTCTTTGGAGCTTTAACTGCTCTCATTCTAGTTCCTTCAAATAGATTAATGAAGGATTGTAGAATAGAGGGGTTAATGTCTTTTGATATTATAAATAGTTCTATAAATGTTCTAGGATTATTTGGGTCACTATAAATCATATCTCTAAGAGTTAGAACATATCCATCCAATGGAAATGGAAATATTTCACTAGCTTCTTTAGTATATCTTTTTACATCCATAACTATATAATCTAGTGAATTATATATTTTCTTATATCCATTTTCAGAATAATTATCATATCCCATTACAAATTCCCCAACACAATAATCAGTAGTAGGTTTCTTAAAGATTACATTATGAAGAATTTGATTATATGTTTCTATTCTCTTATTAGTATATGTTAGTATTTTAATCTTATAAGGATCTTGTTCTGCTATAGCTTGTTGATATTCTTTTGCAGCTTTGATTATAAAATCTTTAGCATCATCACAATTATATAATGACCCATAATCAGATTCAAAGCTTTTGAATGAGTAATAAGGAACTTTTCTTAGGTCTTTTAATACATATAGAAGAGGAGCTTCATCCTGTTGTCTATATATTTTAGTCAACTCAACTTTATTATCAATTTCAAATACTTTAGATATAGCAATGTCATTAACTCCTTTGAGCTGAGCTGAATCTCCTACATAAAGAAGCTTTACACCTCTTTCCTCTATTAACTCTTCTTTGATAAACTGATACAAATCACTTGTGATCATACTACATTCATCAATGATAATTAATCTAGGAATATGCATTTTGCTTTTCCCATTAGTTAATCCACATTCAAATTCTAATTCTCTTAGATTTAACAGCGGTATTTCTATATTAGGTCTAAGTTGTAATAACTGATGTAAAGTTAAAGTTTCTGTTTTAGTTAACTTTTCTAAACTTAGTCTTGCCTTATGAGTAGGAGCACAAGCTAGATAATCCCAAGAATGATTTTCTAGATAGGCTATAACTTGTGAAAGACAGGCTGACTTCCCTGTTCCTGCTCCTCCTATTAGTAACATTTCCTTTTCTTCTCCACGATTATCAGTAATAAATTTAATAATCTTAGTTACAGCCTGCATTTGTTCATAACTCAGTTCAAAATCTAGAGTATGAAATCCTTTAACCTCTTCTTCTATTTCATCTGGCTCTGGAATATCAATGTCTTCATCATATTCATCTAAGTATGATTCATCCTCATCAGAAAGTGTAGATTCAAAAGCTTTAAAGTCAACCATTTATTTTACACCAGTATGTCCAAATCCACCTTTTCTTCCAGTTTCATCTAAGGAATCTGTTTCTTCCCACATTATCTGATCTACTTTAGATAGAATAAATTGGGCAATTCTTTCATTATCTTCAATAACTACTGGATCTGTACCATGATTAATTACAATAATACCAATTTCATTACGATAATCACAATCAATACAGCCAGGAGTATTAACTAAACTAATACCTTTCTTTAGTGCCAATCCAGATCTAGGTTGAACTCTGATCTCATACCCTTCTGGAATAGCTACTCTTAATCCTGTAGGAATTAAAGCTCTAGATCCTGGGTCTAATATTAAATAAGAAATAGGATGATTATCTCCTTTGAATATAAACTGACAATCTCCAAAAGCTTGAATAGGATTTTCTGGAGTAAGTCTAGCAAAATCCGCTCTTACATCTAATCCAGCAGCACCTACAGTTTCATATTTAGGTAATTGTTTATCCTTATTCATTCTTATTACTTGAACTTTTACTTTCGCCATATTACTTTCTTTTAGATTTTATACCATTTAGTGATTTAGAACCTTTGCCCTTACCACTATATTTACCATCACCCTCTTTTATCTTAGATTTAATCTTAAATATTTCATCAAAGTCATCTTTTGTCTTCCAGAGAAGGTTTTTCATTCCTGAGTATTTATATCCTATAGAATTTGGGGTAATATTCACTATTTCTATCTGAATGTCTTCCTCTCTTCCTTCGACTAGAATAATGTCATTGATTATTAAATCTTCAGATGTCATAATAATTCTTCTTCTGTTACCCTACAGAATTGGAATTCTGCATAGAATTTATTAGCCAATTCATTTAAAAATTCTGCAGTATATCCAGATTTTTCCTTAAACAGTTTTTCAACCTCTGCTTCTCTTTTATCAAATTCAGATTGGGAGGCAAGCCAATCAAATGGGCCAAGTTCACACTCACAATCATCATAAATATCTATAAGTTTATAATATAATGCTTCTTCTTCATCTGTAGCTTGATACTGTTTCTCAATTTCTTTAACTAAATTATCAGCATCTTCCTTATTTCTAAATACTCCTTCTATTCTTTGATATTTATCATCATATTGAGAAAAGAAAGATTCTACTATATATACATTCATTTTGAATAACTTTTAATTAATTCCTTAATATCTTTATTAGTAATAACTTTATTTACCTCTCCATAAGATACATATAGCATATTATCTTCTTCACTTCCATCAGTGATTTCCATAAAAGGCATATCTTTTGCTGCATATCTATTTAATATCACCCATCCCTTCTTAGCCTCTTTTGGGTAAGACATATCATATACATGAACATCTTCTGATATATCCTTAAATAGCTCTTTTAGATCTATATCTTTTGTAAGACTATTGTAAATAAAGTTTATTTTCATATAAATAACATTAAAATTAGAAACATTAAATACGAGAAACCATTAAATCTAATCTGATTTTCTATAAATATCTTCAACCCTTCATCAGATTCTTCTCTAATCTTTTCAACTATAGTATCTACATTTTTGTAGATACTATAGTGAAGGTATACATAAATTCCAATAGCTATTGCTAATACAATTTTAATTAACATGTTTATAATACTTTCTAGTTATATCATGTATTATTAGATCATAGTGATTAGCGTGATCTAGTGTATTATCAATTATATGAGATATTTCATATACAGCTTGATTGGTGTTAGGATTAGAAAGATCTCCAAACTCTTCTTTATAAGATCCGATTTTAATGAATTTAAATAATCCTAAATCTAAATGTTCTGGAATAGAATCTAAATAATCAGACCAATAAACAGCAATGAAATGTTGTTTAGATCTTGTTCTTAATTCTTTTACAATTCTATTTATCCTATGAGCATCATTAATTAAATCATTAAATATAATCATAGAATGATTAGATTTTAGATTATCTAAAATATCTCCAACCTTAGTATTGAAGGTAATGTCTTGAATTAAGTATTTGTCTGTAGAATCACAGATATAAGGTACTATATAATCCATTACTTCTCTTCAATTGATAATATATCTGGATCTGAATCTAACATTTCTAAAAAATCATTATCTATCATAGTGGAATTTTCTAAAACTTCTGAATAATTTTCAAGAAGAATTCTTTCTGCTTCTTCTTCAGAATCAGCTTCAATAGTAGCCTCATTAATTGAGTACCATTTTTCTATTGTTCCAAATTTAACCTTATACTTCATATTATAATTTAGTTATATCACATTGTCCACCACTACAAGATGCACCTGCCATTTCATCAGCATTAAGTAGTACATTTTTCCATTTAACTTTAGTCCAATCAATAGGAGTATAATTCTTAGTTATATCACACCAATCATGATAAAGTTGAACAGATTTAAGAGCATTAATCATTAACTTATAATCTGATATAAAATACTTATCAGCATATTTTTTCATTCTTCTCATGATCTCTCTTTTGGCATTAAGATTAGATACATGATTAAATGCAGTTTTGTCTAGATATTTCTTAACCTCTGCAACTGGAATCTCTACACTATTATCTAAAAGCTCTTCAATAAATTCTTCTGAATAATTTAATTCAGATAATAGTTTAGTCCAATTTCTATATTGTTGATAAGTTGCTTCTACCCATTTAGAGTGTGGTTGAGAATCTAGTTCAGAATCCTCTGATACATTAATTTCCTTAATATATTCTTTAGCATCGGCAGAAGTAGCATACAACTTTTCTCCTCTTCCATTAAATGTGTCACAAGCTTTCCATAAATTTCCAAATACTTTTTCTGCATCAACTATTAATCCAGAAGCAAAGATAATTCCTTCTCCATATTTACTGATTAATTCAGAAGGTAATAATACTTCTGTATATGGAGGTTGATTAAAGTCTAGATCACCTGATTGAGGAATGAATGAAACTCCAGCTAGTGTATGTCTATGATCATATATATATTTAGCAACAGTATCCCATTCATAATCCGGAACTATAACAGTGTTAGATACATTATTTTGAATAGGATTGTTTTTTATCCTATTTCCTGCTGCAATCCAATTATTATATAATATATGGACTACATCTAATTGTTTTGTGCCTAAAAGTTCTGACTTTAATACTACATCATCATCTTCCTCAATGGCGAACATAATACAATCATCTGTATGATTATTAGACCATACTGACTCTACTACTGACTTAGGATTAAACTTCTTATAAACCTTACCAGCTTCCTCTTCCTTATTAACTTGTACTCTTCTAATATATCTTCTTGCGTGAGCACCATGACAACCTGGAGTATTACCAGTCATAGAAGAAAAATTACCATCCATATGTATTCCATTTAAATCGCAAATTTAAATGCGTTCTCTTATGAACTGCTACATGTCACCATGTAGATTAGACTATATCATCATCTTTCTCAACTGAGTTAAGATGCTTCCCGCTTCCATCACCATTAGCTTGTGATGTACTCTCTTTCGAGATAGTCGTTGAACCTTCTCCTAATATAGGAGCTTGGCTGCTGATTGACTTTATAGAAAAATTTACTAATAATTCTTTATCATCATTTTTAAACTTTTCTTTAAGTGTTTCCAGCAATTCAAGAAGTTTTTGTCTTATCTTTTCAGATAAGATGCCCAATAAACTAATTTTGCCTAAATGTAGTTTTTGATGACATGAATCACATAAACAAATTAGATTATCAGAAAAATGTGCATCTTTAGGTTTATCAAACAAATAATAGCTAATTATGTGATGTGCATTTAAATTATATTTTTCTGCACATCCACAAATAGCACACTTATTGTGGTCTTGAAGAAATTTATTAGAAATAGTTTTCCAACCTCCTTTATAACAAATTCCAGATTTAGACCCTGTAGTATAGAAGTGATTCCTCTTCCCACTAGATACTAAGGATCTATAATCTTCATTAGACATTATATCAAAGTTATCAATATTTAAATTTAAAAAATTTCCATCTTTAGGAATCATTACATATCCATCTGGAAAAGGTCGCCTGTTATATAATTCCCATAATATTATATGAGCTTTTACTTGTCTTCCAGAAGAAGCTCTTGGATGATTTTGTATTGATATAACATATCTGGCAATTTTCCTATTTTTATCAGCGTAATTAATCACTAAATTATTCCTTAATTTAAATTCAATAGCATCCTTCAATTTTGGAATGTCCCACCAATGATTAATATCAGATTTATATTTTTCTATAATTCTTGAATTATAATCAGATATCTTAGGATATGGAAGTGTTATATTATTTTTTCTTAGATAACTATTTATATTTCTAATAATATTATCTTCTCTAGGTAAACCTATTAAATCACACACTTCTCTTGCAGAAAACATATCGTTTTCTACTAGACTTTTTAAATTTTCTATTTTCTCTAATTTTAGTATTAATTCTGTTTTCATATTTCTTATCTTTTAATAATTACAAAGATAAGAAATTACAACATTTAAACCTAATTATTTAACAAAATTTAACTTTTTCTAGGCTTAACAGTAGTACATCTACTAGACTCATTTATTCCTAATATCTTAGCTATTTTAGAATTTTGTTCCTTGACAATTCTTGCCCCCTCTTGAAGAGTTTCTTCATGTAGTAGAACCTCAAGATTGCACATAATACCACTAATTGAAACTCCAATTAATGGATCATTTTTAACTAATTCTTCAGTAACAGATCCTAAGAATGGAAAGCTTTGATACGCAGCTTGAATAGTAGCAATTGTTGCTGCATCTTTACATGCTTTGTAAAAATCCTCCTCATTATCCATTTCTTTACCAGAAATAGTAACTAAATTACAAAATTGCCACCCGCTCTTACCATTAATAGTTGGCTTAAATCCAATTTCCCCACAAGGATTACAGCCTAACCCTTTATCACTTCTCCAATAAAATCCTGGTTCACCAAACTGTTTAGTAGCTTTAAATATTTTAATAAATGTTTCCCAAGATGTGGAATCTCTCTCTAATACAGCAGAGGCATTATACCTACCTCTTTGTGGATTAGAATAAAACCAATCTCCTGTCTTAGAATTAAACATATCCTCATCATCTGGATCAAATAATATGATCACAGCTGATCTTCTGACACCTCCAGATAATACAGAATCAGCACAATATGCAATAATGTCTGTAACATTTAGTGGAGTTAGTTTTTTAGGTCCCTTGTAAACTCTATCTAATAGATTTTGAATATTTATAATAGCATTTCTTAATCCATCAGGTCCAGGAGCTACAAATCCTCCTGATATTAAACTACCACTAGGTCTAATTAAAGAATAATCAAACTTAGGATACGGAGTTCCTTTTATAAAATAATAATTAATTATCTGCTGAATAGCTAATGCCCATCCTTCTATAGAATCTTCTATTTGAAAAGTTTTAGTTTCCTCAGATAATTTATCTAACATCTTAGGAAGCTTAATTACATGTTGTTTCTCAACACTTACTCCAGCTCCACACCCACACAATAAAACCCACTCTATCTCCTTAAATACTTCTAATCTATCTGCATATGTAAAAGCACAATTATACTGTCTACAGTGCTTATTTAGTATAGGACTACCTCCAAATTGCAATGCTCTTTGAGATCCAAATACTTTTTTAGATTTGTAAGATTCAAAAGCTTCCATAAAGTCATTGGAAAACTCAGCATTCTTAAATGCTTCTGGATACTTTTGAGTTAAATATGTAATATGCATATTCATAATTCTATCTACCGATTCTTCAAAGGTTTCTTTTCTTCCTAAGATAGAATTATATTTAGCATATTTACTTTGAAAGATAAAGTCGTTTAATGCTTCCTTCATTTAACAATTAATTAACATTTGATTTAACAATAAAGTTTTCTCTGCTGTATTGATAATATCTTTACTATCATGAGATATAATATCTGTAAATGCATTGTATATTAGGAATAAACTGGCTTCTTCATCTTCTGGAATATAATAATCAGAATCTTCTTTAATAAATAAGTCCTTATAAGCATCAACAGCAGTAGCAACAGATAACTTAGCCTTACTTAATCCTGAATTATATTCATTTCTAAGAACAAAATCACACCAATGGCCTAATTGTTGTTCAATAGATGCTTGACTTCTGTCTATATATGTATTCTTTAGTTTCTTTAGAGTGGCCTCAAGATCGGAAGTCAATTCCATGATATTTTTAATAGGAGAATAGTCTAAATGTTCAGCAGGTTTAATTTCCTGAACATTTAAGAAAGAAGGATTAAACACACATAAATTAGTGCAAGCCATATTTAATCCACCTCTATAGATTTTATATACAGGCTTTCTTACATCCAACCCATAAACTAAACCTATTACTTCTTTATGATTCTCAAAAGACCAATAAGATTCAGGTAATATTGCTTGTATATAAACTCTATTATAGGTTATATCCTTAGTATCTTCTGTAAGAGTTATTTGATCAGGGAGCTTTACTTGACAGATGAAGTTGTCTGTAAATTTAGACATTTTATCTATAAATGGTTCTACATAATCTCTGGTGGCTAAGTAATCTTTGTTTTTGATTTTAGTAGCCTTACCTTCTAGTAATTTATTTAATGTAATCTCCATATTTATTTAAGATAAAAATAATTTCCATTTACATCAAAATAATCGTCTACAAAAGTCTCACAGTCTATATATGGAAGAATTTTGTCAATAATTTCATGAGAAATATTTAACTGGTAATAAAGATATGACTCTACTGCATCTTCAAAATTGGAATATCCTTCAAAATAATCAAGATATTTTCCAAGAATTGAATCAAAATCAACATCTAGGAAATCTGCCCAACTATTATATCCTGGTTGTGCTTGAAAATGCAGACCATGATAAATAACTATTTGGTCCCAATACTTATATTCATCAAGTTTTAAACATAGTTCAAAAAATTCTTCCATCTCTTGTTTATCTTCAGGAGGATCAATACCCAAATACTCATCATCCATAAATTCATCATCTAAACAATAACTTTCAGCTCTATCATCAAGTGTTTTGGGAATGGCTTCCCAAAATTCCTCAAACTTTGTATACTCATTAGTATCAAAAGTCTCATTATCAAAATGTAGCTCCATATTAATTCAATTTAATTCTTCCTTCTAAGATTTCTCCCTTAGTATTAACAATATCATAATCTAAATAAGCATCGTTATCTCCAAAATTAGCCCCAGTCCACTCACTACTTCCTAACATACATCCTACAGATCTATATCTAAACTTAAATCCAAAGGTGGTAGCAGATTGATGTAGATCACCTTTGATAAAATTAGCCTTAGATATTCCAAATTTATCTAACATAATATTTAAAATATTTAACTGAGCTTTAGGATCATTATTCACGGTTAATGGAAGATTCTTAAACATATTTAAATCATCTTTACCATGAGTAATAATGAAATTCTCATTATATACTTTAAATAAACTATATACCTCATCAGATATATAAGTTTGAACATTTGGATACCTATTATTTAATAAATTCTCAAAAGACTTTTGGCAAATCCATTCTCCAGTTCCTCCATGATTACTTTCTCCTACTGCATAATATCTAATCTTCTCAAATTTAAGATTAGCATGAATAAGATCAAATAGATAAGTCATGGCTTCCATAAACCATTTGTAAATCTCTTTATCTCCTTCTTGAATTTGAGGTAAAATATGTCCACCTCTAGAAGTTTGACCCCCAAATCCGTCAATAGTATCCCCTAAATTAGCCACAATGATTTCTTCAAAGTGCATATTTAAGAACGGAGAAATCATTTTATCAATTCTTCTCTTAATTTCAGGAAGATCATAAGGATGATAGAACGTAGAAGTAGGTTTCAAATAACATCCAATGTGCCAATCTGAGGGATATAATATCAAAGTCTTTCCAGAGTTTGGAATAGGAGACATTCTCTTTATTTCAAATCCTCTAAAATCTATATCCTTAGTCCACTCTTCAATATTAGATCTTTCTTGTTTTAACTTCTCAATCTCCTTTGCTTGATCAGTAATAATACTGTTCTTATATTTAATTTCATCCTTTACAGCACTTTTGGCAACTCTGTCCACAGAATATTGGAGTAAAAGTTCTTTTAGCTCTTCTTCTGTATGAGACTCTACAAAATGAGGAGCAAATGGTTTACAGTCTTTGGTGATTTTGAATGCTCTAAGAACTTTCTTCAACTCATTAATATTAAATTGTGGGAAAGATTCTAATACCTTTCTAGCACTCAATTTAGCACCCTCATTAGAATATTGGAAATATAGAGTTTGCATTTGATTCAAGGTTAAACTTCCCTCAATAGGATCTTTACCATGAACTAATATTTTATATCTATATTCTTTAATCTTACCGTCTAATCCTCTAACACTCTCTCCAACAACTCTCCCTTCGAATTCATCTTCTTTGTCCTCTACACTAATGATTACTTCACCCTCTTCTTCAACATTCTTTTTCTTCTTTTTGGCCTCATTATATACATATGGAGAAACTCCTGAATTTTTAGCTAATTCTTTATACCAGCATCTTAATCTATCTAATTCAGATTGTGGAATAACATCCTTACAACT
>UMHM01070875.1_pt1 | contig 11159 bp, 5 predicted proteins | sample 1965501 | NCBI WGS metagenome assembly UMHM01 (sample SAMEA4836095, study PRJEB28245) | human gut metagenome | biome: gut microbiome; material: fecal sample | place: Denmark | collected 2008
ACATCGTAGCCGGAGAACGGGAAATCGACTTTATCGTCAGTCTGGAAGATACCAAAGAGGAAGTCTGGTTCTCGCCTTCCAAACTGGAACGGATTCTTTATAATTTGCTCTCGAACGCATTTAAATACACACAACCCGGCGGATACGTCAGATTGAGTGCCAAACTGATTAAAGAGGAGAAAGAAACCATGGTTCAAATCTCCGTCAAGGACAGCGGCAGAGGAATTCCCAAAGACGTTCAGGAACAAATATTCGAGAGCTACTACCAGGTCGAAAAACGCGACCACCGCGAGGGATTCGGCTTGGGACTTTCGCTCACCCGTTCGCTCATCCACATGCATAAAGGAGAAATACGGGTAGAGAGCGAGGTCAACAAAGGTTCGGACTTTATCGTCACCCTGAACGTATCGGAGGATGCCTACGCACCCGACGAACGCTCTTCCGAAAACATCACGACAGAAGAAATACAAAAATACAACCTGCGAATCAAAGAGACAATCGAACTCATCCCCGAAAAGCTGACCAACAAAGAGAAAGACTCCGGCAGAGAATCTATCATGATTGTGGAGGATAATAAAGAGATGAATGATTACCTCGCCAGTATATTCGGTGAGAAATATGACATCATACGTGCCTACAACGGAGCGGAAGCCTGCAAGAAGATAGCCAGACAACTGCCGAATCTGATTATATCGGACTTAATGATGCCGGTGATGGACGGACTGGAATTCACGGAACGCGTCAAGCAAGATGTAACGACCAGCCATATCCCCGTTATCCTCCTGACTGCCAAAACAGATGAGAACGACCATACAGAAGGCTATCTGCGGGGAGCGGACGCCTATATCACTAAACCTTTCAACGCCAAGAACCTGGAGTTGCTGGTACAGAATATCCAAAAGAGCCGGAAACAGAATATCGAGCACTTCAAACAGGCGGAAGAACTGAACATCAAGCAAATCACCAACAATCCACGGGATGAGGTATTTATGAAAGAACTGGTAGAACTGATTATGGCGAACCTCACCAAGGAAGATTTTGGAGTAACTGAAATCACAGCCCATCTCCGCATCAGCCGTAGTCTGCTGCACATGAAACTGAAATCACTCACGGGATGCTCCATCACACAGTTTATACGGACCATCAAGATGAAGGAAGCCAAAACCCATTTACTGAACGGCATGAATGTTTCCGAAGCCTCATTCGCTGTCGGTATATCAGACCCGAATTACTTTACAAAATGTTTCAAAAAGGAATTTAATATCACTCCGACAGAGTTTCTCAAGCAATTGAAGTAATTCGCCGGAACTGGCACTTGTAAATCTCCTTATACTCTACAAAGTTTGAAAAAGAATACGTAACTTTGTAGTAATTATGAGTGAAAGTCAGAATATTGAATATAAGGAATCGTGGAGAGACGAATATCTAAAGTGGATTTGTGGTTTTGCAAATGCACAAGGTGGACGTATCTATATCGGTATAGACGATAACCAACAAGTGGTTGGTGTAGCAGACACCAAACGACTGATGGAAGACATTCCTAATAAGATTGTTAACTACCTGGACATTGTAGCTGATGTAAATCTTTTGCATAAAGAGGATAAAGACTACATCGAGATTGCCGTGCAACCGTGTAATTTGCCTATCGCTTATCACGGTATATATCATTATCGTAGCGGTTCTACCAAACAGGAGTTGAAAGGTGCAGCCTTGCAACAGTTTTTGCTTCGCAAAATGGGGCATTCGTGGGATGATATTGAAAACGAAAGAGCTACATTGGATGACATCGACCGCCAAGCTATTGATTTCTTTTTGCGTAAAGCCGTCGATGCCGGACGTATGCCTGTAGATTCATTGAATGAAACTACGGAAAAAGTACTCTCTAATCTGAATCTTATCGGTGGGGAAGGTAAGTTGCGCAATGCTGCTTTACTTCTATTCGGCAAAAATCCTGCAAAGTTTTTCACCAGTGTGCAATTTCGTATTGGGAGGTTTGGTCGTGATGAAGCCGACCTGATGTTTCAAGATGTAGTGGATGGAAATATCATTCAGATGACCGATCGCGTGATAGAAGTATTGAAATCCAAGAATGATGACCCTTTAAATGACCCTTTAAATGACCCTTTAAATGACCCTTTAAAACTATCATCATTAGAAAAAGACATATTAAAATTGATAGTAAAAGATAATCAGTCAACATATGATAATCTAGCCATATCTTTATCTGTTTCCAGTGCTACGATCAAGAGAGCATTTCGCAACTTAAAAGTGAATGGCTGCATTATTCGAAAAGGCTCGAAAAAGATAGGTTATTGGATGATAACAGAAAAAGGAAAATCTATTCTAAAGTAGATCGTAAGCTAATTTAAGCGATATAAACCTAACAGAATGTCTAAAAAACATCACCGGTAATCAGCCTGCAACATCGTTGATTCAGCTAATTACCGGCGACAGATAGACACCTATAATCGACTAATACCTATTCTACCATTCCTGGAAGCGTAAATCAGCTTCCGGATTCTGACGACGAATCAGTTCCTCGTCAACCTGATAAGTGACGCCACCTTTCGTGTACTTATAAGAAAGCGTAAACTTTGGCTGCTTTCCTACAAATTCCAACGATTCGGCTGCAGGATCTAATGAGGCGGACGCATCTATGATAGCAACACTTCCTCCGGCTTCGATAGTAACGCTTCCGTCCGGATTGACTGTCAGATTTACCGACTCATTATTTTCCAATGTGTTTCCGAAACCCGGTCTGCGTAATTTGTTTCTACCTAACGAAACAAAGTCGCGGGTCATATTCTGACTCAAATCCTTGTTATTGTATTCAGTCACCTGCTGGGTGGATAAGTTAGTAACTTTCCCTTTCACAAAGTATGTCCCATGATACTGGCTGACGAACTTGACAACTACAATGCTGTAATCCTTCAACTGACCGTTCACGTCGGTACTTACTTCATCCTGATTATGATCGACCAGCCGGAAAGGGATGGCATAATGCTTATCCAAAGCGGCATCGTCATTATAGAAAGCATCGGAGAAAGTCACTTTCACATCTGCTATTGCCAGATTCGGATTGCTAATTGTCATCTTGTTCGGATTAGCCAACTGATAATAGTTTTCCGGCATCAGTGTCAAGCCCGTACCCTCCAGTAAAGACGGATCAATCTCGAACGTAGCCCAATCATCGGTATGCACCTCTCTTTTACCGCCAATAGCCACTCCTACCTTTATCGACATATCTGTATCGGCTACCAGTGTCCGCAAAGGTTTTTGCGAAGCAAAGTACACAGAACTCTCATCGTAGTCCTTTTCATAATCGTCATAACAAGCAGTCATCAGAACGCTTATCAGCCCTATCCATAATATATTTAGTCTTTTCATTGTAAATAAGTATTTATATCAACAGCACGTTATTCCCAACCCTGATTATTCATTAGATTCTTATTCTTTTCCAGCTCTGCATACGGTAATGGCATGAAATAGTTTTTCACTTCATATTTCCGTTGTTCCACTTTCTGTACTTTGAAGCTGAATGTGCCATCTTCATTGCGGGTAACGGCAACACCCTCCACCTCTTCGTTCAACGGTAATACCCAACGACGCATATCAAAATAACGATGATTCTCGAAAGTAAATTCCAAGCGACGTTCGTTCTGAATCAACTTTCTGAACGAGTCCTTACTTTGAGCCATTTCATCCAGATAAAGATCAAAATTGATACCCCCGGCTTGCGAACGGATTGTTTTCAATATTTCGTATGCAGAATACAGGCATCCTTCGGCTTTCACCGTCGGGTTGCCCCAAGCCTCATTGGCAGCTTCGGCAAAGTTAAGAAGAACTTCCGATTTCCGTAACAAAGGATTGTAATGAACCGAGTTTAACGTCTGAATCGGATTCAGCATAGCCGATTTCTTGGAAACGAATTTAGCCAGATAATAACCCGTACGTGTAGCATTCTCACTAAACGAAGGAGAATCTTTTCCACCCTCGGACATATCCAACGGCTGACCGGAATCGCCAAATGTAGCACTATGATAGTAGACATTCAGCGCAAAGCGATTATCCAGTACGGCATAAAGCTGCGTCAGATCGAAATCAGGATCAGACAGATCGACACCGGAACGAACATCGGTTGCCGGATAACCATTCTTCGCATAAAAAGCCTTTACCAGATTATGAGAAGGAGTGGCACGGGCACTTCCGTAGTAGAACGGCGGGAAATGAAGGCCTTCCAACAGGTTATTATTAAAATATCTGCGGAAAGCATAATCGGAACTTTCCGTCTGAACATCGGCAATGGAGGAAGCCGTAACAGGAACATAAGTTCCGAAACCTTCCATGCCCAGAATCTTATTGATCTCTTTGGCTACCGCTTCCCATTTTGCTTGGTAAACCGTAGGGTTCAGTATTTCGAATTGTCCCATGCCGGTGATCTTCGTCACGTCATCATCCTGCATGGCAGGGCTTGCGCTATATAAAAGCGCACGACTTTTCAGAACAGCTGCCGCCGCTTTCGTGGCACGACCGATTTGTGTATTACCGAACTCCAAGTCATCTCCCTGATACACGTTCGGCAATAACTCGATGGCATTATTCAAATCGTTGACGATAAAATCGACTGTTGCCTGATAAGTAGGACGAAGAAATTCACCGTTCTGCGCGGCCTCATCCTGCGAAATAAAATGATCTGCCAACGGAATACCCAACGCTTTTCCATTCTTCGCCTTTCCGCCGTACATCTTCAATAGCTCAAAATGCCACCATGCACGCAGGAAATACGATTCACCTTCCAGACGCAGCTTGATTTGCTTGTCCACTTCCGGGTCGGTGCGGTTGTACTGCACTTGGTCGGTTAAGCCGTTTTCGAGGAAAGAGTTTACATAGTTCAGCATGTTGTACGCATTACTCCAGTTTCCGATTGGGTTGTTAAACGCTGTCATCCCACCCATATTTAATTTATAGACAGAAGAGCTGCGCAGATTAGTCACTGCATTATCGGTAGCACAATCCAGAAAGTTATCTTCAAAACAATCCGGACGGTTGGCTATGCCATTATAAGCTTTATATAGTACGCCTTGAGCAAGTTCCGGCACTCTCCAGGTATCAGAGTCTCCGATCTGCCATGTCACCTTTGTATCCAATGTGTCGTCACAAGCACAAAAGAGAAACAGACCTGCTAAAACGCAACTTCCTAATATATGTTTCATATTGCCATCTATTAATTGTTCAAAATTAAAATACAAAAGAGACTCCGCCTGTAAAAGTACGCGTCACCGGGTAGTTTGTCACACCGGCATTCAGCAATTCAGGATCCAAATCTTTCACGGAAGAAAGCACAAACAAATTTGCACCACGAGCGAAAACCTTCATCTTCTTCACGACCGAACTTGGGGAGAACTGATTGAACGTGTAGCTCAATTCAACATTCTTCATACGGAAGAAGCTTGTATTCTTCAACCAGAAAGAAGAATTGCGGAAATTGTTCTCACCGGCAGTGGTTGTCAGGCGCGGATAACTTCCGGTCGGATTGTTTGCCGGATGATAACGATCTAATGCCAGTTTAGAGTATTTACCTTCTCCATTGTTCCAATAATAAGCATTTGTTGCCCAAGTGTGAACGCCCAGTTCGGAATATCCCTGAAGATACAATCCCCAGCCTTTGTAACTTACATTGAAATCGATGCCCAATGTAGTACGTGGGAATGAGTTTCCGAGTTCCTTTACGTCACGACCGTCAATGATCTTATCGCCGTTCAGGTCTTTGTAGGCGATGTCGCCTTCCTGATAATCGGCAAACGTCTGGGGGGCATGTCCGTTGATGGCTACATCTTTGCCAAATAATCCTTCGGCAACCAGTCCCATCATAGCATCGGTAGAACGCCCCACTGTATAACGGTATTCTTCACCATGTTTCACTTGGTTCCATTTCAATACTTTATTCTTAGACCATACGAAATTAGCTCCTACCGAATAAGACCAGTCGTTGATACGGTCGCTCCAAGTGAACATTCCTTCTATACCATGATTCAAGACGGAGCCCATGTTATCCTGGTAGGTAAAGTTGCCAGTATAATCCCCGTAAGAGGCATCAACAGAACCAATGATATCCGTATGTTTCTCACGGAAATAGTTTATTTCGGTATATAAGCGGTTGTTCAGGAACAGGCCTTCCACACCGATGTTCCATTCTGCTGCCTTTTCCCATTTCAGGTTCGGATTGCCTGCACGGACAAAAGTGGAATAGTAAGCCGTAGCACCGTTGTTCGTTGTTCCGAACCGGAAGCTGCCGTCTTGCGACCAGGCACGTTCATACAATAAATGTTCCGTGCTTCTGTCATAGCCCAATATACCGGCACTGGTTTTCAGTTTCAGGAAGTTCACGTATTCATTGTCTTTCAGGAAATCTTCATTGCTTAGAATCCAGGCAAGGCCGCCTGCTGCCGAGAAGAAGTATTTATCTCCCGATTTGAAACGGTTGCTTCCCATCAATGCCATGTCGGCTTCCACAGCATAGCGGCGGTCATACATATAGTTCAAGCGCAATGCGTAGTTTGCATTGATGATGTCCTGGGTCACTCCCTGATTCGTTGTTTTTGAGTACATGTAAGTCAGCCGTGCCGATACATCATGTTTTTGGTTGAATGTATTCTCATAACCGGCAAAAGCATTCCAACCCAATGTCTGTTGCAAGGTAGTCGACTTCCGGCTTTGTGAAGTGGCTACATCTGTTTTCTTCATCTGGGTGTACATAATTTGTTCCTCACCGGCAAAGTCACGATATGTCTTGATGGCATACGTCGGATAGACTTTGCTCAAAGAGAGTTGCAGGTAATCATAGTTGTCGAAAGAAAGGAAAGCACCGGCTTTCAACCCTTTTGTCAGCATATCAAGATCGAATTTCAAACCGATATTGGTCTGGCTGCGTGTATAACGCTCATCCGTATATCCTCCGTACATTGTTTCCGCGTATGCATTCATCGGACGCAGCAGACTTGCGCCAAACAAAGGAATTCCGTCCGAGCTGGCTAGTCCGTTTTCTTCCGGTGACATAGTCAGCGGGTATTCATTCGGACGATGCGTAGACAGGGCCGTAAATACCTGACCACAGTCCAATTGCCCCCATTTACGCATTTCCATACGTCCGGCAACGTCTGCGGATATAGTCAGGAAATCCGTTACATTGAAGTCGAGGTTTCCGCGAAGAGTCAGACGGTGCAGTTGCGGAGTATAGGTAACGTCTTCAAATCCGCTACCTCCTACATATCCGGCAATCAGGGCATAACGCACTCTGTCGGTACCTCCCGTCATATCGAACGATACTTTCCGATAGTTGGCATTTTTGTTCAATAACTGATCGTACAAATCGACGTTCGGATACAATAGGTCATTGGCTCCTTTGGAGTTTTTATATCCTTCCAGTTGTTTCTGATTATAGTAAGGAGTCAATCCGTCATTTGCACGCGCTTCATTGTACAGATTAGCATACTGATAAGAATTCAGAAAATCAGGAGTACGCGTCATCTGTACCACACCTGCTTCGGCGGTTGCGTTATAAATGCGGCGGTTGGCCTTTCCTCTGCGGGTAGTCACCCAAAGTACGCCATTCGCAGCACGCGCCCCATAAAGAATCTTGGCAGTGGCATCTTTCAGCAACTCGATACGTTCGATTTCTTCAGGAATCAAATCCGCTGCCGGACGTTCCACACCATCGATGATAACAATAGCTGTATTCTCCGACATGCCATGCTGGCCACGGATAAATAAATCAGGAGTATTATTACCCAATCCGCTGACTGTGGAGCGAACTTGCAGACCTAACATTTTACCTTGCAGCATATTAGTCAGCGTCAAATCAGGGAAGGTTCCAAACTGTCCGTTCTCCAGTACGCTCGTTGCGCCTACTTCATTCCCTTTATACGTCTTGCCACCATCGGCTCTATTCACCAGCGATTCTTCGGTCAGGAACAGAGGCTCTTTCTTCAGGACAATCTTTTCAGGAACGATATTGCTGCCTGTCAGCTTATACACTTTATCTTCATATCCCAAAGCCTCCACCATGACGGTTGCGTCATTCTCGACCTTCGTCTGAAAACGTCCCTTTGCATCTGTATATAGAACGACTGCGCCTTCTCCACAAATGATAGAAACATTCTTCAACGGGCTACCTTTCTCGTCGGTAACAATAGAAACTACTTCCACCAAAGGCTTCTTCGCCGACTTTCTCTTTGATTTATTTTGTGCGAAAGTCAGGCTAGAGCCAACGATAAGGACAAATATGAGCCCTATCAGTCTTATATATCTAATCTTGTTTCTCATATACTTTTCTTTATTTTAGGTATCACCATCCGGGGTTCTGTTGAAGATTATCCAAAGCCGCCACTTCATCCATCGGTAGCGGATACCAATAATTACGCTTGTTAAACGTCCGCACGGCTGTCCTCACCGGAACATACTCGTAAGTAAAGTCGGTCAACTTATAAGTGCAGGCTTTTTCCACTTTCAACTGGTCGGCCGTATAAGAATGATTGATCGGGGTTGCTTTGACACCCATGATCGGATATTCACCCTTAAACAGGTCTTCAGCAATCATCCAACGGCGGATATCATACCAGCGGTGTCCTTCGAACATCAATTCCACACCACGTTCCCGACGATAAGCTTCTCTAAAATCCACTCCATCCGGTAGTTCGCCGATTCCGGCTCTTACACGGATTTTATTCAAAGCCTGACGGGCCGACATCGTACAACCCGTAACGACTGCATCCGGATCACCTGTCGCTTCGTATGAAGCCTCTGCCATATCCAGATAAACTTGTGAAACACGAATGTACACAGCCACCAAACGATATAATTGGAAACCAGCTTCACCAAACAAAGGCACACTTGCTTCCGGCCAAATGAACTTCTTGCACATATATCCGGTCTGTTGAGAGCCTCTCGTAAACTGATTGGTAGAAATGAAGTTCTCGGAGTAACCACCCGAATAAGTAGTCAGATAATAGGGAACACCCTGTAAATTCTTCCCCCATTGCTCACCGGGCACGAGGATATTATTCGTGAAGCGAGGGTCTCTATCCGAATAAGGATTGGTAGTCTTTACCGCATCATAACCGGAACGCGGATCAGTAATCGGATAGTATTTACCGTCGGCTCCCTTACGTTCGTACATATCTACCGCATTTTGTGTCGGAGCATTATAAGGAGTACCTTCGGCACCGGTTTTATTATCGTATGGTTGTGTCAGCCATTGCGCTCTGACGAAAGCAGACCAGTTGCCATGATGCCAACGCAGGAACCATAAATATTCCGGCTGTGCGAATTGATTGGAATTAGGCATTAGCTGAATACTACGATATTCGTCATGATTCATCAGGCGATAATATTCGTGACTTTCAATAGCATTGATCGCCTTTTGCGCACTACGGGCAGCTTCAGCAGCCATCTCTTTTCCATATCCTTTGTTTTCAATAGAATTCAAGTCGTTCTGCATCAAAGGGCTGGCAGCATAAAGCTGTGTCATCGCTTTTAATGCCATGGCGCTTACTCTGTCAGGCCGTCCATGTTCCTCGTCAGGCCAGCTTATAGGTAAATATTCAATGGCTTTATCCAAGTCAGTCTGCATCCAAGCATTGGATTCCTGATAAGTTTTACGGGGAAAGTCAAAGTCGTCCGATGCTCCCCAAAGCTGGTCAAAGATGGGCATTCCGCCATATCGTTTGATAATCTCAAAATAGAAGTAGGCACGCAGGAAATGGGCCTGTCCCAACAGTTTTCTCCTTTGGTCGTCTGTGATGGATTTCACTTGATCTACTCCACTAATTACACGGTTCACGATACGAAGTCCGGTATAAGCACGAGAAATAGCACTTTTGAAATTCTTCCCATCACTTTTACTTCCTATTTCGAAACGTGTACCGGCATTCTCCAGCCAGTTACCTGCATTGACAAACTTCGACGGATCATTATCGCGAACGGATGCATATTCATCCGATAAATTACCTACCGTTACGTATGTATTCGAATAAGAGTTGATACCATGTGTAAAGATTAATATATCATCATTTTGAAAGATGCGGTCCATGAACCCTAACAAACTGCTATAATCTTTATAAACATCATCTTCGGAAAGTCCGTCATCGGGAGAGCGGTCCAGATAGTCCTCACAACTTCCTACAAACAACCCCAATAGAATGATCCATATCCAATTCAACTTATGTCTTCTCATATCAGCAAATTTAAAGTGTCTCATAATCCTAATCTAAAACCAATGTTATAACGTCTCACCACCGGATAAACATTCTGTCCCGAATGTTCGGGGTCACGGCGGGAATCACCTTTCGAGAACGTCAACAAATTGGTACCGTTGACATATACTTGCAGTTTTGTCAGACGTAAAGGCTGCAACCAACGCTTCGGAATCTGATAATTCACTTCCAGGTTCTTCAAGCGAAGATAAGCATGGTTGGTATATGTGTATGTACTAGCCACCGAATTATAACTTCTCTGAACATGAATACTGGGGCGAATCGGACCGCCTTGAATCGGAGCATCGGCTGTCCATGTATTCAACGTATTTGGTTGAGCCTTGATATTACCTTCCGGGAAATCCCATAAATAGGAAGGAATCGCTTCTTTATAAACGTCCATAGCACTGTACCACAACATATTGAATCCGATTCCTTTGTAAGAACCTCCCAATGTAAATCCGAGGGTAGTAGTCGGATAGTTCAGGTTTTTCATCGGAACCATATCCTTGGCATCAATCATGCCGTCACCATTATAATCGATGTAATACAAGTCTCCCGGAATCAATGTATTATGTGTACCATTGGCAATAGTGGACTGCGCCGAGTTATAAATATCATCCAATGACTGGAAGTTTCCTGTTGCCAGGTATTTATTCACATATCCGATTGACTTTCCGGCTTTTTTCAAATATTCGCTCTGATTCTTCGGGTCATCAATAAAGACAACACGGTTCTCACTGGTTGCAAAATTAAACTTCGCGTAATAATTAAACTTTCCAATACGGTCGTTCCAAGCAATATCCAGTTCAAGACCGTGATTTTTAGTCTTACCCAGATTCACCTGCGGAAAAGCAATACCACTATCGGCCCATGACGGAATCGTATTACGTGTCATCAAAATGTTAT
>UMHM01009282.1_pt1 | contig 11153 bp, 7 predicted proteins | sample 1965501 | NCBI WGS metagenome assembly UMHM01 (sample SAMEA4836095, study PRJEB28245) | human gut metagenome | biome: gut microbiome; material: fecal sample | place: Denmark | collected 2008
GGGAGAGAGATGGTATAATGACATCAAGGAAGTTCGCACGGCTTGCGGCGGGTGCCGCGGGCGGGGCGGACATAGGGCTATGGACCGTTGAAACGGTTTTGAGTTGTTGCAAGAGACACACCCCGCGCGCTCCGCGCGGCGGACACCGCACGAAAGAAAACAATTATACAAAACTATCGGAACAAAAAGGGGGGTGGTCCCGATGCAGCACTTACATTTCGGCACATATCATAGCAAGGAGGTAGTATCATGAAAAAGAAGTTTGCATTGTTACTTGTATCTGTGCTCATCATTTCCGCGTGCGTTTTTTCTCTTGTCGCATGCGACAATGCCGATAAAACGGAAGAGATCTCCGACTTTGAGCATTACCACGGTGAAGTCTATCTTTCTACATACCATCTTAACGGTATTGTAGATGTTCAGGGGTGGCGTGAAGATCGGGAAATGTGGGTTTCACTTAACGCAGATCAGATGATGTGGCTATTCGACCAGGACATCTGGAATTACAGGGACGATGGAACCGGAAAATTTCTCAATGCTATGGCAGTTGCTGCAAAAGATTTTGCTCGTCAAATAGGACGGAGCATCACTGTCACAATGGATGAGACAACTTTTGGTGAAGGTATCGGCATTGGCGCGGTGCGTTCCGAATTTTCTGTTGATGACGATGGTGGAACCGTAAAACTTTATCCCACAGACGAGCAGAAGGCTTTGGTGGAAGAATTGACCGGAAGCGAATTTCACATTACATATAATTTTGCCACGCACATGCGTCCGGAAGATTCGTTTACCATAGGGTTTTCATGCACAACGATCTACAATGAAAAACCATATAAAGTGAGAATAGGGTATGAAATGATAGTTACGCCCGAAGAGTGATTAATGCTCAAATAAGCCAATGTGAGGAGGAAATTATGAAAAATATAACATTTAAAAACATACATAAAGTTTTGATCGGCATGCTGGTTTTGGCAGTTCTTATGATTTCCATTGTGGCATTTATTAGCGCAGCCGACACAACAAGAGTTGCATTAGCCGAAGGCGATACGCCGGATAGAGTATGGCAAAATTATTTAGATGGCGGCTATGAGGAAGGAATGCAATTTGATCAAAATGAGATGGTCGTTTCAAGCGATAATCCCATAGTGCAATATGTGCCCAAAAGGCTGTTTGTGGCAGAAGGATATTCATTGTATATTGGTGATGAGTATGGATATTACATCTATACTTTTGAGGACGGTATTTACGAGGATGAATGGCATTCTACCGGGAATATGCGTTCAATTGTCTTAGGGTTCGAAATTACATTTGATTTATTTCCCGAAGATAAAGATATTGCCACAAAGGATGCGTTTTCATATACCATTGAGCCAATTTTTCAGCGAGAATATCTGACTTTATTGCCAGATGGGGCACGCGAAGCAGCGATAGGAGATTTTTCCGATGGCGGCGTTAAAAGCTCTATGACGATTGACGAGTTTCGCTCACAAACATATAACGACATAACAATCAATTGTGTGTTGGATGAAGGCGCCGATGTAGAAGATGGACTGGTGACTCGTGTTCCACATCAAACTGATGCCTCAATGACATTCGCAGATGTACAAATTTTTTATCTGAAAAACATCGCGATCAGTGCCAACCTTTTGAATGAACAGGAACTAAATGTCGGCGACTCGGGGTATGATGTGGCTGACGATGAGGGCAGTTTTTTCATAGGGGTCGGGACAAATGCTACTGCTACACGCTACGAGCATGATAGCGGTGATGTCGGCCATTTTATGCATGTATCTGGAACCACTTTAGTGCGTGAGATCATAGGTTGCGTTTCTGCTTTTATACCTCAGGTCGCATGGGTGGGATGTGCATGGGATATGATTGCATATATATTAAATGTAAAAGACTATTTGCCGGACGATTCTTTTGTTGAGACAAGCTATAATGATTTATACTTGTCAGATGAATTTCCGAATTCAAAATCGGCGCAGCTTGAGCAGGGCGGAGGGCTTTATCGTAGTGCGGCAGTAGCTATGGCTAAAGGAGATGCCGATTCATATTGGTTCGGCGTAGGGAATAAATTTACGGCAGGATTTGAAGTCAGCAATACGACCGGAAATACACCGGGATGGCGAACTGTCGTAGAGCGCGCAATTGACATGACAGTGACAAGCCTGTTAAGCGATTTGCCTGATGCAACATCCACATCTGATTTTTATGCAGACACATTTAACATTATTCGGATTAAAAGTCTTGCTGAGGATGTGTCACAAGAGGCATACATAATGGCGCCCGACGGAGATGTGCTTGGAGAAGATTGGTTCTCGTTTGTGCCAACGGTCACGGGCTTTTACTCTCTTGAGATTTCCGGGAGCGGAGTTGATTTAGTGGTCACGGATGAAGAAATGGAGGAGCAGGAAGAAAGTGGCTTTGGGTTCTTTATGGAAGAAGGGGAAATCTATTATATTACACTTTCCAACACCACTTCCACATTAAAGCGTCCTACGGTGGAGGTGTCGCTCGCGGTCATCGAAGCCGATTACGGAGACAGTTTCACATTTACGTTGCCCGCCGGAGAAGATGTTGTCATAGGTGTGGATCTGCTTAATGCATTCACCAATGTCTCGGTTAATGGAACAGGGGCAGAAATTGTGGCATATATTGACAACAATGGTATAGCGCATACCGTCAATCATAACAGCATTGATCTCAGAGCATCGGATGTAGAACGGCTCGTCATAGAGGTTGCGGGGAACAGCGAGCAGACAGTCACATTGGCGTTTTCGGATCTGCCGGAGATCGTCGCCGACGGAGAAACGCAAGTGACGGTGGACGGCACGATCAACTATTTCAAATTCGTGCCGCAGGCGGGGAACTATTTCTTCATCTATACAGCATCTGAGGCGATCGCCACGACATTGCACACGGAAGATGGCAGTCAAGTCGCTGTTGACAGCGGGAATGACATGTATGTAGTGGGGCTTACCGTCGGGGAGACATATTGGCTCATGCTCAATTACACGGGGCACGGAGAAGGAACGATCGGGATAGAGACCATTTCCTTTGACGGAGAGTATGAATGGCGTCTTGATGACAAGTTGGTTGCGCCGAGTGAGGATGTATTTGTGTATGAAGGGAAAACTTATGCATATAGTCTCCTCATCGACGGCGAAGAATATACGGTCGTGTTGGAGAAGGAAAACGATCAATATTCCGGTCAGGTCGCTGTGCCGGATGATCCGCCGGGAGAGATCACGATCAGCGGTTATAGTGAGCTGTTTGATGCTGATCATTTGCCGGAAGTCAATTTATATTACACGATTCGAAGGGTCGATATCGGGACAGGGGTTACGGAAGTCAAGGTGTATCTCGACCTCATCCTGTTTAACCCGCTTGCGGAAATAGCGGCAGATCCGGAACTCTTGTACATATCGGAAACAATGAGCTATGAGGACTATGTGGATGTGACCGTGACGGTCGGCGACGAAAAAATCGAAAGTTTCGATTATTATGTGTCGTATCAAAGCGGACTTTTTATTGACCGCGAGCATTCCGGTACGGTTTCGGTGAATGGCAACTCGCCGAAGTTTTCGTTTGATTGCGCTGATTTGATCGTGTACGCGCCCAAAGTCATGTTGACAGGATTTGTGTACGATGGCTATTATTTCTATTTCCCGGAAAGCCGTAGTCCGCAAGAGACATTCTCTGTAATTTACGGCAAGGGCAGCGGAACGGAAGATGACCCCTATTATATCAATACCTACCAACACTTCCTTACATATGCGCTCGATGCTACTTCATTGTCAAGCGAAGACGAGAAAATATATTGGGCGCTCGGGAGTGACATTGATATCAGCCAAGGGACGCTTTCTGTCAATGAGTTTTACGGCGAGCTTGATGGAAAGAAGCATACTATTTCGGGTCTGACGATAGACATCGGTACGGATCCGCTGGCGGCGGACACGAGCTTCGGATGGGTGGAACACAATTACGGGAAGATCTGCAATGTCACTTTCGCTGATGTCAACGTCACGGGCGGCGTGTGCCACACCGGCGCATGGGCGTTCATCGGGGTTGTCGCCGGGATCAACGAAGCCGGCGGTGTGATAAACAATGTCAGCATAGAGAATGCTAACATCAGCGTTGACCGTAACATGGCGCGAATAGGCGGGCTCGTTGGCGTCAATGAGGGCACGATCAGCGATTGCGTTATTGGGGACATGTGGTTCGGTGATCCCGAAGTGTCAATGTTCAGCAATGCGGATATGGGCATAATTTGCGGCGAGAACGGCGGAACGGTCGATGGGTGCAAAGTGCACTTTGTCGTCATAAATTATTATCCCAGCGTGGCGAACAGGTCTGTCGGCGGCATCGTCGGTTATTGCAGAGCCGGCACGATCAGGAATTGTACCGTTTGGCTTTGTAAGATCGTCATTATAGGAACAGATGCGGGCATTTGTCCGAACATAGGCTCCGTCGCCGGGCATGTGGCAAACAGCAATATGCTGGTAAACAATTCCGCCGGATGTGTATTCGAACTGGATTTGCTGACGGATGCGCAAAAGGTAAACTGCGGAGGCACCGATCGACAATACGGTTACGAAGGTTGAGCGTGTCTGAATTAAGGAGAACACGGCGGCGGAGCGTTTGCTCCGCCGCTCATGCTGTCCGTAGTGCTTGGGGCGTCCGCTCATTCCTTATATCAAAGTGCGCCGAAGGATGCGGGTGGGACCGCAGCCTTCGGCGTGAAATTATATTAAGGTTTGCGATGGCAAGGGGTGGTGAGGGAACAATTCCCCAACGAGGAGCGATCGCGGGTCAATAGACGACGGTGCGGATGAATTTGTCGAAGCGGGCTTGTCCGTCCTCGGTGTTTTTGAAGACTGCGGTGGTGTCAAGGATCTTCTCGCAGGCGGTGTTGATGTAGTCCGTGATGGCGCGCTCCGCCTTGGTCTCGGACATTTCCGTGCCGCCGTCGGCGACGAGCTGGGCGATCATGCCGAGGTGTTTGTTGAGGGGGTGTCCGTCCGCGGCGATGGCTTTGAAGTCCAGGGGAGTCTTGCCCGTGAGGAGGTCTTTGATCTGCTCGCACTCGCGCTGCAGTCTGCCGGGGAGGATGAACAGCCCCTGCACCTCGATGATGCCGATGGCTTCCTGCTTGATGTTGTGCAGTTCCTCGGCGGGGTGGAAGATGCCGTAGGGGTGCTTCTCGTCCGTGCGGTTGTTGCGGAGGATGAGGTTGATCTGATATTCCCCGTCGTCGTTGATGCAGGCGGTGGGGGTGATGGCGTTGTGGGGGGTGACGGTGCCGTCCGCGTTCTCGGTGCGGCAGACGATGTTCGCGTCCGGGTCGGAGTAGGTCTCCCAGGCGCTGCGGAATTTCTCAGCCGCCTCGACGAGGCTCGCGCGGTTTTTGCTCTCCAGCCTGACGACGGAGTTGTACCACTCGGCGACGGAGACGTTGACGTCGGGGAAATTCTTCATCGTATAGCGTCTTCTTGCGCCGGACTCGAAGATGGGCAACACCTTTTTGCCGCCCTGGTAGTGGTCGTGCGCGAGGATGGAGCCGCCCACGATGGGGAGCGCCGCGTTGGAGCCGATGAAGTAGCCGGGGAAGAGATCCACAAAGTCCAGCATACGGCGGAATGTCGCGGCGGTGACGTTCATCGGGCGGTGCTCCTTGGAGACCGCGATGACGTGCTGCTCGAAGTAGACGTAGGGGGAGAACTGCATGAACCACTCCTCGCCGTCCAGCTCGAAGGGGATGGTGCGGAGGGTCTGGCGGGCGGGATGCGCCGCGTTGCCCGCAAAGCCGACGTTCTCGGCGCAGAGCATGCACTTGGGGTAGCCCGTCTTCGCCTCTTTGGCGCGTCTGACCTCTTCGGGGGTCTTTTCGGGCTTGGCGAGGTTGATGGTGACGACGATCTTGCCGCGGGGGTTGTCATACTCCCACCGGATGTTGCGGTCGATGTCGGGGCGGCGGATGTACGCCGATTTTTCCGAGAGGTCGCCGAGCCACTCTGCGGCTTTCATGCTGCCGTCCTGCGCCGCGATGTTGTCGAAGGTCTCGATGACCTTGGAAGGCGGGGGAGTGAGCACGCCCATGATGCGGGTCTCGAAGAGCTGTCTGTCCTCTTCCGCGCAGAGTTTCAGGCGTACGGCGTGGGCGGAGAGCGCGGAGAGCGTCTCGTAGAGGTCGTACTTGCCGACGGGCGCGTCCGAAGGCTCCGTCAGACGGAACATATCCAGCAGGGTATTCGTGGCATAAACGATGTCCGCTTCGTCCATATGCAGGTTGTTCACGGCGTAGTCCACGAGGTTGGCGACATTGATCTTTGCGAGCTCTTCAAAGGACTTGCGAGGAGACATAAAACCTCTCAACACACGCATTTCCCTTGCAAACGGGAGGATGCTGTGCTATCATAAAATAACTGTTTACATTATATATGGAGAAACGCACAATGGCAACGATTTCGACGGACAATTTTGAAAAGAATGCGCCATCGGTGCGCGTGCTTCGCGCTCTTTACGGCGACGCGGCGGAACGCAATATCCACCGCTTCGGCAAGCTCGCCGCAAGGCATAAGGAGGCGTTCGGCACCGAATGTGCGGACTTTTTCTCCTCCCCGGGAAGGATAGAGATCGTCGGCAACCACACCGACCACAACGCGGGCAAGGTGCTCGCGGCGGCGGTCACGGTGGACACCCTCGCCGCGGTCAGTCCCCGTGAGGACGGCGTCATCGAAGTCAAGTCGGAGAACTATCCCGTCATGCGCATCGCGGCGGGCGACACCGCTTTTCGCGAAGAGGAGCTCGGCACCTCCGTCGCGCTCATCAAGGGCGTGGCGGAATATTTCACCCGCGCAGGCAAAGCGACGGGCGGCTTCAACGCCTGCATGGACTCCCTCGTCCCCAAGGGGAGCGGGGTCTCGTCGTCGAGTTCCTTCGAGCTCGCCGTGGCGGAGATCTTCAACGTCTACTACAACGACGGCAAGCTTTCCCCCATCTTTATGGCGAAGGCGTCCCAGTATGCCGAAAACGTCTACTTCGGCAAGCCCAGCGGGCTGATGGATCAGAGCGCCATCGCGTTGGGCGGCGTGAACATGATCGACTTCCGCAGCTTCGACGAGCCGGAAGTGGTGGGTGCACAGTGGCACTTTGACGACCTCGAGATCTTTGTCGTGGCGACGGGCGGCGATCACAGCGACCTCACGGACGATTATGCGGCGATCCCCGCCGAGATGAAGTCCGTCGCGGCGGCGCTCGGCGGCACGGTGCTGAGAGACATCCCCGAGAGCAAGTTCTATGAGGAAGAGGAGGGGCTCCGCGCCATGCTCCCTCCGAGAGCGCTGCTCAGAGCGGAGCATTTCTATGAGGAAAACAGGCGCGTGGAGCGCGCGCTGAGAGCGGTCGAAGACGGCGACGAGGGCGCATTCCTCCGCGAGGTCAACGCCTCGGGACTGAGCTCTCAGGAGAAACTTCAGAACCTTTATTCCGAGCGCGGCGACCGTTCCATCGAACAGGGGCTCGAGTTCGCGTCCACGCTGGAAGGGGTGCTCGCACGCCGCGTGCACGGCGGCGGGTTTGCCGGCACCATCCTGCTTTTTGTCGCAAAAGACAGTTCAGACAGCGTAAACGACTCGCTCATCGCCAAGTTCGGCAAAAATAACGTTTTCAGACTTATGATCCGCGATGCGGGCGCGTGCCGCATCGTGTTCGGGGAGGAATGATGGAGATCCTGTCTGCGATCGATAAGATCGCCTTCCGCATCGGCAACCTTGAGGTCGCCTGGTACGGCATCATCATCGTCATAGGGATGATCGCGGGGCTCGCCATCGTGTGCCTCGAGTGCAAGCGTATCAACCTTGAGCTCGACGACGCGGTGGAGCTGTTTTTGTGGGTCATCCCGCTCGCGGTCATCTTCTGCCGCATTTTCTATGTCTTCGCGCGCCCGGACGTCTATTTCCCCATCGAGAGCTGGGATGATTTCGTGGACGTCATCGCCATCTGGGACGGCGGCATCACCATCATAGGCGGGCTGGTCGGAGGTCTCATCGGCGCGGGGATATTCGCTTTCCGCAAACGCAAGAAGTGCAACTTCGGCAACATCGTCGACCTCATCGTCGTCCCCGTGCTCACGGGGCAGATCATAGGGAGGCTGGGCAACTTCGTCAATCAGGAGGCGTTCGGCATTCCCATCACCGATCCGCGCTATCAGACTTTCCCCTTCGCGGTGTGGATCGATCAGCCGCAGGGCGTGGAGCCCGAGTTCAGACCCGTCGTGGACGCCAACACCCCGGGATGGTTCGCCGCCACATTCTTCTATGAGATGGTGTGGAATCTCATCGGCGCGGTCATCTTCTATGCGATATGGCGCAAGAACAAGCGCTTCCCCGGCATCCTCGGTTTTTGCTATTTCTTCTGGTATTTCCTGGGCAGAGCGTGGCTCGAGGAGCTGCGCATAGACGCCGTCCCCGTCACGCAGGTGGCGTGCATCGTCGTCGTGCCCGTCGCGCTCGTGCTGGGGCTTGCGTATGTGCTCATATGTCTCACCCGTTCGAGCTTCCGCACCGTCAACGCCGCGGCGCTCGCGGGAGAGCTGGGGATCACCGAGCTCAGCCGTTTCGACGTCGCCAACTATAAGTTCGTCACCCGCCTGCTCGCAAAGGGCGGCAGGTTTTTCTGGAGGTTCTACGGCGTGGACGACGTCCCCGTCGCCGACCTTGCGGAGGGCAGTTACATCAAGAAAGTGAAAGTGTCGTGGAAGCTCCCGAGGCATTGCCGCGAAAGGGTCAAGTCTGCCGCGGCCGAGGAGAAAAAATGATCTCGCCTCTTTCCGGTGAACGCAATCTCACCATGCTCACCGACCTCTATCAGCTCACGATGGCGAACGGCTATCTCCAAAAGGGCGTGAGCGAAAAGAGGGCGGTGTTCGACCTCTTTTACCGCGGCAGCGGCGGCTATTCCTACGCCGTGGCGGCGGGACTCGAACAGGCGGTGCAATACCTTCGCGACCTGCGCTTCGAGGAGAAGGACATCGCTTATCTGAGGTCGCTCGGCATCTTTCCCGAGAATTTCCTGGAAAGGTTGAAGTCCTTCCGCTTCACGGGGGACCTCACCGCCGTGCCCGAGGGGACGATCGTCTTCCCCTCCGAGCCCATCCTCACGGTGTCCGCGCCCATTTTCGAGGCGCAGATCATCGAGACGGCGCTCCTCACCATCGTCAACCATCAGACCCTCATCGCGACCACGGCGGCAAGGCTCGCCGCCTGCACGGACGCCAAGATCCTGGAGTTCGGGCTGCGCCGCGCGCAGGGACCCGACGCGGGCACCTACGGCGCGCGCGCCGCGTACATCGGCGGATGCCGTTCGACATCCAACGTGCTCGCGGGCGAAATGTTCGGCATCGCGGTGGCGGGCACCCATTCACATAGCTGGGTGATGACCTTCCCCACCGAGCTCGAAGCGTTCGAGGCGTATGCGGAGATCTATCCCGACAACTGCCTCCTTCTCGTGGACACCTACGACACTCTGAAAAGCGGCGTCCCCAATGCGATAAAGGTCTTCGACCGCCTCAAAGCGGAAGGGCACAAGCCCGTGGGCATCAGGCTGGACAGCGGCGACCTTGCCTATCTCAGCCGCGAGGCGCGCAAGATGCTGGACGCGGCGGGTCATGAGGACTGCAAGATCTTCGCTTCCAACGACATCGACGAGCGTGTCCTGCTCGCGCTCAATTCTCAGGACGCCAAGATCGACGTCTACGGCATAGGCACCAAGCTCATCACCAGCTTCTCCAACGCCTCTCTCGGCGGGGTGTACAAGCTCTGCGCCGTGGAGGAGGAGGGCAGGATGGTGCCCAAGATCAAGGTCTCGGACAGCCACGACAAGACCACCGACCCCGGCATCAAAAAGACGGTGCGCATCTACCGCGGCGGTATGGCGGCGGCGGACCTCATCTGCCTTGCGGACGAGACCGTCGACACCTCGCGTCCCCTCACGGTCTTCCACCCCGAGCAGACGTGGAAGCGCACCACTTTCAAGGATTTCACCGTGAAAGAACTGCCCGTCGAGGTCATCAGGGACGGCGAGCTCGTCTACGGATTGCCCACCCTCGAGGAGATCGGCAGGCATCACGACGAGTCCAAGGCGGAGTTCTTCCCCGAATATAAGCGCGTGGTCAACACGCAATATTACAAGGTGGACCTCAGCCAAAAGCTGTGGGACCTCAAACAGGAGCTCCTCGCGGAAAGCGCGCAGAGCTGACCGTTTGACAGCCTTCTATGCCCCGCGGACGATCGTCCGCGGGGCTTTTTTGCGCGTTCCGCGTTGCATTTATGCCAAAAATCGTCTCTATTCGGCGGAGTCGGCGCAATTTTCCGTGCGCGGGCGGGGTATAATGGCGCAAAAGGAGAGCGTATGAAAAAGAGGAACAAACCGCAGCCGCGTTTCGCCGTCGTGAGACGGGGATATGACATCGCCTCGGTGGAGGCGTACATCGCCCTCGAGCGTGAAAAGGCGGACAAAGCCGGGCTGGAACAGAAGGAACGCATCCGCGTCCTCAAAGCGCAATGCGACAGGCTGGCGGAGGAGCTCGAGGTCTATCGCGACAAGGAAGAGCAGATCAAAGCCGCCCTCATCGCCGCCGGCGAACAGGCGGAAAAGACGGAGCTCGACATCAAACTCCGCTATGCCATGGAGCTCGAAAGGCTGAAACTCTTCCGCGCCAAGTGGACGGGCGCCTATGAGGAACTCAAAGAGAGATACGGCTTCGGCAAGGACGCCCTCAATATGGAGAGCGTCGCCGTCTCCGTCCGCATGGAGCTGGAGCGTTTCCTCGCCAAAGACTTCGCCCTCGACCGCGGCGGCGCCGCTCCCGAGCAGGAGGAACAGTTCAAAGCGGAGGCGGAAAGGCTCTCCGAAGAGGACGACAAAGTGCGCGAGTTGAGAGACAAACTCGTGAAAGCCGCCGAGCGCAAAGACCGAGAAGCCAAACTCGACAGCGAAAAGAAGCCCCGCACCTCCTCCGCCGCAGCCGACGTCCCCGTCCAGGCGTTCTCCCTCGAAGAGGCGGTACATCCTACGGAGAGTTTGGCGGAGATCTGCCGCTACCTCCTCTGACGGCGCTATTTCGCGAATTGCTTTGTCAGAGCCCCTGC
>UMHM01071184.1_pt1 | contig 11151 bp, 10 predicted proteins | sample 1965501 | NCBI WGS metagenome assembly UMHM01 (sample SAMEA4836095, study PRJEB28245) | human gut metagenome | biome: gut microbiome; material: fecal sample | place: Denmark | collected 2008
CGAATCGCGCCGCCCGGACGCACCTGCTCCAGCACCTTGGCGAAGGATAGAATATGCCGTTCCTCCGCACTGCTTTTTGCGCATATATTGTATCACTTTTCAAAACCTTTTATAGTACGGCAAAGGGCCCGGAACTCTCGTCCCGAACCCTTTGTCAATGGTCTGAAACGCACTTTTTGAAATGCGCTTTTCATTTCCCAATCCGGTAAGTATCGTATTTTTTCCTTCATTTAATTAAATAAACTCATGTATATCGATAAATTCAATACCGTTATGCGAAAACGGCAATTCCAATTATCCGCTCATTGCTTTAGAATATCAACATGAAAAGTGCAGTCAGTCGAAAAATCGACAAAGCATTGCCTGCCGAAATGCGGACGAATCAATGCCAAAGGAGGAACCGAAATGATCAACCCCAAGATATCCCGTGCAACGCTCGGACGCGCACCCGCTTACCTTAAGTTTCTGCGCGGAATTGAAGACAGCACGGCGAATATATCCGCAACAACGATTGCGAAAGAACTTGAATTGGGCGAAGTTCAGGTGCGGAAAGATTTGCGCGCACTCTGCGGTTCCGGAAAGCCGAAAACCGGATACAAAGTCGGCGAATTGACGGCAAGCCTTGCTTCCTGCCTAAGCGAAAAGGACGGCGGAACAGTTATTATCGGTGCCGGGAAACTCGGAAGGGCATTGCTTGACTATGCCGGATTTGCAGATTACGGTTTAAATATTCTTGCCGCTTTCGACATTGCTGTTGCCGAACCTGTTGCTTCACCAAAAGGTAAATATATTTATCCTGTTTCAGAGCTTGATTCTTTCTGCAGCGAACACAATGCAAGGATCGGCATTATTGCAGTTCCGTCCGAAGCAGCACAGCAGGCTTGCAACGAATTATACAATGCCGGAATAAAGATGATGCTCTGCCTTGCGCCCTGCAAGCTGATCCCGCCGAACGATACGATCATTCGCTACGAGAATATTGCTCAATCACTTGCTGTGCTTAAAGCTCAATCGCTGTGATCGGTTATAAAAGGAGTGCACATATGCAATTTGACAGAATAATTTCCGTCCGCAACAACAGAACCGTTTTTCGAGACGGAGAACTCTGCATAAAAGTGTTGGAAGATGACTTTCCCGCTTCTTTTGTGCTCTCCGAAGCAACAAACATGGTCGCCGCCGCCGAAGCCGGGCTGAATGTTCCCAAGCTGCGTGAAGTCAATTTGCACGGCAACAAACGCCTCATTACCTATGACTATATCGTCGGAAGTCCGATTTTGTGCAGCGACAGGGATGATGCCGAATTCCGCGCGCAGCGGCTGAACCTGCTTATTGATGCTCAGCTTTCGATAAACGGTACACGCTGCCCCGAATGCATCCGCAATCCGCGCACAGTGCCGAATTTTCGCAGCACAGGTACTGCATGTACGGCGCACGATGAACCGAACGCAGCGGATATCATTCAAATTGCTTTTAACAGCGGTAAACATGCGGCTTTTGCCGGGGATATGCTTTGTCACGGCAGCCTTGCGCCCGAAAATGTCATTTTATCTTCAGGCGGCGAGCTTTATATTATCGACTGGGCGTACGCTTACTCGGGAACTCCGGAATCCGATGCTGCAATATGCTGCCTTATGCTTTGGCTCACATGCGGAGAACAAACGGCACGCGAATATTTCAAGCTCTATCTAAAGCGTAACGGATCCTGCTCTTCCGATGCAATTACGACACTTTTGCCGTTTGCGGCATCCATGCTTTATAACCGTGAAAATGCAGCCGGAAAGAAACTGCTGCTTTCAATAATGAAGTAACCTCTGATTGGTTTCGGGATAAAACCGAATGCTTTCCCGCTTAATCGTTGATTACTTTGAAATTATCAATATTAAACTTAATGTTTCAGGAGGAACAACTATGAAAATCACTGTTTGTATCGGCTCATCATGTCACATCAAGGGTTCGCGCCAGGTCGTTGAACAGCTCCAGTATCTTATCAAGAGCAACCATCTCTCCGATGAAGTGGAGCTTGCCGGCACGTTCTGCATGGGCAAATGCCAGCAGGGTGTTTGCGTTACCGTTGACGACGAATTCCATTCTGTTTCACCCGCAACGGTCAATTCGTTTTTTGAGCAGAACGTTCTCGCAAAGCTTAAATAAACCGAGCGGTTATTGCTTTGTTTATCCGGACAAACCCGCGATAGATAAGGGAATGCTTTTGAAAAGCGAATTGCTCGACTTATTCCAAAAAATGAAAGGAGCTTCATGCAGTGAATTGCATCGCTTTAAAAAAATCCAACTGCAAAAATTGCTACAAGTGCATTCGCCATTGTCCTGTTAAAGCTATCAGGTTTTCAGGCAACCAGGCTTACATAATCGACAATGAATGCATTCTTTGCGGGCATTGCTTCGTTGTGTGCCCTCAAAATGCTAAACAAATCGTTGACGAAACAGAAAAGGCAAAAGTCCTTATTCAGTCGCCTGCGCCTGTTATTGCAAGCATCGCACCTTCGTTTGTTGCCAACTACGACGGCGTGGGCATTGAAGCCATGCGTGATGCACTGAAGAAACTCGGTTTTTTTGACGCTGAAGAAACCGCAATCGGCGCAACCGTTGTAAAAACAGAATATGAACGCATGCTGCGTGAGGATGCACCGGATGTTGTCATTTCGTCATGCTGCCACTCCGTGAATCTTTTGATTCAGAAACACTACCCTCGCGAGCTGTCCTGTCTTGCGCCCGTTCTTTCCCCAATGCAGGCACATTGCCGTGACATTAAGCGGCGTCACCCCGAGGCTAAAACGGTGTTTATCGGGCCCTGCGTTGCAAAAAAAGATGAAGCAGAGCATTATGACGGTATTGTCGATGCCGTCCTGACGTTCGATGAACTCAGCGCGTGGTTCAAAGAAAAGGGTATTGAACCCGAGAAAAAGATTGTTCCGAAGGAGGACAGCCGTGCGCGCCTGTTCCCCACCACCGGCGGTATCCTTAAGACGATGGATTGCAGCAACAGTGATTACACATACATGGCAATAGACGGTGTTGACAACTGCATTGCCGTGCTGCGCGATATTGAAAGCGGGCGCATTCACAAGTGTTTCATTGAGATGTCTGCCTGTGTCGGCAGCTGCATCGGCGGCCCGGTTATGGAGAAGTTTCACAGCTACCCCGCAAAAGATTATGTCACGGTCACGCATTTTGCCGGCAGTAAAGACTTCCCTGTTATGCAGCCTGATTCAATCGCGCTGCAAAAAGAGATGTCTGCAATTGAGCAGCGTGCTCCGATGCCTTCCGAAAGTGAAATCAAAGAGATTTTGCTTCAAATGGGAAAGAAGCAATCTTCCGATGAATTGAACTGCGGCTCCTGCGGCTACAACACATGTCGTGAAAAAGCCATTGCAATCTATCAGGGCAAGGCGGAAGTCTCCATGTGTCTTCCCTACCTGAAAGAAAAAGCAATGAATTTTTCCGACAGCGTAATAAACAACATTCCTCTCGGCATTCTTGTGCTTAACGAAAAGCTCGAAGTGCAGAATATCAACAACGCTGCACTGAGAATCATGAATATGCGTCGTGCCGAGGATATCATGGGCTGCAACGTCGTTCGCATTCTTGAACCCGGTGATTTTGCATCGGTTCTCGAAACGGAGCGAAGCATACGTTCAAAGCCCTGCTACCTTGCGGAATACGGGCGTCATGTTGAAGAAACCATCATTTACGACAGGGAATATCGTTCTCTTCTGTGCATTCTGCGCGATGTTACCGAGGCGGAAACCATGCGCCGTCAAAAAGACGAAGCAAGGCGGAAAACCGTTGAAATTGCCGATCAGGTTGTTGACAAGCAAATGCGCATCGTTCAGGAAATAGCAATGCTGCTCGGCGAAACCGCCGCCGAAACAAAGATTGCACTTACAAAGCTGAAAGAGGTAAGTGCAAATGAATGATCTGTGCGTTGATGTCGGCTTCAACAGTCTTATAAAAAAGAACGAAGTGCTGTGCGGCGACAATGTAAGCACGATCACATGCGAAGACGGCACATTTATTGCTGTGCTTGCAGACGGCTTGGGCAGCGGTGTTAAGGCTTGCATCCTGTCCACATTGACTTCAAAGATCATTTCAACAATGGTCTCCGAAAATATCGATATTTCGGAATGTGTCAAAACCATCGCCGCAACGCTCCCTATCTGCCAGGTGCGCGGGCTTGCCTATTCAACCTTCACGATATTGAAGATTCTTCCGACGCAAGAGGCGGAGATATTTCAATACGATAATCCTGACGTCATTTTTATGCGCGATGGGAAGAATGTTGAGCTGCCCTATGTCAGCATGAACATTGACGGCAAAGAGATAACCCATACAAAGGTTAAACTTCTTGAGAACGACACTTTCATTCTTATGAGTGATGGTGTAATTCATGCCGGCGTGCAGGCAGGCGGAATGTCTTATGCCTTCGGGTGGGAACGCGAAAACATTGTTGACTACATGGAAATCTTTTCGGATGTGGGTTTCTCTGCAAAAACGCTGTGCTCCATACTGCTTGATGAATGCTACGCAAAGTATTCGGGATCTCCCGGCGACGACTCAACCGTCTGCGTTGTCAAACTCCGCAAGCGCAACCAAGTCAACCTTTTGATCGGACCGCCCGAAAATCCGGATGATTGCGACAGGATGATGTCTCTGTTCTTTTCAAAAGGCGGCAAGCATATCGTTTGCGGCGGAACAACAAGCAAAATTGCCGCAAAGTACCTCGGCAAACCGCTCAAGGTCAGTCTGGATTCGGGCGATGATCCGAGCATTCCGGCAAAAGGGGAAATCGAAGGTGTCGATCTCGTCACCGAAGGTGTTATAACCATGAACCGTGTGCTTGAATATGCCAAGGATCACATCGGCGAAAATGCACTCTACGGTGACTGGAGCTACAAGCGCGGAGGAGCCGCCGAGATTGCAAGGATGCTTTTTGACGAAGCGACGGATATAAACTTCTATGTCGGAAGAGCCGTAAATCCCGCACATCAGAACCCTGATCTGCCGATTAACTTCAACATTAAGATGAACCTTGTAAATGAGCTTGCGGAATGTCTCAAAAAAATGGGCAAGCGCATTAAGGTCAGCTACTTTTAATAAATAATTAATTAACCAACTTGGAGGAATATATGCGAAAGTTTGATACACAGGTTCAGTTTTTGAAATATAAAGTCTTGCGGGAGACTGCAAGACTTGCCTGGAAGGACACGCTGACGGAAAATCTTCTGGATTTGCCGAAGATCATTTCCCCCGGCAACACACCGTCAATCCGCTGCTGCATCTATAAGGAACGTGCAATACTCGGAGAACGCATCAAAATCGCAATGGGCGGAGACAAAACAAATCCGAATGTTATCGAGGTTATGGATATTGCCTGCGATGAATGCCCTGTCGGCGGATATGTAGTCACGGACTCCTGCCGCGGCTGCCTTGCTCATCGCTGCGAAGATGCATGCCCGCGCAATGCAATAACTTTCGATGACAAAAACCATACAGCGCATATCGATAAGCAGAAATGCGTCAACTGCGGTGCATGCGCAAAGGTCTGCCCTTACACCGCGATTGCCAACCGCAAACGTCCCTGCGAAAATGCCTGCAAAATCAAGGCTATTTCCATGGGAGAAAACTCTGCTGCGCATATCGATAATTCAAAGTGCATCTCCTGCGGTGCATGCGTTTATCAGTGTCCGTTCGGCGCGATCATGGATAAATCATTTATCCTTGACGCGATTGACATTATCAAAAAGAGCGAAGAAAATACCAACTATAAGACGTTTGCGGTTGTTGCACCCAGTATTTCGAGCCAGTTTACCTATGCAAAACTCGGACAGGTTATCACAGGGCTCAAAAAACTCGGTTTCCATACCGTTATTGAGGCTGCTCTCGGAGCGGACATGGTTGCAATGACCGAATCTGCGGAACTTGTTGAAAAGGGTTTCCTGACAAGCTCATGCTGCCCCGCATTCGTGAGTTATATTAAAAAATCCTTCCCTGATCTGATTCCGTTGATTTCACACAATCCGTCTCCCATGGCGGCAATTGCAAAATATCTGAAAGAGACGGATTCTCCCTGCAAGGTTGTGTTCATTGGGCCCTGCACGGCGAAAAAAGCGGAAGCGCAGCTTGAGGAAGTCAAGTCCTATGTTGACTGCGTGCTTACGTTTGAAGAGCTGCAGGCGTTGTTTGACAGCAAGGATATCGACATCACTGCCCTTGAAGAGGATGTTCTTGACAATGCTTCCTATTTCGGCAGGATTTTTGCCCGCAGCGGCGGTCTTGCGGATGCTGTTGCCGAAGCACTCAAAGAAACCGGACATGAGGATTTCGTACTCAACCCCGCAGCCTGCGACGGAATCGAAGCCTGCCGTGCGGCGCTGATGAAAAAGTCCCGCGGTCTGCTTAAGGAGAACTTCATCGAGGGCATGGCTTGCTCCGGCGGTTGTATCGGCGGCGCAGGCTGTCTGACACACGGCGAAAAGAATAAGGCCGAGGTTGACAAGTACGGTAAAGAAGCATACGAAAAAACAATTTCGGATGCGGTTTCCATACTTAAGAAAAATTAATTCAACGCACAATCAACAATTAAGTTTTTGTTGATCCAAACGTAAAACGGACATGCTCGCCGGAAAGTGAGCACGTCCGTTTCTATTTTTCATGTGATTTCATGTGATTGAATCGGGAATCGTGTCAACGCCCCGATTCAGCAAGGATTATCCAAGGTATTCTTTTGCATCCTCTTCGCCGGAAAGAACACGAATTGCGCTGCCCGCGAGCGCATCAAGTTCGCTTTCACCGGGATAAACGCATATCGGAGCAATAAATGAAACCATATCCGAGATGTACTTGCAGAGAGGCTTGCTGTATGCAAGGCCGCCGGTCAGCAGGATCGCTTCAACATTGCCTTTAAGCACGGTTGCCATTTCGCCGATCGTTTTAGCAACATTATACCCGAGAGCCTCGAAAACCATCTTTGCCTTCTCATCTCCGGCGAGCATAGCGTTTTCAACATCGAGAGCAGAATTTGTGCCCATGTGCGCAACAAATCCGCCGGTTTTTGAGCAGAAGCCGTAAAGCTGTTCTTTTGTATAATCACCGCTGAAGCACATATCGAGAACGAGTTTCATAGGAATTGAACCTGTGCGTTCGGGACTGAACGGGCCTTCACCTGCGATTGCATCGTTAACGTCAATAACAACACCCTTTTCAGACGCCGCAACACTGATGCCGCCGCCCATATGTGCAACGATAAGGTTCGTGTTGTTGTAATCTTTTTCATGTTCCTTGCAGTATTTTCTTGCAGTTGCCTTAATGTTGAGGCAATGGAAAACGCAGGTGCGCTCTACATCGGGCAGACCTGTTACACGCGCAATGTCATTCCTTTCGTCAACAACAACGGGATCGGCGATAAAGCAAGGCTTTCCGTATTCTTCACCAAGTTCATGGGCAAAGATTCCGCCGAGAGCGGAAGCATGACGGCTTGCACTGGGCAAATGGTAGAGATCGTCAAGAAGTTTTTCGTTGATCGTGTAGACACCGCTCTTAAGAGGACGAACAATGCCTCCCCTGCCGACAAATGCATCCATTGTCGCAAGGTCAATATTCTCTTTTGCAAGCAGCTCCCTGATAAGCTTCATGCGCATGGGAGCCTGAGCAATAACTCCGCCCCAAGCTGCAATTTCTTCGGCAGTGTGGCGTACGACACCCTCGTAAACAAGTTTTTCGCCCTCGAAAACTCCGATTTTGGTTGAAGTTGAGCCGGGATTGATCGCAAGTACGCGATAATTCTGTGACATAATATTTCTCCCTTCGTGATTACAGGTTGATTAAAGCGCGGCATATCCGCAGGACGGACGCCGCACGGACTTCCATCTTTTTAATTATATTTCATTTTTTCCTTAATAGCAAGTATATTTAGGGAAACAAAGCGAATTATTCAAAGCATTCCTCAAAAACAAGTGCTGCCGATTTAAATTCGGTTCAGTCTGATTATCGTGCCGCATTCGAAAAGCTCTGCTTCATTTTCGTCATGGGTAATAATAACGCGGGTCGCGAACGCATCAATAAACCTTGGAACAATGCGCTTTTTCATGGCATTATCAAGACCTTTCAGCGGCTCATCGAGAATTGCGGCATCTCTGCCCAATCCGCTTCTTGCAAATGCGATTGCGCGCGCAAGCGCAACCCTGCGGCACATTCCGCCGGAAAGTTCTCTTACGGAAAAATCTTCAAATCCGTTTAGTTCAACATCCCTCAGTGCTGTTCCGGCAATCTTGTGAACATTTGTTTTTTCAATCTGCGTTCCGATAAGCGGAATTTCAACATTCTGCCTTGCCGTTCTGTGCTGCAAAAGTCTGTCTTCTTGGAAAACAGCTGCAAACCGCTTGTTGTTCAACCCCAATATTTCACCGGAATTCGGTTTTTCAAGACCAAGGAGAATCCGAAGCAATGTTGTCTTTCCGCTTCCGCTCGCTCCCATAACCGCAATTGCACCGCCGTCCGGAATTTCCATGCAAAAATCAACAAGAACGGGGTGTTCGCCGTCATATGAAAAGCAGACTTTGTTCAACTTAATCATATGTTTCGTTCCTCATCTCTGCCGTATTCGGCATATGCATCGGATTTATATTGCAGTTCGGCCTCACAGCTTGCATGCCCGTGTTCAAGGCTCTCGCTTCGCCTCCCGGCCGCGCCTTCCGTGTTCTTATTTTTAAAGAGTTTATGCACAAGTAGTTTTTCAAACAGCACACTGATAAGCACAACGGAAGCTGTCCACGCAAAAAGCTCTGCCGTTTCGAGATACAGCTTGCTTTCATATAATGCTCGTCCGACGCTGTTTTTGCTGAGCGCAATTACTTCAGCCGCAACGCAGGATTTCCATGCGAAACCAAGACCTGTCGTTGCCGCGGCGGATAAGTAGGGACGAACGGCGGGAAAGTATATTTCCCGAAGTGTTTTTTTCCTGCCGAAAGCATATGCATGCGCAAGCTCCGTCATTTTTTTATCCGTTTGACGCAGTCCTTCACAGACATTAGACCAGCAAATCGGCAGCACCGCAAGAAAAGCAACCGCAGAGGGAGTCACATTGGACGAAAAATACAGCAGGATGAGCACAATGAACGAAGTTACGGGCGTTGCCTTTATGATGTTTTTGAGCGGAGTCAGAAGCACGTCGGCAGCACGTGAAAACGCCGTCAGTGTGCCTGCAAGTAAGCCTGCTGCCATGCCGGCTGCAAAGCCTGCCGCAACGCGCAAAAGGGTATGCAGAATGCTGCGGTAAAACTCCGTTGTTTGCGCAAGCCCGCAAAAACTGCGCACAACCGCCCAAGGCGACGGCAGCAGCAGCTCACTGCCGATCAAAAAACTGAGCAGCTGCCAAACAAGAAGCCAAAACACAATTGCGGCAGTCATGCGAAGCAATGCTCCGCCGCGATGCCGCATTTTATTCCCGTATTTATCTTTTTTGCGTTCAATTGCCATTAAAATCAAATGCAAATTTCAATCCGCTGAGCCGATGTCGGTCATACAGCCGACATCGGCTCAGCCTCAATATATATGTTCATTCTGTCATGTTTAACACTAAATACCCCGTGTTCAACTCAGATTCCGTAATAAAAATCCTTGTCGGGGAGTTTGCCGCCGATGCTCTTCGGGTTTGCCTCAAACAGAACAGTGAGCATACCTTCAACCGCTTTATGCATCGCTTCACCTTTGCTGAAACTGATGTTGCAGTTCGGAATTGCTTTTTTTGCAATTTCAACATTTCCGAGAATTCCGGCATCAACGATAAGCTTTGCGGCTTCATCGATATTTTCATTCACAAACGCGGAGCTCTTTTCATATTCCCGCAAAAACTGTTCAATTGCCTCCGGATGCTCGTTCACAAAGCTTTTGCGCGCAATAACAACGCCCTGAACAAGCTCCGTTGAGCAAACCTTGTTCCATTCCTCGGTGAGGTTCAATGCAATGCGCAGATCATCGTTTCCGGCAAGAGTTGACGTCACGTTCGGTTCCGGAAGCATGCCGATTTCAGCACTGCCGTCTGCAAGCATGGATGCCAGCGCAGCGTGCTCGCCGACATAGTTTACCTCAACAGACCCCGCGACTCCGTTTTTATCAAGCAGATAATTAAGGATGTATTCGGGAGTTGCACCCTGTCCGGTCGCATAAACAGTTTTGCCTGCAAGATCAGCCACAGAGTTCACCTCGGAACCCGCTTCAACAACATAGAGAACACCGAGCGTGCTGACTGCAAGCACCGATATATCGCCATCCAGCTTGTTGTAAAGCACGGATGCAAGATTTACGGGAACGGCCGCAACATCGACTTCGCCGGAAATGATGCGCGGATTCAATGCATCGGGCGATGCTTCAATTGAAACCGTGTAATTTGGGTAATTCTGCTTATCTGCCAGTTTCACCATGCCCATTCCGGTCGGGCCTTTCAGTGCGGCAATGCGTATTTCCGTATCATCCTGCTTTTTTGAGCAGGCGGCGAATGCTGCCAGCGAAAAAAGCATCACGACAGCGGTGATCATTGCGACAATTCGTTTCATTAAGTTCTTTTTCATGTCCTTCTTCATAACTTTTTCTCCTTTTCACTCTTTTCAGCGGTATTATCAGAGCAAAATATACTCTCGCAGCCTTCGGATTTTCTCCGTAAGTCTTTGCAATTTTGCTTTGAATAATGCTTGGATTGTCCGTTTGCGTGTAAAGCAGGCTTTCGGGTTATACTAAGGGAACTTTGATTTACGGTTATTCGCGCAGAAAAGGCTCAGGTTCGAGCCGTTTTAACGCAAAACCGATTATTCCAAGGCAATACGCCCGTCGGCAGCGGCTTTAAATGCAGATTGTGCACGCTGTTATACTCTGCCTGCGCAATCAACAAAGCGTCATGCTCCGTTCTGCGGCGCGAAACGGAATGTGGATACGGCGGCTGCATTACACACCTGCATTATAGGATTATTTTTGCGGCGCGTCAACAGGAGTTTTCGAAATATAAATTTCCGAATGCTTCCGGCGCGCGAAATGCACCAATAATCCCGATTTGTACCCCCTGCCCTGCAGCTGCCACAATCAATACATGTTTTTGGGTATGATTCGGAAAAAAATATTTGCGGTAAACTATAGTTCGTGGTA
>UMHM01026460.1_pt1 | contig 11123 bp, 11 predicted proteins | sample 1965501 | NCBI WGS metagenome assembly UMHM01 (sample SAMEA4836095, study PRJEB28245) | human gut metagenome | biome: gut microbiome; material: fecal sample | place: Denmark | collected 2008
GGCCTGTCTTGCGGTGATCCTCGGTCTCGCGCTGACGATGCCGTCCGTCACGGCACGCTTCTCCGGCGCGGACTACTATGGCGGCATGACCGCCAGTCTGTTCACCGGTGAGAGCCTCGGCTATCTTTTAGTGGGACTGCTGGCCTTCGCGCTCGGCGTGTGCGTGACGGTGCTGTGCGTCCGCCTGCATGAGCGGGAGCGGGACGAGGGCAGCGAGGAGGAGCGCGGCGATGCTTGAGCTTTGGGATTACCTCGTACAGTTCCTTGTGACGGCCTACGGCTTCTGCGCCGCGCTGCGGGAATACTACCGGGCGCGCCGCCAACCGTGGTTCCTGCTGACCTGCTTTTATGCGACCTTCGCGCTCGGCACGCTCTACTGGTCGCTGCATTTGCTGCTGCGGCAGGAAACGCCGCAGGTCTTCTACGTCTCCGACCTCGCGTGGCTCGCGAGCTTCGTCTTTCTCCTCGCGCTGACGCTCACGCTGCCGACGGCGGAGGAGCGGCGCTTCCGCACGAGGCTGTGCCGGCTCGTGCCGGTCGTCTGCCTGCCGCAGTTTATCCTGTACGTCACCTACGGCGACGTGCTCTCGAACGTTTTCATGTGCGGCATGACGATGCTGCTCGCGTGGTGCGCCGTGCGCGGTCTCGTGTGGGCGAAGCGCTCAGGCGGCGCGCGGCTGCGCCGGTTCCACGGAACGGTGCTTGCTTTCGCGGCGCTGGAGTACGCGCTGTGGACCTCCTCGTGCTTCTGGGTAAGCGACACGCTGACGAACCCCTACTTCTGGTTCGACTTCCTGCTCTCGCTCGTGCTCCTTCTGCTCCTGCCTGCGCTGCGAAAGGCGGTGGACGCATGACCTACATTGAAAACGTCCTCGTGTGCATGGCGGCCCCGCTGCTCGTGGCACTGCTGCTCCTGCGGAGGAAACAGCGTCCGCTGCTGCTTTTCTGCCTCGCGGGCATGGGAATGTGCCTGCTCGCGGCGTATCTCAACACCTTCTTCGCCCAGCTCTACGCCGCAGACGCGCTGAACGCCGCCACGCAGATCGCGCCGGTGGTGGAGGAGATCATGAAGCTGCTGCCGCTGCTCTTTTACCTCGCGGTGTTCGAGCCGGACGCGGAGCGCTTCCGCCTCGCCGCCATCGTGGTGGCCGCGAGCTTCGCCACCTTCGAGAACGTCTGCTACCTGACGCAGAACGGCGCGGGGCAGTTCGTCTATCTGCTCGTCCGCGGCTTCGGTACGGGCGCGATGCACATCGTCTGCGGCAGCGTGTACGGCCGCGTCCTGCGCCCCGTGTGGGGCAGCCGCTCGCTCCGCGCGGCGTGCCTGTTCGGCCTGCTCTGCGTCGCCATCATCTACCACGCCATCTATAACCTGCTCGTGAGCGTCGGCGGCACGGCGCAGCTGCTCGCCTACGCTATCCCCCTGCTCACGGCGCTGTGCTTCCGCCTGCTCGGGCAGCAGACCGCAGCGCAAAAGCAATAAGATCATCGGACCGTCCTCGGGCGGTCCGAATTTTTTTCAAATTTTTCATTTTGGGTGCGTAGTTTTTCCGTTTTTTGTCCCTATAGAGATGTAAGGACCTTTACGGGAGGGAGGAAACGGAATGTACGACACGGCGGAGCGCCTGCGGCGGGCGAAACGCGCGGCGCGGCAGCTCGTGCGACGGCAGGAGCGGAAAGCTCTGCGGCGGCTCGGCACCCTGTGCGTGGCGCTGGCACTCGCGCTGACCGGAGCGCTGGCACATTTTGCCGGCAGCATACCGGGCACGGTACAGGGCGCCTACGGCGCGACGCTGCTCGCCGATAGTGCAGGCGGCTATGTGCTCGTCGGCGTGGCGGCGTTCGTCATAGCGGTGGCGCTGACGGTCGTCTGTATGCGGCTGCACGAGCGCGACAAGCAAAACAGAGACGATCACCACGAGGAGACGAAGCCGCCCACGGCGGAACAATAAAATCTTGCAACCGAATTTTTCACGGAGGTGCTACGATGAAACGAAAGCTATGGACGCTCCTGCTCGCCCTCGGCGCGGCGTTGGCGCTGTGCGTCGGCGCGGGCGCGACGAGCGGAACGAAGTTAGAAACCTCGCACGGCGGGCAGACGCTCTCCAGCGGCGAATACTATCTGGACGGTGATGTGACGATTTCGCAGACCATCACGGTCAGCGGCACCGTCACCCTCGACCTCAACGGCCATGTGCTCAAGTACAAAAGCACGGCCAACGGCAGCGTGATCAAGGTCGAGGGCGGCACGCTCACGATTACAGATAGCAGCCCCAACACGCCGCACTACTTCGACGTTGACGAAAGCACCGGCCTGTGGACGTGGGATTCGACTGCTGCAAGTGCCACAGCAGAGCAGGAAACCGTCTGCGGCGGCGTCATCACCGGCGGCACAGGAACGCTAAACTTTCCCAACACGACTTCTCCTGTTTACAACGGCGGCGGCGTGTACGTCGCTCCCGGCGGTACGCTGATTATGGAAAGCGGCAGCATTGTCGGCTGTTCCGGAAGCGGCGCCATAAATGGCGGCGGCGGTGTCTACCTGGGTCTCAACAGCAGTCCTACTGATCCAACAGCAGACACATTTACCATGAACGGCGGCCGCATCATCGGCTGCACCGCAGGCCTGGGCGGCGGCGTATTGGTCGCCCCGGGGTGTAAGTTCACCATGAACGCCGGCGCTGTGATCCGCAGCTGCACCGCACAGATGGGCGGCGGTGTCTATAATATCGGCAATATCGGCACATCGGATTCTCCCGGCACATTTACCTTAAACGGCGGAACGATCCAGTCCTGTAAGGCCTCCGTTCAAGACAGCGGCGGCGGGGTTTGCAACAGCGGAGAATTTATCATGCAGAACGGCTTGATCGAAAACTGCACCTCCGAAAAAGATTCCAACAGGAGCGACGGGGTCCTCAATTCCAGTCAATTCACCATGAGCGGCGGAACGGTGGAAAGCAGTATTACAAACAGCGGCACGATAAACGCCGACGGCGGCACCGTCACTGGCGATGTGACCAACAGCGGCACGATCACCGGCAGTGCGGGTTTTATTGACGGCACCACATTTTCCGGTTCAGTGACCAACAATGCCGGAGGCACGATCCAAATGGGCACGTTCACCGGCAGCGTGACCAACAACGGCGGCAAAATCACCGGCTTCTGCGAGTTCGACCAAGCCGATCTCAGCGGCTACCTTATAGTGACCTTTGACCCCGACAACGGCGGGCTCGTCTTCACGCGGAAGGTCGAATGGGCCCAAGGCGGCAAGATGCTCACCGAGCCAAGCCCCGCGCCCACCAAGGCCGGCTACACCTTCGAGGGGTGGTATCAGCGCTACCCGGGCAAGTGGGACTTTGACACCAATAAAGTCTCCTACACCATGACGCTTACCGCTAGGTGGACGGAGAACCCGCCTGCCCCGAGCTATGACGACAGCGACCCGGCCTATGCCGTCAGCGCGCCGACCGCGGAGAACGGCAAGATCGCCGTTAGCCCGCGCTATGCCGAGCGCGGCGAGCGCGTGACCGTCACGCTCACGCCCGACGAGGGCTTCGAGCTGGAGAGCCTCACCGTCACCGACAGCCGCGGCAACGAGCTCACGCTGACGGACAAGGGCGACGGCAGGTACACCTTCACCATGCCCGCGCGGCGTGTGGAGATTAAGGCGAGCTTTGTGGAAACAGTCGAGGTCAGCCCGTTCGCCGATGTGGCGATCGACGCTTACTGCTATGAGGCGGTCAAGTGGGCCGTTAAAAACGGCATCACCGACGGCGTGGGCAATGACCGGTTCGCACCTGAGCAGTCCTGCACCCGCGCGCAGATCGTGACGTTCCTCTGGCGCGCGGCGGGGTCTCCTGTGGTGAACTATGCCATGGATCTGTCGGATGTTGCCGAGGACGTGTACTATGCCGAAGCCGTTCGCTGGGCGCTGAGCGAGGGCATCACCACCGGTACCGGTGAGAGCAGCTTCTCTCCCGACGCGACCTGCACAAGAGCGCAGGCGGTGACGTTCCTCGCCCGCGCGCTGAACGCGAATGCGTCCGGCAAGGCGGAGTTCGGCGACGTCCCGACTGACAGCTACTTTGCCGAGGCAGTCGCCTGGGCGGCGGCCAACGGCGTGACCGAGGGCGTCGGCGGCGGTCTGTTCGGCTCCGACAATAGCTGCACGCGCGGTCAGATCGTGACGTTTCTCTATCGGGCATACAATAAGTAAGCGCGAAACGCGCTCCTGCAAAAAAGGCGGTCCGCATTCGAAATGGATGCGGACCATTTTTTTGTCAAAAATCTTCCAGCTTGTTCCTTGGATAAACTGGCGCGATTTTCAAAGACTAAGGCCAGTAAAACGACGTTAAAGGAGAATCGGCATAGATGAAAGCAACCGGAATCGTGCGCCGGATCGACGACCTTGGCCGTGTGGTCATTCCCAAGGAGATCCGCCGCACCATGCGCATCCGCGAGGGCGACCCGTTGGAGATCTACACGAGCAAGGAGGGCGAGGTCATCTTCAAGAAATACTCGCTCATGGGCGGTGTGGACGAGTTTGCCGCGCAGATCTGTGAAACACTCAACAAAACCACCGGCCTGACCGTCGCCGTGACGGACCGCGACAGTGTGGTGGCCGCGGCGGGCAGCGCGCGGCGCGATCTGATCGGCAAGCGCATCAGCACCGAGCTGGAGCAGATCATGGAGGATCGCGCCATCTACCGCGCACAGGGTAGCGAGCGCAACGTCTACGTCACCGACACGCTCGACCGCTGCTGTGCCGCCATCGCCGCGCCCATCATTTCCGAGGGCGACGCGCTGGGGCTGGTGCTGTTTGTGGAGAACGAGGGTGAGAACCACGTCGGCGAGACGGAGTACAAGCTCGCGCAGACCATCGCCTCCTTCCTCGGCAGGCACATGGAGAGCTGAAAAAAGGGAAGCGTCCCGCAAGCGGGACGCTTCCCTTTTTTCTCTTTTCTCAGCCGTTGACGACCTTGATCTGGCACATCTTCATCGTCTCGAGCGCGTGGCGGTGGCTCTCCGGCGTGACGCCGGCGCAGCAGCTCGCGTCCACGGTGATGGGCGCTTCGGGCATCGCCGCCTTGAACAGCAGCGCGTTGGACACCACGCAGATGTCGGTGCAGAGGCCGACCAGCTCGATCTCCAGCGCCTCCTGCGCGCGCTCGGTCATCAGAATACCGGCGAGCCGGTTGGAGCCGAAGGTGGGCTTGTCGATAACGGTCGCCTTCTCCGCGGCCTTGGCGACCGCATCGTTGAGCTGCCAGCCGTGGGTGCCCTCGATGCAGTGCTCGACGGGCAGATTGCGGCCCTCCTGCGTGTCGAGATAGTTTTCGTAATGCGTGTCGCGCGTGAGATAGATGTTCCACGGGTCGTACTCCTTCATCTTCTCCACAACGCGCGGAACGATCTGCTGCGCCTCCTTCGTACCGAGCGAGCCGTCGATGAAATCGTTCTGCATATCAATGACGACGAGAATCTTACGCATGGCAATGCCCTCCTATTTTTTCAGATGCGCTTCCACTTCGCGCCGTTCGGTACATCGGTCACCTCGATGCCCTGTGCCTTCAGCTCGTCGCGGATGCGGTCGGCCTCGGCGAAGTTCTTCGCCTTCTTGGCGTCGGCGCGCTGACGGATCAGCGCCTCGACGGCCTCGTCCGGCGTGCCGTCCTCGGCGATGACGGTGAACGCGCCCGCGCTCTGCGCGGCGGCCGCGGCGTTCTTCTCGCGCAGCGCGGCGGCCTTGGCGATAAGGTCAAGGCTCAGGACCTCGTCGAGGTCGGCGATGATCGCGAGCTTGGTCGCGCCGCTCGTCTTGGCCTTGAGCACATCGTAGAGCACGGTGACGCCCATGGCGGTGTTGAGGTCGTTGTCCATCTCCTTGGAAAATTTCGCGCGGTACTCGGCGCGCACGGCCGCGTCCACGCCGCCCTCGTCCTTGAGGTTGGCGATCTTCGCAAGGAGCTTGTTGTAGGCGAGCACGGCGTTGTCCAGATTCTCCCAGGTGAACACGAGGCTCTTGCGGTAGTGGCTCTGCAGGCAGAAGAAGCGGTAGGCCAGCGGGTCGTAGCCCTTCTGCTCAAGCAGGGAAACGGTCAGAAATTCGCCCTTGGACTTGCTCATTTTGCCATCCGTTGTATTGAGGTGGGCAACATGGCACCAGTGGGGGCACCAAGGATGTCCGAGGTAGCTTTCGGACTGGGCGATCTCGTTCGTGTGGTGCGGGAAGGCATTGTCCACGCCGCCGCAGTGCAGGTCGAGGTATTCGCCGTTGTACTTCATGGAGATGCCGGAGCACTCGATGTGCCAGCCGGGATAGCCGACGCCCCAGGGCGAATCCCATTTGAGCGCCTGATCCTCGAACTTGGACTTGGTGAACCAGAGGACGAAGTCGTTCTTATTCTTCTTGTTCGTGTCCTCCTCCACGCCCTCGCGGACGCCCACGGCGAGGTCCTCCTCGTTGTGGTCGTTGAAGATATAGTAGCGGTCCAGCTTGCTCGTGTCGAAGTAGACGTTGCCGCCGGCGAGGTAGGCGTAGCCGGTGTCAAGCAGCCTGGTGATGATCTTGATATAGTCGTCGATGAGGCCGGTGGCGGGCTGCACGACGTCGGGACGCTTGATGTGGAGCTTTTGGCAGTCGGCAAAGAAGGCGTCGGTATAGAACTGCGCGATCTCCATGACGGACTTGTGCTCGCGCTTGGCGCCCTTGAGCATCTTGTCCTCGCCCTCGTCGGCGTCGCTCGTAAGGTGGCCGACGTCGGTGATGTTCATGACGCGGTTGACGCTGTAGCCTGCGAAGCGGAGGTACTTCTCCAGCACATCCTCCATGATGTAGCTGCGCAGATTGCCGATGTGGGCAAAGTGATAGACGGTCGGGCCGCAGGTGTACATCTCGACGTGGTTCGGGGTATGGGTCTTGAGCTCTTCCTTTTTGTGGGTGGCGGAATTATAGAGGTACATACAGAAACTCCTTTTCAGAGCAAAATTAACTTGGCTTCAGTCCGGCTCGCGGAACACGTCGGCATTTTTGATGAAATACTCAATGCCGGAATAGGCGGTGGTCAGCACGATGACGGCATTGCACAGGGGATCGAACCACGCGTACGCGCCGAAAACGTTGAGCAGCATCGCGCAGAGGCAGACCATGGTCGAGGCCGTTTTGACCTTGCCGGACCACGCCGCGGCGATCACGCGGCCCTGCTCGACGGCAACGAGCCGCATTCCGGAGACCGCGAACTCGCGCAGCAGCACGATGGCCAGACACCAGCCGGGCATCTGCCCGATCTCGACGAGGTAGCACATGGCCGCCATAACGAGCACCTTGTCCGCCAGCGGGTCCATGAACTTGCCGAAATTCGTGACCTGGTTGTAGTGGCGGGCGATGTAGCCGTCCACAAAATCCGTGAGGCACGCGACCACGAACACGCCGAAGGCGGCGCAGCGCGCATAGGGGAAATCCAAATACAGGATCACAAGAAATACGGGGATGAGCGCCACCCGCGCAAGGGTGAGCTTATTGGCAGTCGTCATCTGTGAACAGTCCTTTCAAGGCGCTCGCGCGCCGGTTTGCTATTTTGCCGCGTCCGCGCGGCGTCTTATTCCTCGGCCAGCTCGCCGGTCAGCTCGCCGTCCATCGCGCCGGTGATGCGCACGGGCACGAACTCGCCCGCCGCGACGTCGCGCGGGGCGGAGAAATAGATGCGCCCGTCGATGTCCGGCGACTCGGCGTAGCTGCGGCCGACAAAGAGCATGGATTGCCCGTCGAAGCCCTCGCAGAGGACCTCCATCACGTCGCCCTGCCGTTCGTCGTTCCACGCGTCGATGATCTCGCTCTGAATGTCCACGATCCGCTCGGCGCGGCGAGCCGCCTCGTCGGAGTCGACGCGCTCCATCTTCGCCGCGCGCGTCCCCTCCTCGGGGGAATAGGGAAACACGCCCGCGCGCAGCAGCTTCTGCTCGCGCAGGAAATCGCACAGCTCGTCGAACTCCTCCTCGCCCTCACCGGGCAGTCCCGCGATGATGGACGTGCGCAGCACGAGGCCGGGGATGCGCTCGCGGAGCTTATCGAGCAGGGCGCAGAGGTATTTCTTGTCGCCGCGGCGGTTCATCTTCTTGAGGATCTTATCGTTGCAGTGCTGGAGCGGAATGTCGAGGTATTTCAGAATTTTGTCCTCGCGGGCGATCACGTCGATCAGGCGGTCGTCGATCCACTCGGGATAGAGGTAGTGCAGGCGGATCCAATGGAAGTCGAGCTTGCAAAGCTCCTCTAAAAGGTCGGCCAGATGGGGCTTGCCGTCCCAGTCCATGCCGTAGCGCGTGATGTCCTGCGCGATGACGATCAGCTCCTTGACGCCGGAATCGGCGAGCTGCCTTGCCTCGGCGAGAACATGCTCCATCGTGCGGGAGCGGTATTTGCCGCGCAGCTTGGGGATGATGCAGAAGGCACACCAGTTGTCGCAGCCCTCCGCGATGCGCAGGAAGGCGTAGTGACCCGGCGTGGTGAGCACGCGGCCGAACTCGTCGACCGGCGCGTTGATGTCGTCGAAGCGGCTGACGGTGCCGCCCGCCATGACGGTCTCGACCGCGTCCACAATGTCCTTGTAGCTGCCGGTGCCGAGAATGCCGTCCACCTCGGGAAGTTCCTTTGCCACCTCACCCTGATAGCGCTGCGTCATGCAGCCGGTGACCAGAATTTTCTTGAGCTTGCCGGCCTTTTTCAGCTCCGCCATGGCAAGAATGTTCTCGATGGCCTCCTCATTCGCGCTCGAGAGGAAGCCGCAGGTGTTGACCACCGCAGCGTCGCAGCCCTCGGGCGACGGGCAAAGCTCCATGCCGGCATCGCGGCATAGGGCCATCATCTGCTCGCAGTTGACCATATTTTTCGCGCAGCCGAGCGAAATAAAGTGAAGTTTGTATGCCATAGTCCTCTTCCCGTCCGCCGCGCACCGGCGGCAAAAATCGTTTTCGGTCACAGCCCGTCGTCCGCGTCCGTCAACGCCGCGCCCGCCGTCCGCAGGGCAGTCTTGACCTCGCCCCACGAAAAGCCGCGGCGCAGCAGAGCGTCCGACAAGCGTTTATAGTCCTTTTCGTTCAGGGGCTTCCCCCTCGTTTTCGACGCGATGACGCACGCGAGCGTCTCCTGCGCGTCGGGGGCTGTTTCCAGCGCCTCGTCCCACAGCTCACGGGGGACGCCGCGGCGGTACAGCTCGTCGCGGATGCGGGCGGGACCGCAGCCCTGTGCGCTGTAATGGCGCACGAGCATGGCGGCATAGGCCGCGTCGTCCAGCGCGCCGATCTCCTCGAGATATTCCGCCGCCGCGCCGGCGTCGTCCGCCTCGGCGCCCTTCTGCACGAGGCGGCGCGTCAGCTCGCGCTTGGAGAGCGGGCGGGCGGAGATCATATTGGCGGCGCGCACGCGCGTCTCGCTGCGCGCGCCGCTTTTTTGTAATTGTACCACAGTCTCGGGCGAAATGTCCAGCCCCACATATAAGCCGAAACGCAGAAGCTCGCTCTCGGTGATCCGGAGAAGGTTCCCCCCCTCCAGATACACGAGAACGCGCTCCTGCTTATGCTTTGACCGTTCGATGCGCTCGACCTTCATCAGCCCTCAAAATCGTCAGCGCTGACGTCCACGGCGCGGCCTGCGGCGCGGGCGGCGATCTTGGACTGGCTGCTCATGAGCTTGTGGAAATCACGGCGGATATCGGCCTCGAGCTTCGCGGCGATCTCGGGGTTGTCGCGCAGATACTGCTTGGCGGAATCGCGGCCCTGCCCGATGCGCGTCTCGCCCATGGAGTACCACGAGCCGCTCTTCTGCACGAGGTCGAGCTTCACGCCGAGGTCGATGAGCTCGCCGAGCATGGAGATGCCCTCGCCGTACATGATGTCGAACTCCGCCTCGCGGAACGGGGGCGCCATCTTGTTCTTCACGACCTTGGCGCGGGTGCGGTTGCCGATCATCTCGCTGCCGTTCTTGAGCGTTTCGATGCGGCGCACGTCGATGCGCACGCTCGCGTAGAACTTCAGCGCGCGGCCGCCGGTGGTGACCTCGGGGTTGCCGTACATCACGCCGACCTTCTCGCGCAGCTGGTTGATGAAGATGACGATGCAGTTGGTCTTGTTGATCGCGCCCGCGAGCTTGCGCAGCGCCTGCGACATAAGGCGGGCGTGGAGGCCGACGAAGCTGTCGCCCATCTCGCCCTCGATCTCCGCGCGCGGCACGAGCGCGGCGACGGAGTCCACCACGATCACGTCGATCGCGCCGGAGCGCACGAGCGCCTCAGTGATCTCAAGTGCCTGCTCGCCGGTGTCCGGCTGGGAGACGAGCATATCCTCCACATTCACGCCGAGGGCGCGGGCGTAGCCGATGTCGAGCGCGTGCTCGGCGTCGATGAACGCGACCTCGCCGCCCGCCTTCTGCGCCTGCGCGAGGACGTGCAGGGCGAGCGTCGTTTTGCCGGAGGACTCGGGGCCATAGATCTCCACGATGCGGCCCTTGGGCAGTCCGCCGATGCCGAGCGCGAGGTCGAGCGCCAGCGAGCCGGTGGAGATGGCCTCCACGTTCGCGGCCTGCTCGTCGCCGCAGCGCATGATAGAGCCCTTGCCGTAGAGCTTTTCGATCTGTGCCATCGCCGTTTCGATGGCGCGCTTCTTGTCGGCGTTGGGCGCGGTGGGCGCCGCCTTAGTCACTTTCTCTGCTGCCATTGGTTCATCCTCCTGTTTCTGCTTCTGTATCTTAAAATTTTTTGTCAGATCTCTTTGCAAAGCCGTCCGTAGACCACGCGGGGGATACCGTGCAGGTCCTTGACGATCTGGATGTCGCCGAAGCCGTTCGCGCGCATGATGCGCAGCACCTCGTCCGCCTGCCCGATGCCGACCTCGAAGGCCATGAGTCCGTTCGGCAAGAGAGCGTCGCGCCATTTATCCGCGATGACGCGGTAGAAATCCAGTCCGTCCGCGCCGCCGTCAAGCGCGAGGTGCGGCTCGTGGTCGCGCACGGAGGGATCGAGCGTTTCAATGTCCGCCGTGGGGATATAGGGCGGGTTGGAAACGATGCAGTCGAACTCGCCGAGCTGGCGCGAGGGCTTCTCGCGCGCGTCTATGCGCAGGCTCGTCACGCG
>UMHM01084342.1_pt1 | contig 11120 bp, 9 predicted proteins | sample 1965501 | NCBI WGS metagenome assembly UMHM01 (sample SAMEA4836095, study PRJEB28245) | human gut metagenome | biome: gut microbiome; material: fecal sample | place: Denmark | collected 2008
ATAATCAGAGATCAGATTTTTCAAAGAGTTCCTGCGATTGGAGCATTTGCAGGAGTTCCGCTTCATGGAACACTTCAAACTGGACCTCATTGAATATCTGGATTACTACAGCAACCACAGGATCAAGGCAAAACGGAAGGGCTTGCCGCCTGCAATTCACAGACAACAAGCCCTCTCAGCTGCTTGAACAATTTCTATTAAGATTATTTGTCTAACTTTTTGGGGTCACTTCATTTCTGGTGAACTTTTTTGAATCAGCGCTGATCAACGCATTTTTGAAAACTCTGCCTGCCTTTCCAGTTTTCAGAGTTCTTCGATGTAGGAAACGCTTCCCAGTGTCCGGAGCAGGCACATGCTCTCCTCGTGTGACCGTGCGACGCGGCTTTTGAGCGTGATGGTGAAGGTCACCGAGTCGACGCTTTCGGCAGAGTCCGGCTGCAAAAGGAGATTGCTAGGATGAAAATTCTGTTCGCGCACGCTTGCCAGAAAATCGCGGATGGACGTATTCTTCCGCAGCTCGACAAAGGCGTCGATTTGCCGGGACTTCCGGCGCATCCGGAAATCCAGCTCGTGCAGCACCGTGAAGATCACGAAGATGCTCAAGCAGGCCGGGGCCGCGACCTCATAGAGACCGATGCCGAGGGCAAGTCCCGCGCAGGCGCTGGTCCAGAGACCGGCCGCCGTGGTCAGACCCTTGATCTGGTTGCGCTTGGTCACAATGATCGTACCAGCGCCCAGAAAGCCGATGCCGTTGATGACCTGGGCCCCTAAACGCGCCGGGTCTCCAGACTGGTAAGACTGGTAAAGAAACTGGTTCGTCATCATGACGACGCAGGAACCGAGACAGACGAGCATATACGTCCGCAAGCCGGCCCCGCGGTTTTTCATGCCGCGCTCCATGCCGAGAATGCCGCCGAAGAGGACCGACAGAATGATCCGGGTAGCGATTTCGGTGTACGTTAAATCCCGTAAACTCAGCATGGACCGTATCAAACCCCGTGGTTGAAGCAGGCAACGAAATGGTTGGGCGAGACCTCGACCAGCGGCGGAATACCCGCGCGGCACTTCTGCTCACATTCGAAGCAGCGGTTGGCGAAGCGGCACTCATCGGGAAGGTTGATGGGGCTCGTGATTTCGCCCTTTAAGGAAATGCGCTGGCGCTTGTTGTGAAGGTCCGGGATCGGGATAGCGGACAGAAGCGCCTTGGTGTACGGATGGATGGGGTTTGCGAAGAGCTCCTCTGACGGCGCTTTTTCCACGATCGAGCCCAGATACATGACCGCGATCTCGTCGGAGAAATGGTTGACAACGCTGAGGTCATGCGTGATGAAGATGTACGTCAGACCCATCTTCTGCTGAAGCTCTTTGAGAAGGTTCAGGATCTGCGCCTGAATGGACACGTCCAGCGCGGAAACGGGCTCGTCGCAGACGATCAGCTTCGGCTCCATCGCAAGAGCGCGGGCAATGCCGATTCTCTGGCGGCGGCCACCGTCGAGTTCGTGGGGATAGCTGTTGATGAGGCGCTCAGCAAGACCGACAGTGTTCATGAGCTCGAGCACGCGGTCTTCGATCTGGTGCTTGTTCGTCAGGATTTTATTGAGCCGGATGGGCTCGGAAATGATCTGGTTGATCGTCTTCTTGGGGTCGAGCGAGGAATACGGATCCTGGAAGATGATCTGCATATCCTTGCGCATGTGCCGCATCTCGGTTTTCGAGAGCTTGGCAACATCCTTTCCTTCAAAGAACACCTCGCCGGAGGTCGGCTCAATGAGACGAAGAATGGACCTGCCCGTCGTGGACTTGCCGCAGCCGGACTCGCCGACCAGCCCCAGCGTCTTGCCGCGCTCCAAGTCGAAGCTGATGTCGTCGACCGCGTGCAGCATACCGTGACCGGTCTTGAAGTATTTTTTCAGGTGACGGACCTGTAACAACGTATCTGCCATTATTCGTTCCCCCTTTTGATGTGGAAGCCTTCGTGCTCATAGGCCAGACACGCGAAGCTGTGGGTGTCGCTGATCTTCGTCAGCTTGGGGCAGCGCTTGCTGCATTCGTCCGTGGCGTAGTCGCAGCGGGGCGCAAACGCGCAGCCTTCGGGCAGATTCGTCGGGTCCGGCATGAGACCCTTGATGGGCTTGAGCATGGCCGTGCGGTTCTGGATGTTGGGAAGGGAGTTAAAAAGGCCCTCGGTGTAGGGGTGCTTCGTGTGGTCAAAGACGTCTTCGAGCGTGCCCTGCTCCACGATGCGGCCGGCGTACATAACGGCGACCGTGTCGCAGACCTCCGCGACGATGCCGAGGTCATGGGTGATGAGGATCATGGAGGTATCGCACTTTTCCTTCAGTTCGCTCATAAGCTCGAGAACCTGCGCCTGAATCGTAACGTCCAGCGCCGTGGTCGGCTCGTCGGCGATGAGAAGCTTTGGGTTGCAGGCCAGCGCGATGGCGATGACCACGCGCTGCTTCATGCCGCCGGAGAACTGGTGCGGATATTCGTTGGCACGCGAGCCCGGAATGCCGACAAGCTCGAGCATTTCCTTCGCGCGTTCCATCGCGGTCTTCTTGTCCAGATGCTCATGGAGCTCCAGACTCTCGGCGATCTGCTCACCGACGGTGAAGACTGGGTTCAGGGCCGTCATTGGGTCCTGGAAGATCATCGAGACGTCCTTGCCGCGGACCTCTTCCATCTTGGCCGTCGGCAGATTCAGAATGTCGCGTCCGTCCACCATCAGCTTGTCGCATTCAACGACGCCGGGAGGCGACGGAACGAGCCGCATCATGGCAAGCGCAGCGGTCGTTTTGCCCGCGCCGGTCTCGCCGACCAGGCCGATGGTCTGATGGTAGCCGAGCTGCAGGTCGATGCCGTTGAGCGCGTGGACGATGCCATCTTCTGTTTCGTAGCGGACGACGAGGTTTTCAATATCAAGAATCAGATTATCATGTTCGTGGCTCATTTCGTATCCTCCCTTAACGCTTCAGCTTGGGATCGAGCGCGTCCCGAAGACCGTCGCCGATCAGGTTCAGCGAAAGCACCGTCAGCATGATGGCAATGCCCGGGAAGAGCGTCATGTAGCTGTAATCGCGGATGTACGCGCGGCCTGCCGAGAGCATGCTGCCCCATTCCGGCGCAGGCGCCGCAACGCCGAGACCGAGGAAGCTCAGCTGCGCCGCGGAGATGATCGCCGAGCCGACACGCAGCGTCGCCTGCACGATGATCTGCGATACGCAGTTCGGCAGGATATGGAACGCGACGATCTTCCACTCCGGAGAGCCGATGGCGCGGGCCGATTCGACGTATTCCTCGCCGCGGACGGTCAGAACGGCGGCTCTTGCCACGCGGATAAAGGGCGCGGTACTCGCGATACCGACGGCAAGCATAAGGTTAAACGTGCTCTTTCCAAGCGCGGAGACGACCGCGATGGCCATCAGGACGCTGGGGATGGACGAGAAAATGTCACACACGCGCATGATGAGGTTTTCAAACACGCCTCCGACATAGCCCGCTGCCGCGCCGAGCGTGACGCCCACGACGAGCGCGACCGCAACGGCCACGAGACCGACCGCCAGAGAGTAACGCGCACCATAGCAGACACGCGCGAAGATATCGCGGCCCAGATCGTCGGTGCCGAACCAGTGTTCGCTCGACGGATGCTGCATGCGCTCTTTGACGTTGTTGGCGATGACATCGGTTTCGTAGTTAAAAATGTACGGGGAAACAAGGGCGATGATGATGATGACAACGAGCAGAATCATACCGACGATAGCGCCCTTGTTTTTGCGCAGCTGCCGCCAGATGGAGTCGAAGGTACTGCGTTTTTTGTACTTCTGCGAGGCTCTGAGTTTCGTATTTTCCACAGCTTTCCCTCCTTACTTCGTGTACTGCGACTTGATGCGCGGGTCAACGAAGGCGTAGACGATGTCGATGAGCAGGTTGACGATCGAGACGATCATCGTCGTCATGACAAGTGCGCCCGTGACCATGGGGATATCGCGCTGATCGATGGCGTCAACGACCAGACGGCCGACACCGGGCCAGGCAAAGACCGTTTCGGCCAGAACCGAGCCGCCAAGGACGTTGCTGAACTGCACGCCGAAGACGGTGATGATCGGAATGAGCGCGTTTCTCAGCGCGTGCTTGCGGATGACCTTGCGCTCAGAGACGCCCTTGGCACGCGCCATGCGCAGGTAGTCCTGCCGGATGACGTCGAGCATGGAAGAGCGCGTCGAACGCGTCATAAACGCCGCCAGACCTGCGCCGATGGTAAACGCGGGCAGTATCAGGCTCAGCATTCCGTTTTCATAGCCGCCGGACGGCAGCCACCCGAGCTTGAGCGAGAACAGCATTATCAAAAGCAGACCCAGCCAGAAATTCGGCATGGACAGGCCAAGCAGAGCCAGCACCATCGCTATCGTATCTTTGATGGAATTCTGATTGACCGCTGCGATGATTCCGAGCGGAATGGAGATGGCCAGTGCGACGACCATCGTGACGGAGGCGAGCTTCAGCGTGTTCGGAAGCCGCTCCAGATAGGTCTGCATGACGTCGCGCTTGGACACGTAGGACGTACCCAGATCGCCCGTCAGCATACCCTTGACATAGCGGAAGTAGCGCTCGAGCAGCGTGCCGTTCAGACCGAGTTCTTCTCTGGCCGCTTCGATCTGCGCTTCGGTGGCATCGGCGCTGACCACGGAGTAAACGGGGTCGCCTTCTGCCACATTCATGATCGCATAAATGACGAACGCCACACACAACAGCACGGGGATCATCATCAGCAATCGCTTGATGACATATTTATGCATAAATCTATCTCCTCTGCTTCAACAGACCGCGCAGAAGACAGACTTCCGCGCGCGGGGACACTTTTGTAGGAAGGAAGGGGCTTTACGCCCCTTCCTGTTTGCTATTCAAACTGAAATTTGAACCTGAAAAATGGGATTACGCAACGGGCAGGCAGACGTAGCGGTAGTCGTGCTTCGCGGTGCCGTTCCACTTGACGCCGGTGATGCCCTTCTTGATGCCGATATTGACGTAGGAGGTCGCAATGGGGACGATGGGGACGATCTCGTTGAGGTATTCTTCGATCTCGTTATACATCTTCTCACGCTTTGCAGAATCCTGCTCGATGAGGGCCGCGTCGATCATTTCATTGAATTTCGCGTCCTTCATGTTGGCACGGTTGGAGCCGTTCTTCTTCAGAACGCCGTCTTCCTCGTAGGAGCCGTACTGGTTGCGCAGCGTGAAGTCGGTGCCGAGGTTGTCGGTGAACTGATACAGGCACAGATCATAGTCGAGAGCCGCGTCGTTCAGAATGCCCTTGAGAGCGGCAGTCTCCATCTTGATGAGTTCGAGCTCGATGCCGACTTCTGCGAGGTCAGCCTGCAGAACAAGGGCCATGTTTTCTTTGGCGGTGCCGTTATAGATGACGCGGAACTTCAGATCGCCGGGCTTGTAGCCGGAAAGCTCGAGTTCTTCCTTGGCCTTGTCGAGGTTGTATTCGTAGACCTGCAGGTTGTCGTCCCAGCCAAACTGACCGCGGTTGATCCAGTGGTCATGCACAAAGCCTTCGCCGTTGTAGCCGACTTCGATCATGGATGCCTTGTCGGTCGCGTAGGCGATGGCCTTGCGGACATGGACGTTGTCAAGACCTTTGCGCTCGTTGTTGATGGCGAGGTAGAGCATGACATAGTTCGGAACCTTGACGAGCTCGAGGTTGGGGTCGTCTTCAATGTAGCCAAGGTCGGTGTTCAGCGGGTCAACGCAGATGTCGATCTCACCGGTCTGGAGCGCGATAAGGCGGGAGGACTCTTCCTTGATCAGGCGGTAGACAATACGTCTGGTGGGCGCGGGCTCGCCGTGGAAATAGTCGGAGCGGACAAAGGAGATCTGGTCGCCGGGCGTCCAGGTTTCAACGGCGAACATGCCGGTGCCGATCTCGTAGCCGAATTCATCTTCGTTTACGAGCTTCTCGGAGAGGATGGACATACTCTGGTGAGCCAGGAGCATGAGGAAGTCCTGCGAGGGCTTGGAGATGGTGATGGCTACGTGGGTGTCGTCGACGACCTCGATGTTCGTGACGAGCTCGACCTTGGTCTTCGTGAAGGAGGACTCAGCCGCACGCTCGAAGGTGAACTTGATGTCGTTGGCGGTGCAGGGCGTGCCGTCGGAGAAGGTCACGTTCTCGGGAATTTCGAACGTGAAGGTGCAGCCGTCGTCAGAGGTGGTCCAGGACGTGGCCATGCCGGGGATGACTTCGTTGGTCTCGGGGTCGACCTCAACCAGCGTCTCATGCGTCAGCGTGAACGCCATCATGTTGGCGTCGGTGTTGGAGCCCTGCGGGTCCAGCGTGGTGATGTCGTTGGCAACGCCGACGGTGATGGTATCCTGATAGGTCGTGTTGGCAGGATCTGCGGTGGTCTCGGTCGCAGTTTCCGAGGTTTCGGGGGCAGCGGTCGTGGTTTCGCTCTTGGTTTCGGTCGTGGCATTGCCGCCGCAGGCCGCCATGCTCAGCACCATCGCCAGACACAGAAGCAAAAGCACAATCTTTTTCATTGCTTTCATGGGTTCTCCTCCTGTTTTGATTTTCTTTCGAGAAGCGCCGGTCGCAAGACTCTGCTTCTTTCGGCAGCCGCTCTCATCTGTTGTATATTTTCGCAGAAATATCCCCCGCTTTCAAGCGCTCTAATCGGCAAGTTTTCCATGTATCGGCAAAATTTGCCGAAATTTCGTCGGCAAATTTTGCGCAGCTGTCAAGATTCCACGAAGTCCATTGAAAAGCTCGGTCTTTTGTACTAATATAAATGTCGGAAAACTACGCAAAGCGCATACGGAGAGGAGGCTGGCGATGAAACGGTTTTTCAGGTGCGCGGCGGCTTTGCTGCTGCTTGTCTGTCTGCTGGGCATCACGCCACGCGCAAGGGCGCTCAACCGCTATCTTCGCGTCGGTCTCAACCCGAACACGCCGCCGTTTCAGTTTCAGCAAGCGGACGGCACGTGCGCCGGAATGCATGTGGATATGCTCACGGCGATCGCCGAGGCAGATAGCTTTGAAATTGAGTTCGTCCCCTTTGAAACCGACAAGGCCTGTCTCGAGGCGCTGCGAGACGGCGAAATCGATCTCGTGCTCGGCGAAATTGCGACGAAGGCAAACAGCACGGGAGACTTTTGCGTGACGGACTCTCTCACGAGCTCACAGCTTTGCGTCATTGTTGCAAACGATATGCTCCAGAGCGGCAAAAGCGCCCGGACGGCCATCTGCGTCTCCGACACCATCCAGCACACGCTGCTGGCAAATCTCGGCTTTCACCAGTTTATCTCCGTCAGCAACCAGATCCAGCTCTACCAGCGCCACAAGGAGCTGCCAAGCTCGGCGATGATCGGCGTCAAGGACAGCCTGATCTATCAGCTGGCGCAGGACGGCGCGGACAAAAACTACACCGTACAATATAATTATCTGGGTGCGCTCGAATTTACCATGGTCCTTCGAAGCGCGGACAAGGAGCTTCTTCGCACGATGAACACCAGCATCAACCGCTTCAAGGCCACCGCGCAGTATGAGAACATTTGCAGCCGCTGGCTTCCCGTCAGCACAAGAGAAGCGCGGTTCCAGCGTCTTTTTCGCATCATCTGCGTCTGCGCCGCATTTTCCGCGCTGGCTGTCGTGGGCTACGTCATCATCACCCGCCGCATCCAGCAGGTGCTCCACCGGCAGGTCGCCGAGCAGACCGAACAGATCCGCAGCGCCAACCAGACCCTCGAGCGGCAGTATGCCCAGCTGCAAACCGAAAGTGATCTTCGAAACCGCATCATCAAATACTCCCCCAGCGGCATGATGCTCATCGATCTGGATGGCACGGTCACGCTCATGAACAAAAGCGCCTGCGCCATCGCCGGTGTGCGTCAGCCGCTTCTGGGCAAGCTTGCGTCCGATATCCCTGTTTTCCGTGATATTTTAGAGCGCGAGGGTCAGCGACTTTTTACAAGCGGCACGATGGTCGACCGCAGCATTCTTCGTCTCGGAGACTCTCCGCTTCACACCCGCGCCTACAGCTACATGACCCACCAGATCATTCGCGATAAAGCGGTCACCGGCGTTCTGGTGACGGTCATCGACGTAACCGAGGTCGAGCAGGAGCGGCAGGAGGAATTCGAGCGGCAGAAATCCTCGGCGCTGACGCGCATCGCCGCCGGTATCGCTCACGAAATCCGAAATCCCCTCATGACCATCCGCACCTTTGCCTCGCTCATTGGCACCAAGGGCGACAGCAAGCAGGTGCAGGAGTCGTTCGCCCGGTACGTGCCCGACGAGGTCGACCGCATCAACCGCCTCATCGACAACCTCATCCACTACGCCAAGCCCACCAACCGCCATCCCAAGCGCGTGAGTGTGGAGGAACTGGTAAACGACAGCCTGAGTCTCATCCGCCCCTTGCTGCGCAAGAGCAATTTTCGGCTCGACCAGAAGCTGGAATCCGATCTTTTCATCTTTGCCGACCGCGACCAGCTCAAGCAGGTGCTTGTCAACATTTTCTTAAACAGCATCGAGGCTATGGAGTACAAATGCGCCGTTTCGCCGCCTTCTGAGCCTCTGACGCTGCGTGTCCATGCCGCAAACCGCTGCGAAAAGGTCTTTCTCACCATCCGCGACGAGGGCGAAGGCATGACCGAGCAGGAGCTGAGCGCCTGCCGCGACCCCTTCTTCACCACCAAGCAGACCGGAGCCGGCCTCGGTCTTCCGCTCTGTGAGCAGTATATCCGCGAAAACAGCGGCGTTATGGAGATCGAAAGCGTAAAAAACGAATACACACTGATCTCCCTGATTTTTGAAAGGAGCCAGCCATGCTTCCTCGAATCCTGATCGTTGACGACGAAAGCAGCATCTGCATTTCCCTGTCTCTGGCACTCGAACCGGAATACGAGGTCATCTGGGAGACAGACCCCATCCGTGCGCTCGAGCGGCTCCAGACCGAGCCCATCGATCTGGTGCTGCTGGACATGGTCATCGGACCCTACGACGGGCTCGATATCCTCATGAAGATCAAAAAGCTCGCGCCGCTGGCCGCCGTGATCATGATGACGGCCTACGGCAGCATCCGCTCGTCGGTCAGCGCGATGACGCGCGGGGCGTTTACATATCTGACAAAGCCCCTGGACCTCGAAGAGCTCAAAATTTACATCCGGCAGGCGCTCGAATTTCGCAGTCTGAACGAAAACGTGACCTACCTCAACGACCAGCTCGAAGCGCAGAACCAGGCAGAAGAGCTCATCGGCACGAGTCCCGCGCTCGAGCAGGTGCGCACGATGCTGCGGAAGTTCCAAAATGTCGATGTCAACGTCCTCATTACCGGCGAAAGCGGCACCGGCAAGCGCATCGCGGCGCACACACTCCACAATGGCGCAGATGGACGGCGCTTCGTCACGGTCAACTGCGCGGCGTTCGATGAAAAGCGGCTGGAAGAGGAGTTTTTCGGCTACAAAATGGACGCCGTTCCCGGCGCTCTGTGCGACCGGCGCGGCAAGCTCGACTATGCAAACGGCGGCACGCTGTATTTGGACGGCATCGGCGATATGCCGCCGGAGTTCCAGCGGAAGCTGCTGCGCGTTTTACAGGAACACACCTTCTCTCCCATCGGCAGCCGCGAGGTGCACCAGTTCCATACGCGAATCATCGCCTCGGCAAACCGCACCTCGGACGAGCTGGTACAAAGCGGGCTCCTGCGGCAGGATCTTCTTTACCGGCTCAACGCGGTGGAAATTCACATGCCGCGCCTGCGCGAGAGGCGTGCCGATATTCCGCTTCTTTGCAGCCATTTTATCAGCCGCAGCTCCACGCTCCGCAATAAGCGCGTGCGCATCCGCGGCGTGACGGACGAAGCGCTGGAAATTCTCTGCGCCCACACCTTCCCCGGCAATGTCCGTGAGCTTGCCAACACAATCGAATATGCCGGCATCGTCGCAAGCGGCGAATGGATTCGACCGAAGGACCTTCCCTATCAGTTCACAAACGCGCGTCCGGGACTCGGCGAGGTCGAGCGCGTGCTTGCCGGAAAGACATTGCAGGAGCTCGAACGGCTTGCCATCGAGACCTCTTACCGCGCAAACGCCGGAAAGCGCAGCGCGATGGTCTCCGAGCTCGGCATCAGCCCGCGCGGGCTTTGGAACAAGCTGAAGGAATACGGCTTACAGTAATAAGGAGAACACAAATGCAGCAGCATGAAAAAACAAGTCTTCGCTATGTCTTTTTCCGACTCTACAGCAACGATGAGCTTCTGGACTTTCTAAAGGAGCAATTGAAAAACGGTCTGGTGCTCGACCACTGCAAGGGAAACTTTTTCTTTTTTCGCCGCTGGCAGCTTCAAAACGCGCGGCTTTGCGTGATCTCAATTCCATGCAGCAAGCCGCGGGTCGAGGATGACGACGAGGTGCAGGAATATCTGGACATCGCCAAGCGCAAGGGCTGGCAGCTTCTGTGCGTGGGCGATTATGAGAGCCTGCTTCCCATGCGCAGGCGTCTGTATTTTTACACGTGCGACGATCGTGCCCAGCCTCTGGAGCAGGACGAGGCTGCCGATTTTCAGAACGCCTACAGGGCCTATCACGCCTCGCTCCGCTCGAGTGTCGCGTGGGTGTTGCTGGCGGCTTTGGGCCTTGTGGCGACGGTTCCTTTCATGCTGGCAGATGGACTTAATTTCGCGATGCCGGTTCTGGACGCGGCGCTGCTTGTTTCTGCCTGCGCGGCCATGACGCTGCACCTGAACCGCAGAACGCTCTACCGCAGCGTCACGAAAAAAACGCCGCTTCCCGAAGACCTCGGTCTTCGCCTGCGCCGCTGCGAGAGCCTCCGTCTGTGGAGCATGGGCGCTGTCCTTGCGGGTATGGTGCTGCTGCTTCTTTCCTGATACGATGGCAAAAAACGCCGGAGAGATTAAAACCGTCTCCCCGGCATTTTTCTATTCGGCGCTACGCAAATCCAAAGCACATATTCGCAGGATGCTGTTTCGCTTACTGCGATGGAAGGCTGCAAATACAAAAGCTCCAAGGATATAGCCGGGAAAGACTTCCGCCTGATGCTGGTTGACCGCGCCGCAAACGGCTGAGATGAATATCGCGGCACAGGTACAAATACA
>UMHM01045374.1_pt1 | contig 11118 bp, 8 predicted proteins | sample 1965501 | NCBI WGS metagenome assembly UMHM01 (sample SAMEA4836095, study PRJEB28245) | human gut metagenome | biome: gut microbiome; material: fecal sample | place: Denmark | collected 2008
GCAGCGTTCTTTTCGTTGTTTTCGTCCACGGTGAGCACAATTTTGCACCTTCGGCAGATTTTTTTCAGCTCGCTTCGGGTTTTCATGCGGTCCTCAAACGTCCACGGCGTACAGCTTGTGACCTCTGCAATCAGCACGTCCGCACGCACATCTCCGCACAACTCGGCCGTTTTTTGCGGCAGCTCGCTTTCAAAAACCTCGAAATCGGAGTCAAAATTCCGCAATGCCGCTGCAATTGCATCCGTAAATAATGCATTCTGCATATCAACAACTATTCGCCGCATTCGCTCGCCTCCGTTTTTCTTTCGATTTTCGCCCGAGTTTTGTCCTCGCATCTGATAATGTTTTCGCTGCCGTCCGCCGCATATTGCCCGCCGTTCGGCTTAGTCCCGCCGCAAACCCGCTCCGTGGGTTGGTGTGATTATACATTATTTGCCGCCGCTTCGCACTGTCCGAAAGTGCAATTTGCAAAAACATACGGAATACTATCGAATTCACCGTATACGCAGCTTTTCGGCATTCCCGACCGACAAAAAAGCCGCATTCGCGAAAATGCAGCCTCTCAATGTTTTTTCGGTTGTTCCGATTGTTTATTGCAAGTCGCTCGAATCCTCCGGAATCCTCGGGATGATAAATTTTTTGTTCGTAACGGCAATTGCAAGGCGGGTTTTGTTCGCATAACCCGTTTTTGATAAGATGTTTGAAACATGGTATTTGACCGTGCGTTCCGAAATATTCAGCTGCTCCGCAACCTCCCCGTATTCAAGCCCGTCGCACACAAGCCTAAGCACATTTATTTCGCGCGCAGTCAGTTCCGTGCTGTCCGCAAGGCCAAGCCGAACCGTCGGCGTTGCATCCGGAAAAATCTTCTCCCCTGCCATGGTTCTGTCAATAATATCAATGAGTTTTTCACGACTTATATCCTTGTACCAGAAACTGTCCGCACCTGCCGCTTTTGCCCTGTCCAAAAATCCGACTTCGGCCATTGATGTTACAATAATGATTTTGATATTCGGAAACTTTGCTTTAATCTCTGCCGCAGCCTCTATGCCGTCCCGATTGCCCGCCGTGCAGACATCCATCAATATCAAGTCAACAGGAATGCGGCAGCAGCGCGCAAGCGCAAGTCCGGCGTCGCTGATGCTGCCCGCAGATTCATATCGTCCGCTTTCCGCGATCATGCGTTCCATATTCTCCCGCGGCATTCTTTGATCCTCGACTATCAGTATTTTTTTCATTTTTCGAGCCCCTGTTTTCACCGTTTTTATCTTTTTTCTGTCATTCCTTCTCAATTTCCCCGTTTTTCGACGGCAGTTCAATCGACAGCACATACTGCGGCAGCGATTCGATTTTCATTTTTCCTCCGCAATCCGCAACATAACGCAAAAGGTTCAACAGCCCGCCTTTCGGCACAACAACGCCTTCCGGGGGCTTTCCGTTGTTCGTTATATATAACAATATGCTTTTGTTCTTCCGCACAATTTCCGCATGTATAAGCGTTGCATCCGCATGGCGAACACCGTTTGTGAGGCATTCACGTATTGCAATAAGGAAAACTTTCCGCAAATCCGTATCTTCCGGCAGTTCACCGAAAAGCTCAATGCGCATGCCTATCGCCTCTGCATCCTGCATGAGCTCCGCGAGTTCTCCTTTTTCGGAAACGGATTCATTATCGGATTTTATCATGCGCACGGCATTGCGGAACGCTTGCAGTGCTTTTGCGCCCTCCTCCGCTGTCCGCGTTCCCAAAAGAGTCTGCCGAATCGCAATCAAGCCCGCGCCTATTCTGTCGTGCAGGCGGGTTTTTGCCGCAAGTATCTCGCTCTCCCTTGTCAATTCAAGCACATGCTCCGAAAGTTTTTTCAATTCGCGCGAAATAAGCTTCAGCTGCTCCGTTTGCCGCCGAAGCTCAAGATTCTTCTCATACAAACCCGTAACGTTTGAAAACATTGCCTCAATATAGCGTCTTCCGTCGCTTGCGGCAATTTCCTTTCGTGAATACTTCCACACACTCCCGTCGGGAAACAGATAAGTCTGTCTTTCCCCGGAAAGGCGTATCACCCCGATTTGTCTGCTGTTCGTATTCCCTTCCGGGCAGTCCTCCAAAGCTGTGCAAATCTCCGCATACATCTGAAGATCTCTGCCCGCAAGCATGCGAAAAAGCCTGTACATTTGCAGATTGCAAAGCTTTACCGTGCCTTCCTCCGTAAACCAGCAAATTGCGGACGGCAGCGAATCTATCGCCTGCTTAACGGAATTCCTTCCGATAGTTTTTCCCGTTTGTTTGCGGAGCAGCAGTATCTCAAGCATTCCCGTAACCGCAGCGGTGCAAATGATTATCCACAGCAATCCTGTCAGCAAATCAATCGAACCATGCGTATCACCCTGCCTGGCGATTTTTGAAAAAACCACGTTCAGCAACACGAACAGAAGCAAAAAGGCGGTCGTGTTCAACGCCTGCAGCCATTTTTCCCTTCGCATTTGAAAAACGAGAACGGCGGCAGCAAGTGAAATAAGCACCGCTCCGAACAATGCGGCAGGCAGCAGCGAACGCCCGGCTGTCGAAATCGAACAGAAGATCTTCATTCTTTTGCTCCCTCCTTTCTCACTGCAAATGTGAACCGCCAAACGTCTTCTTCCGTTTTTCCACCGCTGTAAACTTTGGTATTCCCGCTCAGGTCGGCAGAGGTTTCAACCTCGATGCAGAATACTACCCTCTCTTCAACAGTGTGTGCTTTCAGCCAAACCGAACGCAGGTCATCCATTGCAGCTTCGATTATTTCTTCAAAAAAATCATAGGTGCTAATTGCGTCTTCTGTTCGTATCCGCACACGCACGGGTACGGACAGTGCGCATTCTGCACCGAAAAGTTCAATATTCGCAAACGATTCGTTAAGGCAAAGCCCGAGTTCGGCAGTATCGGTCACGTTGCTTTTCTCTCCGATGAACATCAGGTTGCCGCGTCTTTTTATATATGCACCGACGACCGCTGCCTTTGCAAGCAGCTTACGCCGTTCCTTCGGTTCCGCGGAATCTTCGTATTGCCCGAAAATATCATCCAGCAAATCTATGCCGCGCGCCGTTTGTTCCTGAAGCAGGTCATACAGTCTATTTTTTTCGCGCAGTGCATTGATTCTTAATTTTGTGTTATAATTTTCACGTTCAAGATTGTTACTCTCCGCAATCTCGGCACGGTTCGACTCAAGTTCTTCCAACAACTCATTAATTGCGGATATATCTTCCATCCAGAGCACATGTCCGCCCGGAATCCTGCTGCTCCGCAGCAAAAAGCCGTCGCCGGTGTCAACATCGCCCACCTCTGCAAGCCGCATCAGTTCGGCAGGCAGCTCGGGCGCATTTGCGGAAGCATAGCAAACATTGTATTTTTCATCCGCAATCTGAACACGCATGGTCGCTGCCGAAAACAGCGCACCGTAACCTGTATTTGTCGGGATCAACCCGCAGGCGATACATGTTTCAAGCAATGTCGCCACAAAAAGGCATTGTACCGCCGTCAGATCGCCTCCGACGACCTGCATCCAGCGTGTACCGTTTGCATACACTGCCGCATACGCAACCGAACATGTCAGTATTATTGCAGGCAGGTATTTTCTTTTCGACGAAAACCTGCTTTTTGCAAGCAGCAGCACCAGTGCCGCAACCGCGAAGATAATTTCCCAGCCGGCAACAAACAGAAACCCGATCGAATACATTCCGTTTGCATCCGAACGCGGCTGCCCTTCGGGAAAACGAAAAATCCACTCGTGAAAATCGTTTGTGAGCACAAACAGCAGTAGGCACACCGTGGGAATGCAGAGCAGCAATGCCCTTCGGGGAAGCCTGTACTTCTCTGTTTTTCCGAGCGATAATGCAACAAAGAAGGACAGGAGCGGAATGAACAGCATCGGAAAATAGTAAAGATACCACAGATGTCTCTTTGCATCAATATCCGCGACAAAAAAATATTTCATTGTGCGCACAATGAACCAAAATATCATCATTCCGACAATAGCCGTCAGGTACCGTTGAACCTGTGCCTGCATCACACGCTTTTTGATTGAAATTCCCCAAACAAAATAAAGCCCGATATAAAGCATGGAGCGTATCAAGCCCATTGTATCCGCAGCAATACCCGCCTTTGAGATTACCCGCGCCGCTATTGCACAGGCAACAACGACAGCAGTTATAAGATAACTCCTCTCTTCAGCATTAATATTAAGCCCGCGTTTCAATTCTCTTTCCCCGTTTCTTTTCACTTTTATGAAAAGCTCGATTCCTTGTCGTCCCGATAGCAGCGTTTCGCCTTCGTTCCGTCCGGCGCAGTATATTCAAAAACGCCGTTTTTGCAGCCTTGCCGCGCTCCATTTGAGATTTTTGATAAGTTCAAGCCCTTTTTCATAAAGCCTTTGCCCTTCGGATTCGTTTTCATTTTCGGGACCATGGTTTTCGCGTGCCGCGAAAGCTTCCTTTCTTTCAAATCTTTTCCCTGCCGTCCTCTGACAAGCATATTATGCCATATCCCGTGTCCGTGCAGGTCGCTCCGACGGCGACATTTATTTTTTTTCGGAAGCCGAACCCGGTTCATTCGGTTTCATTTATTCTGTCGGATTTTTCTGCAAATTCCCCGCTGCATCATCCCTGCAAACGCCGACAATATCGCCGATATCGCAATCGAGCACTTCGCATATGCGAACAAGCACCTCCAGCGAAACATATTTATCCCGACGGAGGTTTGTCATTGTGTTCGGCGCAAGCTTCGTTGCCCGACGCAGATCCGCCTTGCTCATTTTTTTGTCCACAAGCAGTTTCCAAAGTTTGTTATAGCTTATGTTCACGGCAGCACCCCTTTGCTCTGTTGTTTTATGGTTTCTGCTTTCGTTTTGTTTTTGCCGACTTTTCGGCATTTGTTCATTTCCGGATTGGTTCTCTGCTTTTCAATCGAACAGAACTCCCGGATTCAACTGCATTTCGGACCGCCAAAGGATTCCGCGTTCGCTCAAAAGCCTCGCTTTTGCCTGCTCCGTTTCAAGCGGATGCGCATTTTCTCCGCATTCTTCTTCGAGCAGCCGCTCAACCTCATCGATAACCGCAAGATACTCTTCCGATAGTTCAACTCTGTCGCGCACAAGCATCGGATAGTTTTCAAAAACATTTTTTTCGATTTGAATTTGTTTATCCAAAGGCAGAAGCCCCGCCGCAAGTTCCCGCAGGTCGGCACATTCGTCCCTTCCGTAGCGATTGCGCGCCTTTAATGCGCAATAGTAATCCGATTCGATTCCTTCGCTGTTTTTGAACCGTGCCGCAAGTTCGGCATCAAGCTCAAGCACCTTTTTCCGCAAAGGCAGCGCACAAGCAGTCCGTCCCATGTTTTCATAGCTCTCGGCAAGATAACGCAGCACCGCGATGCTGTCCTCGACAGTGTCCCTGTCGTGTTCATGCTCCGATTCAAGCTGATTAAACACCGTCTGCCTTATTTCGGCAAGTGCCGCCGCATCCCTGTATGTCGGCGCAGCGAATTCATGTTCCTTCCGCGCTTCAATTTCTCCGTGCAGCGCAGCTAAACGCGCCGCGGATTTTTCACTGTATGCCATTTATCCGTCCTCTCCTTAGCAGCAGTTTTTTATAACTTTACGTACTTTTTCTTATCGAAGTTCCCGCCGTTTCGGCATTTTTGTTCTGTCGGTTATGTTCTGTCAACCTTATAGACAGCTCCGTCAAAATCCTTTTCATCCCTGCCGAACAGCACATACGCATACCCGTCAACGTTCTCAAGATAGGGAACTCCTTCAAAATCAAGCGGGTCGTATTGCAGCAGGAGCTTCGGAAGGCTTGCATCCTCTCCCGCCGCACCGGACGGCAGCCCCAGAAGTTTTGTCCCATCCGCATCGGGCGGCGCAGCACCGAACGAAATCAGCCAATCCTCGTTAAGTCCGCACGGAAGCGGTGAAAGCTCGTTAAAATCATCAATAATCGTATCCGGCTCTCCGTCATAATATTCGACCCAAACATAGAGCTGATCTGACGGATACATCTCCGCATCAAGGAAGAAATACAGATAGCCGCTGTGCGGAAGTATGTTGTCCGGGTCATATTCGGCAATATCGGAAAGCCTTATCTGCGCAAGGAAGATTATGTCGTCATAGAATCTTTCGACCCATTCGTTCGGCACTGTCGGCGAGCCGAAGAACTTGCTTTGCGTGTAATCATGCTCCCCCGCAGCCTTTTCGACCTTGATTGCAATTGAATACCTGCATTCCTTTCCCCTGCGTCGCCCCGCGGCCGGTCTGCCTTGCGGTTCATCAGTGTCGAAATCGAACAGATACCGATAACCTCCGTCACATGAACGCGGGTTGTAGAATCCGCCGGCACCGCATTCAATAATAAACTCTTTTTCATCGGCCGAATTTTCACATTGCACCCGAAGCACAACGCGCTCCTCATCGGCCGAAACAATGCCGAACCTCCGCCTGCCGAGCGGAAATTCGATTATCTGCCCCGCCTCCGGGGTAAAAATCCGCTCCGCCGTTCTGCGGACTTTCCGTTCCCCCGTTTTTCGGTTGACCCCCCACGCTTCCTCAATTATCCTGAATTTCATATTTATATTTCCTGTTTATATTTCTTTCCTGCTTCTCCCGCGTTTTCGGATGGTTTTGCACAGCAGGCCGCAAAACTCGGGGCTGAAAAACCATCGTTTAATCCTTTTCTATCTGTCTTTGGTTTCCGAACCCGCGCTTCAGCCTTTCCTCCGCTTCTTCCACGCCTGCTCCGGCGGCAATGCGGCACATCGCCTCCGCTTCCTCCGCCGTTATGCCCGCAGCCCCGTTATCAAACAACGCCGCAAAAGCATAGCAGGAATACGGGTTTCCCATTTCTGCCGAAAGTTTCAAAAGGCGCATTCCTTCGTTTTTATTACATTCACAGCCTTTACCGAAAAAATACATCATTGCAAGCTGCCCGGTCGCTCCGCGGTGCCCGAGCTTGGCCGCTTCGCAAATCGGCGCAAACGCTTCCTCCCAATACCCGTTGGCGATAAAAGTCATGCCTTCGTTATATTTCATTTCTGCTTTCTTTTCGGTTTTGTTCCTGTGTTTTCCGAACAAACGAATTGCCATGTGTTCCCTCCGAATAAAGCAGCCGAATGTTTTTCGCGTTGAATTGCGGTGATGCGCTTCACTTTCGTTTTTTCTCCTCCGTATGCGAAAAAGTCCGTTGCCTGTATATTTTTATTGTATCATATCCTCCGTGCCTTTGCAACAGATATTTAGAATATCCATAGCCGACTTTCGCAAAAACATGACATAGATTAGCAGTGTTTTAAGATTTTCATTTGCGCCGCGCCGGCATTGACTGCCGCTTCCGCCGAGCAGTATGCGGCATAGGCAGGCAGCTTGCAGAATACTCTCTCAAAAATTTTCCCGGCATTCACAGCATTGAGGCATTGGTCGGCAATGAACCCGCAAAATGTTTGTATGAAAACATGGGTTTCGAAGCTGTTCGGATCGTTTCCGGAAAAATGCCCGGGAACGAATGCTTTTCCGTGAAAGTGTACCTTTTTGAAAGGGCTGCCTGAGCAGGGTTATCGATTCATGTTCGGATTTATTTCCCGCACCGAAGTTTCGGAAGCACAATGTTTATATGCAAAAACCCGGGCATTCTCGCTTATGCCCGGGTTTTGAATTGCAGCAACGGTTTCACCGTTTGATTTTTGCTTTCTGCGCTTCGGGGTTCATCTCACGCGCGCGCACTTTTCATCTGTTCGCGATGGTATTGCAGTGTGTAAAGCTGATAGTATCTGCCGTGTTTCTGAAGCAGCTCATGATGATTGCCCTGTTCAACGATTTTTCCGTTTGAAAGAACAATGATATTATCCGCATGCTGAATCGTGGAAAGTCTGTGCGCAACGATAAGCATCGTGCCGATGTTCATCATTTTTTCAAGCGAATTCTGAATCAGCTGTTCGGTTTCGGTGTCAATGTTCGCGGTCGCCTCGTCAAGGATCATGACGGCGGGCTTGTGGATTATCGTCCTTGCGAAAGAGAGCAGCTGCCGCTGACCGGCGGAGAAATTGTTGCCGCGTTCGCGCACGGGTTCATCCAGCCCGCGTTCAAGCTTGTTGATAAAGTGATCCGCGTTTACGTAACGGCAGGCCTCCATGACCTCCTCGTCGGAAATTCCCTCTTCGCGCAGCAGAATATTGCTGCGTATCGTGCCCGAGAAAAGGAAAACGTCCTGAAGCATCTGTCCGAAATGCCGGCGCAGCGATGCAGCCTTTATCTTTCGGATATCGATTCCGTCAATCAGGATTTCGCCCTTCTGGAACTCGTAGTTGCGGCAGATAAGCGAAAGAATCGTTGTTTTGCCCGAGCCGGTCGAACCGACGAACGCAACCGTGTCCTTCGGATTGACTTTGAACGAAACGCCCTTGAGTACCCATTCGCCGGGTACATAACTGAACCAAACGTCGCGGAATTCAATCTCGCCGCGAACCTCGTCAAGCTCAATCGCATCCGGTGCATCCGTAAGCTTCGGTTTAATGTCCATAATTGTGAACACCTTTTCGGCGGAAGCAAATGCGGATTGAAGCCAGTTGAACTGCTCCGCAAGGTTCTGAATGGGGTTGAAGAAAGTGGCAATGTACATGTAGAACGAAACGATCGTGCTTGCCGTCAGCGTCTGCCCGAGGAATGTCGTTCCGTCAAGATAGCCCTTGCCGCCAAGGTAGAAAAGGCACATCACGGTTGTTATGTAAAGCATATAGACAAGGGGTCTGAATATGCCGAACACAAGTATCTGCTCCTGTTTCGCCCTGCCCAGAAGGTTGCTCTTTTTGTCGAACTCACGTTCCTTCGCCTCCTCGCGGTTGAAAATCTGAGTGATTTTGATGCCGGAAAGATTTTCGGAAAGATAGGTGTTTATATCGGTCGTTCTGTCTTTAATCTTTCGGTATGCTCTGCGCGAGAACTTGCGGAAGATAATGGTGAAAAGCACTATGAACGGCGCAATGCACAGCACCATCAGTGTCAATTCATAGTTCAGGAAAAACATTGCAACAAGGACGCCCGTCAGCACGAAAAAGTTCTTCACAAGATTCACAAGCAGCGTTGTGAACATCAGTGAAATTGCGTTCGTGTCGTTTGTGATGCGGGTCACAAGCTTTCCGATGGGAATCTCGTTCATCTGTTCGTGCGAAAGGCTCTCGATATGGGTAAAAAGATCTTCGCGCAGATGGGAGATGATTCGCTGACCTGTCTTTTGCAGCACAATAGCCTGAACATATGCGCCGACCATGGAAACAATCAGTATTCCTGCATACATTCCGACCATTATGAACAGTTTGTTCAGCTTGAAATCGGTAACGATCATATCCTCAATGCCGCCGATGATGAGCGGAGATACAATGTCGAATGCAATCGTGAACAGCATAACGATGCCCACGAAAACAAATCTCAGCGCATAGGGTTTTGCGTATGCCATAAGGCGGCGGGTAATCTCTCCGTCATTCATATGACGTTCAAACCCCATGGTTTGTTTTTTATCTTTTACGGTTGCATATGCAATTATAAGAACAACCGAAATCAGTCCGATAATGCCGCCCGCAAGCAGCAGGGGATAGTATTCATGCATAATCACTTACCTCCGAACTCATCCTCAAGCTTTTGCAGCTCAACGGTTTTGCGGTATTCTTCACAGCGTTCGAGCAGCTCATCGTGCTTTCCGACAGCGACAATGCGCCCGTCATCCATAAAGATAATCTTGTCCATATCCTGAATCGTTGAGATTCGGTGTGCAATAAGTATTGTCGTTTTCCCCGCACGTGTTTCACGCAGGTTTTTAAGTATCACCTGCTCGGTGCTCGTATCAACAGCGGACACGGAATCGTCAAGAATCAGTATCGGTGCATTCTTAAGCAGTGCGCGTGCAATGGAAATTCGCTGTTTCTGCCCGCCCGATACAGTCACGCCGCGTTCGCCGAGGACGGTGTCGTATCCGTCTTTAAACTCAACAATGTTATCGTCAACATCCGCAAGCTCCGCCGCCCGTTTAACGGCGGCTTTGTCCGTTTCATCGAATGCAAAGGCGATATTGTTTGCGATCGTGTCCGAGAAAAGGAAATTATCCTGCGGAACATATGAACAGTTTTCGCGAAGGGAATGCAGCGTAACGCTGTTTACATCGTGTCCGTCAACAAAGAGCGTTCCATCCGGAACATTGTATATGCGCAGGATAAGGTCAACCAGCGTTGTCTTTCCCGCACCGGTCTTTCCCACTATGCCGACGTTTTCGCCGGGTTCGATCGTGAACGAAACATTCCGAAGCACATCGAATTCACCGTCCGGATAGCGAAAATTCAGGTTCCGCATTTCAATTTTGCCCTTCACCGAACCGATATCAACCGCGCCCGGAGCATCACTAACGTTTATTTCGGCATCGAGCAGCTCTCTTACACGGTTGAGAGAGGCTTTGCCGCGCGAAGTTTTTTCGATAAGCATCGAAACCGCCATGATCGGCCAGACTATGGAGCTGAAATATCCGATGTATTCCACAAGCTGTCCGGCATCGAATTTCTTTTGGTAAACAAGGTATCCGCCGTAGCCCAAGATAACGCAGATAACGGATTCCACAAGCAGTGAGATAAGAATGTTCAGCGTTACGGAAATTTTCGTATAATCAACGTTGACATTCTCGTTTAACACATTCAGTTTGCGGAACGCTGCAAGCTCTTTAAGCTCCTTTACAAATGCCTTTATAACGGCAAAGCCCGAAAAACTCTCCTGTGCAAAATCCGACAGATCCGAAAAGGCCTGCTGGCGGATCTCCCATTTGCGCATCATGGCTCTTCCGACGATCGTGCCGATTATGAGCAGCAGAACCATGGGAATCATTGAAAGTCCCGTCAAAAGCTTGTCCATGCGCCACATTTTAACGAGTGCAAGAATGCCGAGGAATGCAGCATCAAGGAACATCAGGATACCGTCGCCGAAACATTCCTGAATCGTGTCAAGATCGTTGGTGAAAAGGCTCATGAGATTGCCGACTTTGTTCACCTGATAATACTGCTGAGAAAGATCCTTGCAGTGATTGAACATTTTGTTGCGAAGATCCGTTTCGACGCGGATC
>UMHM01015800.1_pt1 | contig 11115 bp, 9 predicted proteins | sample 1965501 | NCBI WGS metagenome assembly UMHM01 (sample SAMEA4836095, study PRJEB28245) | human gut metagenome | biome: gut microbiome; material: fecal sample | place: Denmark | collected 2008
TTTACGGACAGAAAACAGCTTCTCAAGGTTTCAAAGCTGGGACCTAAGGCGTTTACCCAGTGCGCAGGCTTTTGCAGAATTTCAAAGGGGGACAATCCTCTTGATGCAACCTCTGTACACCCTGAGTCATACGAGGCGGCAGAGGCTATGCTGGATAAGCTTCACATAGATAAGGAAGAAATATCAAAGGGCGGAGCCAAGGACATAGAGGAGAGAATATGCGCCGCATACCCTGCTGTGACAGGCAGAGCTAAAGGCTTTGACGCGCTCAAAAACCTCAATGCAGGACTTGGCAGGAGCATAGAAAAACTGGCGGAGGATATAGGGATAGGAACACCGACACTCAAGGATATTATTGATGAAATCAAAAAACCGGGCAGAGACCCAAGAGACGAGGCTCCGGCAGTAATATTCAGAAATGATGTCAGAAGCTTTGAGGACCTCAAGGTTGATATGGAGCTTACGGGTACTGTCAGAAATGTAGTCGATTTCGGCGCGTTTGTTGATATAGGTGTTAAAAATGACGGTCTTGTGCACATATCGCAGATAAGCGATAAGTTCATCAGGCACCCTATGGACGCTGTTTCGGTGGGGGATACTGTCAAGGTGAAGATAATATCAATAGACTATGACAAGCAGAGAGTCGGACTTACGATGAAGCTGTAAAATTAAAAGTACATTTGATATTGTATTCGGATATGATGTCAAACAGTTAAAGGGGAATTAAGCCAATATACATCAGCGCCGAATTTCTGCGATCAGAATGGAGAGGGTAAGTGGAAAATTGCTTGATATATGGTTTTAACATTTGGTCGGAAAACACCTGTAAGTGCCAGTTGCAGGTGTTTTTACAGGCAATGTCAAAGAATATTATCGCAAATGATAACGAGTGACGGTTCTGACTTGTCGGTAAATAAAAATTAACCGTGCGATGATTTTTGCGGGGGAGTAAATCTCTCCGCTGTTTTTAGTTAGCAGGGAATATAACAACCGCTCTGACTAATGTACTGAAATAAAAACATTGATTTTGTTGCGGTTTTTGATATGTTCGATTGACAAGCGTCGAAACATTTGATATGCTGTAAGTGGTTTCAATAAAAGAATATTTGCCAATATAGTTTTGGATATAAGGCCCAAAAGTTTCTACCGTGACGCCGATAAGTCACGACTATTGGTTGCATTAACTTCTGTCCTTTCATTTTTGACAGGATGATGCGTATATTGGCAAACAGGTTCTTTGGACCTGTTTTATTTATTCCGGCAGAAAACAAAACGGAGGTGGCACGTGAAAGCGCTCGAAGAAAAAATTCTAAAAGAAGGCACAGTTAAGGACGGCGGCATACTCAAAGTGGACAATTTCCTTAACCACCAGATTGACGCACCTTTCCTTATGGAAATGGGCAGCGAAATCAAAAGACTTTATTCAGACTGCGGTGTCACTAAAATTCTAACAATTGAAGCTTCAGGCATAGCGATAGCTATGGCAGCGGCAGCTCAGATGGGAATTCCTGTTCTGTTCGCAAAGAAAAACAGAACAAAGAACATCAGCAGCGATACATACTGTACCAAGGTTGCCTCATTTACACACGGCATTGACTATGATGTTGTAGTAAGCAAATCATATCTTACACCGGAGGACACAGTTCTTATCGTTGACGACTTTCTTGCTCACGGCAATGCTCTTGAGGGTCTTGCCGATCTTGCAAAACAGGCAGGAGCCAGGGTGGCAGGTGCTGCGATTGCTATCGAAAAGGGCTTTCAGGGCGGCGGCGACAGACTGCGCAGCGAAGGCATGCGTATAGAGTCCCTTGCGCTGATTGACGATATGTCGGATGGAAAAATCACCTTCCGTTAAACAGCAGTTTTTCTGCAAGATTTAATTAACTATTTTTTACGTATTTGCCTAAAAGGCAGAAGGAGAACAAAATGAAAAAGACTATCGCTTTATTACTTTCACTGGTAATGGTAATCGGAATGGTTGCTTTCACAGGTTGCGGTTCAAAAGACGACAGCTCAAACGGCGGCGACTTCAAAGTTGGATTTATATGTCTGCATGACGAGAACTCAACTTATGACAAGAACTTTATTGATGCTGCAAACGCTGCATGTGAAGAACTCGGAGTAGAAGCAGTTATCAAGACAAACATCCCTGAAGGACAGGAATGCTACGATGCAGCAGCAGAACTTGTAGATGCAGGCTGCGGAATCGTATTTGCTGACTCATTCGGTCATGAAGACTTCATGATCCAGGCTGCAAAGGACTTCCCTGAAGTACAGTTCTGCCACTCAACAGGAACAAAAGCGCACACAGAAAACCTTGCAAATTACCACAATGCGTTCGCTTCAATCTATGAAGGCAGATATCTTGCAGGCGTAGCTGCAGGAATGAAGATCAACGAAATGATCGATGCAGGAACAATCACAGCAGACGAAGCTAAAATGGGATACGTCGGCGCATATACTTATGCAGAAGTAGTATCAGGCTACACTTCATTCTTCCTCGGCGCTCGTTCAGTTTGTGAATCAGTTACAATGGAAGTAACTTTCACAGGTTCATGGTATGACGAAGCACTCGAAAAAGAAGCTGCTAACAAACTTATAAATGACGGTTGCGTACTCGTTTCACAGCACGCGGACTCAATGGGAGCACCTACAGCTTGCGAAAAGGCAGGAGTTCCTAACGTATCATACAACGGAAGCACACAGGATGCTTGCCCTAACACATTCATTGTTTCATCAAGAATTGACTGGACACCTTACTATGTATATGCAATCAAAGCAGCACAGGGCGGCGAGGCTATCGAAGCTGACTGGACAGGCAACCTTGGAACAGGATCAGTTGTTCTAACTGACGTTAACGAAGAAGTGGCAGCAGAAGGAACTGCAGACAAAATTGCAGAGATTACAAAGAAGCTTGAAGCAGGAGAACTTCAGGTATTCGATATCACAACATTCACAGTTGACGGTAAGGAAGTAGACTCATACAAGGCTGACGTAGACACAGACGCTGACTATGTAAAAGATACAGAAGTAATCGAAAACGGCGCATTCCAGGAATCAAAATTCAGATCAGCTCCGTACTTCGATCTTCAGATTGACGGAATCAAGCTTCTGGACACAAAATTCTAAGAATACATTTACCAGCAAAAGCCCCGGTTTTAGCCGGGGTTTTCGTGCTGGTACAAGTGAACGTATTGCAGAGAAAAGCACATAACCGGTACAGGTATGGATTTTTCTGTGGAATACAAAACAGAAATACAAACAGATGATACGCTTTAGGAAACATTAATTAAAGAAAGGTGTTGATTAACTTGGCCAACAGAGAAGTGGCTGTGTCCCTGAGGGACATCACAAAAGTATTTGGTACAGTAAAAGCAAACAACAAAGTAAACCTTGACATTTATCGGGGCGAGATACTGTCACTGCTGGGTGAAAACGGAAGCGGCAAAACCACCCTTATGAATATGCTGTCGGGCATATACTATCCTGACGGAGGGGAGATTTACATCAACGGAGAGCCTGCGGCCATACATTCGCCGAAAGAGGCCTTTGACTACGGCATAGGAATGATACATCAGCATTTTAAGCTGGTTGACGTATTTACGGCTGCAGAGAATATAATTCTGGGACTTAAAGAGGAAGGCAAACTGGACTTAAAGAAAGCCTCCGAAAAAATAAAAGAGATATGTGATACTTACGGATTTGATATAGATCCGCAGCAGAAGATATACAATATGTCAGTATCACAGAAGCAGACTGTCGAAATAGTAAAAGTGCTTTACAGAGGAGCGGACATACTCATACTTGACGAGCCTACAGCGGTACTTACTCCGCAGGAAACAGACAGGCTGTTTGCAGTGCTCCGAAATATGAAAGAAGACGGCAAGACAGTAGTAATAATTACACATAAGCTTCACGAGGTACTTGACATATCAGACCGCGTGGCGGTACTCCGCAAGGGCGAGTTTGCAGGCGAAATGATAACAGCCGAAACAAACGAACAGGAAATGACAAATATGATGGTTGGACGAGCTGTCAGCCTTAACATCGACAGGCCGGAGCCTGTTAATCCTAAAACACGTATCAAAGTCGAAAACCTTACAGTAAGAAGCCAGGACGGAGTTATTAAATTGGACGACGTTTCATTTACGGCAAACTCCGGAGAAATCCTCGGTATTGCAGGTATCTCAGGCTGCGGCCAGAAAGAGCTGCTGGAAGCCATAGCGGGACTTCAGCCGGTGGAAAACGGAACTATTAAATACATAAACGATGACGGCCAGGACGAGGAGCTTATAGGCAGAGACCCGCTTCAGATTGCGGCAATGGGCGTTGCGCTTTCGTTTGTTCCCGAGGACAGACTTGGCATGGGTCTTGTAGGCAATATGGACCTTACAGACAATATGATGCTCAGGTCTTTCCGTAAGGGCAAATCAATGTTTACCGACAGAAAAACACCTAGAAAGCTTGCGGAAAAAGTAGTTGATGAGCTTGAAGTAAGCACATCGAGCCTTTCAACTCCTGTCAGGAAGCTTTCAGGCGGTAACGTCCAGAAAGTGCTGGTAGGCAGAGAAATCGCATCGGCGCCGACAGTGCTGCTTTCGGCATACATCGTAAGAGGGCTTGATATAAATTCCTCATATACAATATATGATTTGCTCAACCAGCAGAAGAAAAAAGGCGTTGCAGTTATTTACGTCGGCGAGGACCTTGACGTGCTTATGGAGCTCAGTGACCGTATTATGGTTCTGTGCGGAGGCAGGGTCAGCGGTATAGTTGACGGCAGAACTGCAGACAAGAATGAGATAGGTATGATGATGACAAAGTTTGGAGGAGGTGCCGACAATGAGTAAACTTAATAAAGAGCCGCTTCTCCATATAACCAAGCGCAAGGAGCTGCCGCTGGCTAAGACATGGGCAATCAGAATAGGAGCCATAGTTGCGGCGTTAATCGTAAGCGCAATTGTTACTATGCTGCTTACGGGACTTGATCCGTTCAGCGTATTCGGAACTATGATATACGGCGCAGTGGGAACAGAGAGAAAAATGCTGCTGCTGCTCAAGGAGCTTGCGGTACTGCTTTCAGTAGCGCTGGCGCTGACACCGGCATTCAAGATGAAGTTCTGGAACCTCGGAGGCGAGGGACAGATACTTATGGGAGCATGGGCTACTGCTCTCTGCATGATTTACATGGGAGATTCAATTCCAAGCGGACTCCTTATAATCATATGTCTTGCGGCTGCAATCATATGCGGTGCAATATGGGCAGTTATACCGGCATTTTTCAAGGCTAAATGGAATACCAACGAAACGCTTTTCACACTGATGATGAACTATGTGGCAATACAGCTTGTGGCATACTTCATAATTCTGTGGGAGGTTCCGAAAGGATCCGGCAAGGTCGGCATTATAAACCAGTCGACAAACGCAGGCTGGCTGCCGTCAATAGGAACAAACAGCTATCTGCTTGTTATCATATTCGTTGCAATTATAACTGCGGGAATGTATGTATATCTCAAATACAGCAAGCACGGCTATGAGATTTCCGTTGTGGGCGAAAGCCAGAGAACAGCAAGCTATGTAGGCATCAAGGTGGATAAAGTTATAATGAGAACCATACTTCTGTCAGGGGCTATATGCGGATTTGCAGGCTGGATGATGGTTTCAGGCATAGACCACACTATCACAACAACCCTTGCGGGAGGCAGAGGCTTCCTCGGCATAATGGTTTCATGGCTTGCGCAGTTTAATGTGGCAGCTATGATATTTGCAAGCCTGCTGATAGTATTCTTAGGACAGGGAGCGGGAGAAATTTCAACCAGCTTCGGTCTCAACGAATCGTTTTCGGACATACTCACAGGAATAATCCTGTTCTTCATTATAGGCTGTGAATTCTTTATAAATTACAAAGTTCATATAAGAAAAAATTCAGGAAAGGAGGAAGCGTAAATGTTTGATTTGGTTGCATTTATACCTCGTGCAGTAATGCAGGGTATGCCGCTTCTGTTCGGCTGTACAGGTGAAACGATTTCCGAAAAAGCGGGAAGCCTTAACCTGGGTATTCCGGGCGTAATGTATGTAGGCGGCATATGCGGAGTAATCGGCTCTTTCCTCTATGAGCAGGGATGCAGCGGCGAACTTAACCCTTTCCTTGCCATATTCATACCGATGATATCCTGCCTTTTAGGCTCGCTTCTGATGGGGCTTTTATTCAGCGTGCTGACAGTAACCCTCAGAGCAAACCAGAACGTTGTAGGTCTTGCGATGACAACATTCGGTGTGGGCTTCGGTAACTTCTTCGGAGGCTCACTGATTAAGCTGACAGGTGGAGAGGTTCCGTCAATCGCTCTTTCGGCAACAAGCAAATTCTTCAGCGCTCATCTGCCGTTTGCAGGCAGTCTGGGGTGGTTTGGCAAGATATTTCTTTCCTATGGCTTCCTCACATATCTGGCAGTTGCAATAGCAATTGTGACAGCATATGTCCTTAAAAAGACAAGAGTGGGACTTCAGCTTCGCGCGGTGGGTGAAAACCCTGCCACAGCAGATGCTGCCGGTATCAACGTCAACAGATACAAATACTGCTCAATATGCATAGGCTGTATGATTGCAGGCCTTGGCGGACTGTTCTATGTTATGGACTACGCAAGCGGCGTATGGTCAAACGACGCATTCGGCGACAGAGGCTGGCTGGCAATCGCGCTGGTTATTTTCACGCTGTGGAAGCCAAACATTGCTATATTCGGCTCCATCATTTTCGGCGGACTGTATATCCTGCACCTGTTCATACCGGGCGTGGGAATGGCAGCCAAGGAGCTTTACAAGATGCTTCCTTACCTTGTAACTATTGTGGTACTGATATTTACAAGCGTGCGCAAGAGAAGAGAGGATCAGCCGCCTGAAAGTCTGGGACTTCCGTATTTCAGAGAAGACCGGTGACGGATTAAAATTAAAAACGGATATAACCCCGAATGTACAAGTTTTCGCTTGCATTCGGGAATTTTTTATAGTATAGTATATGTTGGTCTGTTGTGATTTGCAGACTGATTAAAATAGCACGTCATATGGCCCGGATGACAGGTGCTCCAGCGCACAGCGTTGTTAAAATGGAGTTTGCTCTGGGAGCAATTATGACGGAAGGAAAAACCAGGAGGAAATTAAAATGGCAGTAATTTCAATGAAACAATTACTAGAAGCAGGTGTACACTTTGGACACCAGACAAGAAGATGGAACCCTAAAATGGCACCTTACATCTTCACAGAAAGAAACGGAATCTACATCATCGACTTACAGAAGACAGTTAAGAAAATCGATGAAGCTTATGACTTTATGAAAGAAGTTGGAGCTACAGGCAAGCCGGTTCTTTTCGTAGGAACTAAAAAGCAGGCTCAGGCAGCTATCGAAGACGAAGCTAAGAGATGCGGCATGTACTACGTAAACCAGAGATGGCTCGGCGGTATGCTTACAAACTACAAGACAATTTCAGCAAGAATCAAGAGACTCTATGACATTCAGAAGATGGAAGAGGACGGAACTTTCGAAAAGCTTGCTAAGAAAGAAGTTATCAAGTTAAGAGCAGAAGCAGAAAAACTTGAAAGATTCTTAGGCGGTATCAAGGAAATGAAGGGTATGCCTGGCGCAATGTTCATCGTAGACCCTAAAAAAGAAAAGATTGCAGTTAAAGAAGCAAGAATTTTAGGTATTCCTGTTGTTGGTATCGTTGATACAAACTGTGACCCTGATGATGTTGACTATATAATCCCTGCAAACGACGATGCAATCAGAGCAGTAAAATTAATCGCAGGTAAGATGGCTGACGCTATCATCGAAGCTAACCAGGGCGAAGATGCGACTGCAGAAGACGAAGCCGCTGCAGAAGAAGCAGTAGCAGAGACTGCTGAAGAAGCAACAGAAGAATAATTTTCAGGGAGGAAACAACAATGGCTGTAACAGCACAAATGGTAAAAGAACTGCGTGAAATGACAGGCGCAGGTATGATGGACTGCAAAAAAGCATTAGTCGAAGTTGACGGCAACATAGAGGCTGCTGTTGATTATTTAAAAGAAAAAGGACTTGCAAAGGCTGCTAAGAAAGCCGGCAGAATTGCTGCAGAGGGCTTAGTAAGAATTGCATTCTCAGATGACAGCAAGACTGCTGCTATCGTTGAAGTAAACTCAGAAACAGACTTCGTTTCAAAGAACGAAGAATTCGTTGAATTCGTAGAAAACCTTGCAAAGCTTGCATTAACAGCAGAAAGCAATGATATCGAAGCATTCAAGGCAATGAGCTTCGAAGATTCTACAGTACAGGACGTTTTAACTGCTAAGATTGCTAAGATCGGCGAAAACATGTCAATCAGAAGAATCGAAAAAGCATCAGGTGATGTTGTTACTTCATACATTCACGGCGGCGGAAGAATCGGCGTTGTCGTTGTAGGCAGCGGCGAAGCTAACGATGCTGTAAAAGAAGCTTTAACAAACATCGCAATGCAGGTTGCAGCTATGAACCCGCAGTATGTAAGCAGAAACGATATCTCAGCTGACGAGCTTGCTAAAATCAAGGAAATCACACTTGAAAGCGCATTAAACGATCCGTTCACACTTCCAAAGCCAATCTTAAACGCTTTATTAGACAAGGCTGTTGACGGTGTATGGGATGCAGAAGATGTTGCAATCTTAGAAGAAAAGAGAGCTGACAAGAGCTTTAATTTCAACTATCTGCCAAACTTCCTTTCACAGGAAGCAAAGGCTAAGCTTGCTGACCTTGCTGTTGCTGACAAAGAAAACATCTCAGCAAACAAGATCTTCCTCGGACTTGTTGAGGGTCGTGTTTCAAAGCAGCTCAAGGAAATCTGCCTGCTTGACCAGACTTATGTAAGAGCAGAAGACGGTAAGCAGACAGTTGCTAAATATCTTGAATCTGTAAGCAAAGACCTTTCAATTGCTAAGGTAGTACGTTTCGAAGTAGGCGAAGGTATCGAAAAGAAAGAAGAAAACTTTGCAGAAGAAGTTGCTAAGCAGATGAAATAAGCTGAATGACTTTAAGCCCCTGTGCAGATGCGCAGGGGTTTTATCGTGATAAAAATATTGTGTATGACACAATAAAAGGCTATAATTAAGACAAAGACAACAGCAAAAGGAGATTTTGAAAAATGGACATGAAAGAAAAACGCGAAATCGCAGGAGAGCTTGCAGAGTTTCTGTCATACAAGGTAAGAAGCGGCCAGCTTTCACAGGAAGCCGGCGAGAAGATATGGAAGCTTGCAATGCAAAAGCCTGAAATGGCAGATGCCATTACCAATATTCTTGATATGGAGCTTCCTGAAGACGAAACAGTGCTTAGAGTTGAGAGACTGATATAGTATTAATCTGTCCCTGTATTTTTGCAGGGTTTTAAATTTATCCAGCAGAAAATCAAAGAAAAAATCCACTCAATGCCTTGACTTAAACATTAATGTTCGGTCTATAATTTATGGCAGGATATAAGCGGCAAGCTTATGTTTACGAAACTATTACAGCAGGGTACCTTTTACAAAGGAGGAAGCTTAAAATGAAAAAATTACTATCGTTATTACTGGCGCTGGCTGTTGCCTTTGCCATTCCGGCAGGTCCGGGACTTTACGTTGCAGATGCGGCAACAAACGGAACTGCAATCAAAAGCGCAGACGACCTTAAAGCAATGGAGAATAATCCGTCAGGCAGCTATTATCTGGCAAACGACATTGAAGTCCCCGCCAATATGTCGCTGTTTATCGATGAGGATCGTCCGTTCACAGGTGCGCTGGACGGCAAAGGTCACAAAATCAAGGGGTATACTTACATCTCCAATGAGGAATGGTTTGACGGGGTTGCGCTGTTTGCTTACACTGAAAAAGCAACTTTTAAGAACCTGAGTATGACAGATGTCAATGTCAGTCTCAATCAGGCAGGCAGTGTGGCCGCGCTGGTTGCAACAATGGATGGAGGTACATTCTCAAATATCAGTGTTTCCGGTAAAATCACCGGAAAATACCTGCGCAGGGCAGGAGGCATCGTTGGTGACAGCTATGGCGGCGGCACACTGACAGGCTGCAAAAACAGCGCAGACATTACTGTTACCGGCGCTGCTGAGGAAAGCTATGTCGCAGGTGTTGCCGGATTTTTAGGATCCGGTGCTTCTGTGAAGAACTGTTCCAACAGCGGCAGGATCAGTATCAGCGGTAATATCAGAGAAGGCGGTTTCTATGCTGCAGGTATTGTCACTTATGCAGATAAAGCTACTTCATGCAGCAACTCCGGTACGGTTACAGTATCGGCTACGGGCAGCGGTCAGCAGATTGAAGCCTGCACAGCAGCAGGAGTTGCAGGTGAAGTTAAGAACGGAGTTTCATGCAGCAATACCGGTAAGGTCAACATGAATGCTGCAATCCAGGCAGTAGATCAGCACAAAGTGGGTGGTGCTTTTGCATCAGTAACAAAGCTGGCAAGCAAATGCTACAACAAAGGCGCAGTCAGTTACAGCGGTAAATCCTCCCGTGGCATTTGTGTCGGCGGTGTCAGCGGAACAGCGCGTAAGATTAGCCAGTCATATAACAAAGGCTCTGTAACAGTCAAGATACCGAGCGCAAAGAGCGCGGAGCAAAACGAGGTCGGCGGAGTGTGCGGTCTGGTTACGGACATGCGCAACTGCTATAACACAGGCAGCGTTACGGCAACCGGCGCGGTTTATGCAGGCGGTATTTCCGGCTATGCGAACCCTTGGGACGACAAGGTCGTGTGCAACTACAGTACCGGTAAGATTAAAGCATCTACAAAGGGAAGCTACAAGGGTCAGATTATCGGCGGCTACAACGGCACAGAAGTTGTGCAGAAGCGTAATATCTACAATAACTACTATACCGGTTCGGGCGGGGGTTACGCGCCGGCCTACAGCACGCAGCATAAATATGCTGCCAAGGCTTCGAAAGTTTCTTCAATCACAGCAGGAAACTGCCCTAAGCTTTCATCAAAATACTGGACATACTCCGGCAAATACAAGAGACTGATACTTAAAAACAACAAAGAGAAATAGCATAAACAAGGCAGTCAGGATTAAAACCCGGCTGTCTTTTTTTGATGGCGGTTAAAAATATGAGAGGCAGA
>UMHM01020750.1_pt1 | contig 11111 bp, 10 predicted proteins | sample 1965501 | NCBI WGS metagenome assembly UMHM01 (sample SAMEA4836095, study PRJEB28245) | human gut metagenome | biome: gut microbiome; material: fecal sample | place: Denmark | collected 2008
CGGAGTGCGGCTTATTCGCCGAGCGCGTAATTTTTAAGGTCGGGGAGTTCGTCGCGTGTGATGAAGAGGGAGCTGTTGTAGGCGTTGTTGATGGAGGAGAGCGAGTTATATTCTGTCGAGAGAGTTCCGTTTTCGCGGACAACGTATTTCCCGCTTTCAAGCGCGTTCCAGAGCCACATAGCGTTGTCGCGCCTGATTAAATCGACGGCGGGCAGGACATCGCGCGAAGTGGCGCAAATAGGCTTTCTGATACCCAAATTTTCGCTTATTGAGGAAAGTCTTGCGGCGAAGGTTGAATTTGAGTTCTCGAAAATGCTCTGACCGATGATATCGCAATAGCGTGCTCCGGGGTAATAATCCGCGCTGCTTCCGCTCCAAATCCAGACGATGTTCGAGAGTTTGTGATAACGGCAGAGCCTGTCGAAAATCAGGCGATAGAGCTTCTGATGATACTCCGCGCTGTCGCCCCACCAGTAAAGCCCCGAATCTGCGTTTGGAACAGGCTCAAACAGCACGACCTGCTTTTCCTCGGCGAATTTTGCGAGGATATCGGCGATTTTGTCGATATCGTTAAGCAGGGAAATTGTGTTTGCGGACAAAAAGCCGTTCTCGACCATCAGTTTAAGTTCGTCCGCCGTCATCAGCGCGACCTCATCGAGGTTTTTCGGAGAAAGCGCTTCTTCCATATCAAACGCGCCGCTGTCAACCGAGCGCTTTGTATTTGGGGAATACCAATGCCACTTGTACGAAACAAGACCGCCGTTTTTCCCCCAGTCAAGCGCGAGCGCGATATCTTTTTCGAGTTTAACGGCGGCGCTTTCGCTGTCGAGAACCGCGCCCGCAAGTTCGCTCGTGCGTATTGCGGGATAGCGCCCCGCAGCCTTGAAAACGGCGTCGATTTCTGCGTTTGTTCCGAGGGTAACGTTCGCCGCCGCGAGAACGCCGTTCCCGTATATTTCGGACAGATACTTCATAACCCCGACAGTTTCAAGGCTTGCCGAGGGGTTTGCCGAGGACGTTCCCGTGCGGTAGATATCGCTGCTCACGGCGTCCGAATTTTCAACGAGAATGTAATCGACGTCGCAGGTTCCGCTTTCAACGACAAAATCGAGAGCGTTCGAGCCGCTTGTGAGGTAAATCGAATCGACCGCACAATAGCCGAAGCCCTCGTCGTTTTCGGCTGCCGCGGGAACGTAAAACACGCCCTCAGCCTTTTTCTTAACGTACAGTTTTATCGAAGCGCCCTTTTCGGAGCGCGCGGAAATGATTATCCGATAGAACTGCGGGGTGTTCGCGTTTACGATATGCGTAAGCCGACCGCCCTCTTTGAACGCGAGAAATCCCTTTCCGTCGAAATCGCCGTCGGTTCGCGCCGTTGCGTCCTCGTAAACGCCGCCCTCGGCATTGAGCTTCGCGAGAAAATTCTGCTTAACAATCGTATAATCGCCGACGGTAAACGTATCAGAAGCGTGAGAATTTTCATCGGAACTTACATCTGACGAAACGCTTTCGCCCGATGATTGCGAAATTCCCGAATAATCGGCTATTTTCGAGCAGCCCGCCAGCAAAACCGCGAGAAACGCCGCTCCGATTGCCTTTTTTATATTTTTCATTGCCTAAACCTACTCAATCACAATAACGTCGCCGCTATGAATTTCCTCGTCAAGCCGCGCTATTTTGCCGTTTATGGTAATCGTGCCTGCGTGCGACAGAAGCTGCGTCGGGTCGTCCGAAAACGCCGCCGCGACGTCGAGAAAAATCGGCGCTTTTCCGTCCTCGCGCAGCGGAAACTGCGTTTCAATCCCGTTAACCGTTATTTTCGGGTTTTCGGGAGGCTGTTCGGTTGGTTTTTCGGGAGGAACGGGCGTTTCTTTGGGAGCTTCTTCCGCGCGTCCGATAACATCTCCGCTTTTAAGCTTCTCCGAGCCGTCCGCGTTTTCGCCGTTAAGCGTAACCTTTTCCTCAATTCCAAGCGAATTGAGCAGCTTTCCGAGCGTATCGCGCTCGATAAGCGTAATTTCATCGCCGTCGTTAATCCTGCGTTCGCCGGCGGCTTCTTTTCCGTTGAGCATAATTAAAAATCCCGCGCGCTGTTTTTCGCCGAAAACGCTTACGTTAAACGCTCTTGCCGAGCGCAGGTCGAAGTAGTCCGAGAGCCGCGCGGACGCGTTTTCACCGCGCTTTGCGGGCGTAATCACAACCTCGTCGCCTTTCGTCACGACTGTGTTCAGCGAGGAAATCTCGCCGTTTACGAGAATTTCGGACGGTTTCGCGGGCTTTCCGCGAAGCGTGATTTTCTCGCTGTTCAGCGTGAACGAAAGCGGTTTTCCCGCGCCGGCGATAAGTTCCTCCGGCGTTATTTTCGCAAAATTCAACAGTTCGAAAACGGTCAGGCGGTTCGTGTCGAGCGCGCGCAGCTTCTTTCCGTTGACGGTAATAGTCGTGTAATCGTAAGAAACACCCTCTCCGTGCGTAAGGGCAATTCCGAGCGGCGTTGTGTGCTCCGCGCCGAGCGAAAACGTTTCGGGCGCGGAAATCCGCCGCAGAAGCTCGCGTTTTCCAGCGATAATCCGCGAAGCGTCCATTCCGAGTTCAGCCGCAACCCGTTCCGGAAGCCCCTCAAGCTTGCTTCCGCCGCCGACGAGGAATACCGCCTGCGGGGGCTTTGCATTCGCCGCGACAATTTCCCGCGCAATAACCCGCGCGAGTTCTTCTGCGGCAGGCTCGATTATCTCAAGAACGCGGCTTCGCGAAATCGTATTTTCGCGAAGGAGAATATCGGTGTATGTAATGTCGTCAAGCGCGCTTGTCTTAATCATTTCCGCCGTGTTGAAGTCAACGAGAAGCTTTTTCATCAGCGCTTCGGTAATTTCATCGCCCGCTGTTGTCGCCATTCCGTAAGCCACGACGCTTCCGTCGCGCGAAACCGCCACGTCCGAAGTTCCGGCGCCGATATCGCACAGCGCGAGGTTGATTAATCTCAGTTCCTGCGGAATAACCGCGTTCATCGCGGCAATCGGTTCAAGCGTAATTCCCGCGATTTCAAGCCCTGCTTCATCAACCGCCGCGCAAAGGCTCTCGACAACGTAAGCGGGCAAAAACGCCGCGATAATCTCGGTTGTAAGGCACTCGCCGCGGTGACCTTCGGGCTTCGTCACCTTAAATCCGTCCAGCAGAAGCGAAATGACGCTGTGACCGACGCAATAGAACGCCGCAGCCTCGTTTTTCGCGGAAAATTCCGCGCAGGTTCTTCGAACGGCGTCAAGCTCCGCCGCGCCGAGGATTTCATCTGTAATCAGCTTTTCCGCGGAAAGCTTGTATTCAAAAGAGCTGCGGACAGTTTTGAGCGCGCGACCCGCAGCCGCGATACAGGCGGATTTCAGCGAAATGCGGTTTCTTTCTTCAAGCGCCCTGCGAACGAGCTTAATCTCGTCCGAAACCGTTTTTATGTCCTCAATCTGCCCGTCGTTCATACAGCGTTTTTCGTGCGCGACGGTTTCGATATCGATAATTTCGCAGCCCGTCTGCGTTTTTTTGGCGAGAACGCCGACGATCGTTCTTGTGCCGATATCGAGCGCAAAAATGATATCGCCCTGCGGTTTTTTCGCCGAAGAAGCGGGTTTTGCAGTCTTTTTCGCCGAAGAAGCGGGTTTTGCAGTCTTTTTCACCGAAATCTGCACAGATTTTTTCGGTCTGCCGACGGTGCGTTTCTGTTCCATTTCATTCACCTGCCAAATCACTCAATCCTTAATTTTCAGAGCGCGTTTAAGCTCTTTTTCTCTGCGGTTCATCATCACCACAAGCACGATATCTCCGCTCAGAAGAATCGTGCCGCCGCGCGGGATAATGGTTCTTCCGCCTCGGTTTATGCAGGCGATATTACATTCCTCCGGAAGCGAAAGCTCGGCGAGATGTTTTCCCTCGAATATGTAATTTTCGGGAAGCGTAATCTCGACAAGCGACGCGTCGTCGTATTCCTCGTCAATCGAAAGCAGCTTTTTCATCGTGCTGAAATCGACCTCGTTTTCGAGCTGATGTATAATATTGTCCGTTGCGGAAATGACGATATCTACGCCGAGCTTCTCCATTATATCGGTATTTTTGGGGTTGTTGACTTTTGCAATCGTTTTTTTCACTCCGAACGCCTTTTTCGCTACCTGACAGCAGACGAGGTTGCATTCGTCCTTTCCCGTGACCGCGATAACGCAGTCTGCCTTATCCGCGCCGCAAAGCGCGAGAACCTCGGCGCTTGTTCCGTCGCCGGAAGCGACCTCGGCTTCCGTGTTGTTCGCGCAGAAGCGGCTTTGTTCCTTGTCGCGCTCGATAATAGTAACCTCGTAATCGTGTTCGAGAAGCGTTTTTGCGAGGTAAAACCCGACTTTTCCGCCGCCAACGATGATTGTTTTCATATCCAAAACCTCAATTCTTCTTTGCGAAAATCAGCCTGTCGCCCGCTTCAAAGGCGATATCCTGACCGCAGTACAGAATAAATCCCGCGCCGCCGCGCTCGATACCGAAAAACGACTCGTCCTCTTCAAGCAGGATATCTTCGGGCTTTTTCCCCGCGTAATTTTCGGGGACCTCAATCGCCGTAAATTTAACGAGCGCGTTTCCGAATTTTAGCTCCTTGTCGCGGTTTTCGCCCTCAAGCGCTTCGCACGCGGCGCTTACCGTAAGCTTTGTGGGGCTGATTATATTAACGCCAAGCCCCTCGAAAACCCTGCATTTTCCGACGTCGTCCACTCTCGCGAAAATTCTCGGCACGCCGAAAACCTCGCGTGAAATCTGCGCCGTCATCAGATTCATATCGTCGTTTTCCGTAACCGCGAAAAGCGCGTCGCAGGAGCCTATTCCCGCGCGCTTCAGCACGTCTTGGTCAATCGCGACGCCCGTTGCGGTAAACCCGCCGAAATCAGCGGGAAGCGACTCGAAGCTCTCGCTTTTCTTGTCGATAACGCAGATATCGTAGCCCTTTTTGTCGAGCGCCGCGGCAAGCGTACTTCCCATTGTCCCGCAGCCGATTATCAGTATATTCATCATTTCCTCCGTTATTTCCCCGCGCAGAACCGCCCCGAAACATCTTCCGAAGCTTTTTCGGAGATTTAGGGCGCTGCCGCCAAGATATCGAAAAGTCCGCTATTTCCCCACGCAGAACCGCTTGAAAACTTCCGCGATAACCTCCTCCGAGGCTCTTTTCCCGGAAAGCTCGTACACCGCGTCAAGCGCCGCTTCAAGCTCAACGCCTATCGCGTCGGGAGTAACGCCGAGAGCCGCCGCCGAAAGCGCCGCGCCGACGTGCCGTTCCGCTCTGAGAACGCAGCTTCTCTGGCGCTCGTTCGCGAGAAAACCCGCGTTTGCGTCAAATTTATCGAGATTAAGCCGCGCGGTAATCGCGTTTCCGATAATCTCGGCGCAATTTGTGTTTTTAGCGGAAATCACGGCTGCTTTTCCGAGCTTTTCCTCAAGAAAATCAACGTCAAGCCTGTTTTCAAGGTCGCTTTTGTTCACAACGGGGATTACGTTCTTCCCCTCAATCAGCCCGATAAGCCGCTTGTCCTCGTCCGAAAGCTCGCGCGAGCCGTCGAATACCGCAAGCACGATATCCGCGTTTTCAAGCCGTTTAAGCATAATCTCGACGCCGATTTTCTCGATTTCATCGTCCGTTTCGCGGATACCCGCGCAGTCCGACAGCAGGCACACCGCGCCGTTTATATTCACGGTTTCTTCAACGATATCGCGCGTTGTTCCCGCAACGGAGCTTACGATGCTGCGTTCTCTGCCCGAAAGCAGGTTCATAATCGTGGATTTACCGACGTTCGGCTTACCGACAATCGCGCAGGAAATTCCCTCGCGGATAAGCCGCCCCGCGTCATATTCCGAAAGCAGCCGCTTAAAGTCGTTCTCGACCTCGGAAAGCCTTTCGCAGAGCCATTCTTCGGTAACAACAGGCGTATCGTCGTCGGGATAGTCAATCCACGCGGAAATCTGCGCGGAAACCTCCATAATTTTCGCCGCTATATCCTCGCATCTGCGGAAAAGCGCGCCCTCGCGCTGCGCGTTCGAACAGGACAAAATCTGCTTTCCCTGCGCGGAAATCACGTCCGCGACAGCCTCCGCCTGCGTAAGCGACATTTTCCCGTTAAGAAGCGCTCTTTTCGTGAATTCGCCCGCCGCGGCAGGCTCTGCGCCCGCTTTGAGGCAGGCCGTAAGCACTCTCTGCGTGACGTAAATTCCGCCGTGACAGAAAATCTCGCAGACGTCCTCGCCCGTGTAGGAGTGCGGAGCGCGGTAAACGAGCAGAATGCCGTCGTCAAGGCGTTCGCCGCCGTCGAAAATCTTGCCGTAAGCCGCGGTATAGCCGCTCATTTCGCTTATTTTCACTTTTGGGTAAACCGCCGCGAACACGCTCTCCGCCACGGAAAACGCGTTTTCGCCCGATATTCTCACAGCCGAAATTCCGCCGACTGCCGCGGGCGTTGCGATAGCGCAAACTGTTGACAAAACCTCACCTTATTTCTTCCCGAACAGCTTCCCAAAGAAGCCTTTTTTCTCGATTTTACTCTCGTTTACGAGCGCTTTTTCTTCATCTTCCTCCTCGGAGAAAACGCTCAGCAAAATCGGCTTTGCCTTGAACTCCTCCGCCATATCGTTGAGCAGATATGTGTAAATTCCCGTGGGCTTCTCAACCTTGTAGTCCTCGATTTTCCCACATTCCAGCAGCGCTTCGAGCTTCTCGGTCATTCTGTCGGGGATAGTCTGCGCCGCGTTTTCATAGTATTCCTCGCAGGCAATATTGTACTCGTCCGCGGGATTTCTGCCTGCAATCTGCGTGAGGTGAATACCCTCGCGGAGATACGCCGTATAGTCGAGATAATCGCAGTGAAACTCGTTCAGAAGCGCCGCGAGAACCTCGTTTTCAAGCTTCTGCACAGCCTTTTCGCCAAACCTTTCGCACGCTTTTTCGTAGTCGTCGGGCGCGTTTTTCTTCCACATCTCGCTGTTGTATTCTCCGTCAAGCAGCGCGTTTCTGCGTGAAAAAGTAAGTTCGCGGTGCTTTTCGCCGATAAGCGTGTATTTCATCAGATTAACGCGCTCGTCGAAAGCGTCGCTCTCGGTTATCCTCTGAACGCGCTCCGCTTCCCGCAGAACAACCTTGTCCGTGATAACGCCGCTTGTTTTCTCGCTCGGATAATGCCGACCGCAGAGCTTTTTGAGGTTGTTTTTCACGGCGATTTCATCGTCGAGCGCCGCGAAATATCTGCTTTCGCCGACGTCGCCCTGACGTCCCGCGCGCCCTCTTATCTGGCGGACAATCCGCGAACTTTCGCGCATTGACGTTACGATAACAAGCAGACCGCCGACAGACTCCACAAAATCCTTATCCGCGCAGTTCTCGCCGCCGAGCTTAATATCAACGCCGCGTCCCGCCATATTTGTGGTAATCGTGACGGTTTTTCGCTCGCCCGCTTTCGCGATAATTCCCGCTTCCTCGAAGTTGTTTTTCGCGTTGAGAACGCTGCATTTAACGCCTTTTTCCCGCAGTTCCGCGGCAAGGCTTTCGCTTTCCTCAATGCTTTCCGTTCCGACAAGCACGGGGCGTTCCTTTTCGTAGGCTTCGGTTATCGCGGAAACGACAGCCCGCCGCTTTTCGTCCTTATCAAAATAAATCTCAATCGGATTGTCGATTCTGCGGCAGGGAAGCCTTGTGGGAATAATCTCCGTGAGAATACCGTAAATCTTCTCGAATTCCTCGCGCGCAGGCTCTGCCGTTCCCGTCATACCCGACATTTTCGGGTAAAGCCGCGCGAAATATTGAAGCGCGATATTTCCCATAATTCTGCCTCGGCTTGTGATTTTAAGCCCGTGTTTGGCTTCGCAGGCGGGCTGAAGCTCGCCCGGGAACACTCGTCCGACCGCCGCTCTGCCCGTAAATTCGTCGATAAGCACGATTTTCCCGTCGCGAACGATATAATCCTTGTCCTCTTTGAGAATTTCTCGCGCTTTTATGCAGGCTGTGATTTTGGCAAGCAAATTCGCGTTTTTTTCGCTGTAAATATTCTTTGCGGAGAAAATCCGTTCGGCTTTATCCGAGCCGCTGTCGGTGAGATAAACGTTCCTCGACTCCTCGTCGAACTCAAAATCTCCATCGCCGAGCGCTTTTGTCTTTTCATAAACATCGGCGGTGCTTTCGTCCTCGTGAACCGCGACGTCGCCCGCGATTACGAGCGGTATTCTCGCCTCGTCGATAAGAATGCTGTCGGCTTCATCGAAAATCGCGAAATCTGGCTTCGGGAAGCACATTTTTTCCGTTTCAAAGCACACGAAATCCTTGAGGTAGTCGAATCCCGCTTCTTTTGCCGTGAGGTAGACAACCTGTCTGTTATACAGCTCGCGGCGTTTTTCGCGCGGAGTATCCTCGGTTATGCAGCCGACGCTCACGCCCATTTTCTCGTAAACGGGCTTGTTCCACTCGAAATCGCGATTTGCGAGATAGTCGTTGAACGTGAGAATGTGCGTTTTTCCGCCGCAGAGCGCGTGACAGCACGCCGCGAACACCGCGCAGAGCGTTTTGCCCTCGCCCGTCTGCATCTGCACCATTTTTCCCTCGTACAGCGCGAGCGCCGCTTCAATCTGCACGTCGAACGGCGTTATGCCGAGCGTTTCCTCGACGGCTTTGAAGCACCGCGCAAATATTTCTTCCTCGGAATTGCCCGAAAAATCTCCCGACAAAGCGAGCCGCTTTATTTTCTCAACGGTTTTGTTCAAATCAATGTCCTCCGAACGGCATTATTCATAGTGAAACTTCTCATAATTCAGCATTTTCCGCGTGAAACAGGCGCTCGCGCCCGGAAAAAGCTAAATCCTCGCGTTTACCCGCAGCGAAACTGTTTTTCCTCAGCCTTTTTCGTGAGCATATAAAGCTCGCGCCTGCGGCTGTTTATCCAGCGCATTATGGTGCGCGTTGTCTGACCGTTGCGCGCCATTTCGCAGAGCCGCTCGAATGTAACCCACTTTGCCGCGCAAACCTCGGCTGACTGCAATTTCAGCGCCGAAAGCGGCACGTCCTTAACCAGAATGTAAAAATCACGCAGCATACTGTCCGTAATCATCGTCCACTCGTGACGAAGCTCTTCGGGACGCGTTCTTATGCCTGTTTCCTCGAAAAGCTCTCTTGCAGCCGCTTCGCGCGATGATTCGCCGACAACCGCGCAGCCCCCCGAACATTCCCATTTTCCACCGCTTGTTTTTTCGGGAACGCGCTGTGTAAGCAAAATCTCGCCGCGGCTGTTCACCGTCATAACCTGCACCACGATATGATATTCGCCGAAAGGGATAGGCGCGCCGCGCTGAACCTTTCTTCCGAGCGGTTCGCGGTTTACCGAATAAAGGTCAAAATATTCCATATATCGTTTTCTCCGTTAAATCAAGTAAAAATACATTATTCTTTATTATAACATATTTTCGGGAAAATTTCAAGGTTGACAAAGCATTTTTTATTGATTATAATAATATTGAATGATTGTTGACTCTTAAAGGAGATGTTTTTATGTATAATCCCGTGATTTTCGACCTTGACGGAACGCTTCTGAACACGCTCGGCGACCTTGCGGCGGCGGGGAATTACGCGCTTTCGCAGCTTGGATTTCCCACTCACGATTTGGACAAATACCGATATTTTGTCGGAAACGGAATACCGAAGCTGATTGAGAGAATGTTGCCCGAAAGCGCCTCGCAGAGCGATTTTGACGCGGCGTACAAGCTGTTTGACGAATATTACGAGCGTCACAAAACCGACGCTACCGCGCCATATTCCGGTATTCCCGAGCTGTTGAAAACGCTGTCGGAGCGCGGAATAACCTGTCTTTGCAACACGAACAAGTCGCACTCGTTTGCCTGCGAGCTTCTCGGCGGATTTTTCGGAGATTTGCTCACGGAGATTGTTGGCGGTGAACACGGTTTTCCAAAAAAGCCCGCTCCCGACGCCGCGAATTATCTTGTCAATAAGTATAAAAAAGAGGGATTTTCGCCGATTTACATAGGCGACAGTTCCGTTGATATGCAGACCGCCAAAAACGCGGGAATAGCCGCGTGCGGTGCCTTGTGGGGCTTTCGCGGCCGCGCCGAGCTTGAAAGCTTCAAGCCCGATTATCTCGCGGAAAACGCCGATGAGCTAAAGAAAATTATACTCGGAGTATAATATGAAAATCGAACATATCGCGGTTTACACGACCGACCTTGAGCGGGAATGTGCGTTTTTTGAGAAGTACTTCGGTGCGAAACGCGGCGCATTTTACCACAACGAAAAAACGGGCTTTCAGAGTTATTTTCTCACGTTTGACGGCGGCGCACGGCTTGAGGTTATGACGAGAGCGGAGTGTGTGAATTTGCCGCGGGAACGCTTTGCTGCGGGCTTTGCACACATTGCTGTAAGCGTGGGAAGCAGGGGAGAGGTTGTTTCTCTCACGGAGCGGCTTGCGCGTGACGGATTTGAAATCGCGGATGAGCCGAGAGTAACGGGCGACGGTTATTTTGAGAGTATTGTTCTCGATTATGAGGGGAATTTCATTGAAGTCACGGCGTGAAAAGCGACTGAAAGGAGAATTTTCGCTATGACGGAATGGCTAATCAGCATTTTTGCTTTTGCAGTCGGCTTGCTTTTCTGGGCGATAACCTACATCGGCGCTCCTATCGAAAGCAAGCGAAAGGGAAAGCACGTTTCGGGCGTTCCGGGAGTGGCTTTCGTGCTTTTTTTGCTCGCGGGGCTATTTTCGCCGATAAAGTGGCTTGCGTTCACCTGCCTGCTTGATTTCAGCGTCACGGCGCTGCCGTTTTTTCTCATCAAAAACCGCGTTAAAAACAAGCAAAACAAGCCGTAAATTCTGCGTTAAAAAAAGCGCGAGTTTCTTGCGGGCAGTAAATTTGAGCAAAAAGCTTTATTATTTGCCGAAAAGTTAAGTTTTCACGTTAAATTTCGGCAAAATTAGGCTGAAAAATACTGCAAATTCCTGCAAAATCCGCCGGTTTTCTCGAATTGTTGAATAAGCAAAATTTCTGCTGATAAACGAGTAGATTTTGCCTTTATCGCGGGTTTGTTGTTGTATTCAGCCGAA
>UMHM01028749.1_pt1 | contig 11107 bp, 13 predicted proteins | sample 1965501 | NCBI WGS metagenome assembly UMHM01 (sample SAMEA4836095, study PRJEB28245) | human gut metagenome | biome: gut microbiome; material: fecal sample | place: Denmark | collected 2008
AGGTTCTGCGCACGAGAGACCTAGGCGGCAACTTCCCGTGAGCAAGAAGGCCGGTTCTGCGTACGAGAGACCTCGGCAGCAGCCCACTGGGCGTACACTACATACCCCCGGAAGTTAAAGTTGACTTTCGGGGGTGCTGCGATGTAGAGTCTTGATCTTAGCGCTCGATGGTGGCCTCGCGGTCTGGTCCGAGGGAGATTATACTGATCGGAACTCCGAGGTAGCTTTCCATGAACTTGATATAGTTCTTGAATTCCTGCGGAAGCCCGCTTTCCTTGCGGATTCCTGTAAGATCTTTCTTCCAGCCAGGGAATTCGGTGTAAACCGGCTCGATCTCGGCGGCGATGTCGAACGGAACCTGATCTGTCTCAACGCCGTCCACCTTGTAGGATGTGCAGACTTTGATCGTCTCGAAATCATCCAGACAGTCAGACTTCATCATGATGAGGTCGGTCACGCCGTCGATCATCACGGTGTATTTCAAAGCCACGAGATCCAGCCAGCCACAGCGGCGAGGACGGCCGGTGACAGCTCCGAACTCGTGTCCGACCTGGCGGATCTTTTCACCGGTCTCATCGAAAAGTTCAGTCGGGAACGGACCGCTGCCCACACGCGTGCAGTAGGCCTTGAATATTCCATAGACATGCCCGATCTTTGACGGGGCGACTCCCAATCCGGTGCAGACTCCGCCGACCGTGGTTGAGGATGATGTCACGAACGGGTAGGAACCGTAGTCGATGTCGAGCATCGATCCCTGAGCTCCTTCAGCGAGCATCGGCTTGTTTTCCAGCCATTTATTCACGAAATACTCGCAGTCGATCAGGTTGAATCCCTTCAGGAATTCGATGGCGCTCATCCACTCTGCCTCATCCTTTTCCGGATCGCACTCGAAGTGCAGGTCTGAGAGCAACTGAATATGTCTGGCCTTGAGTTTCTCGAATCTTTCTTTGAAATCAGGGGCGAGGATGTCTCCGACCCTGAGGCCGTGTCTGCTGATCTTGTCTGTGTAGGTAGGTCCGATGCCCTTGAGGGTTGATCCGATCTTACCCTTACCAGCGGCAGCCTCGTAGGCCGCGTCCAGAAGTCTGTGGGTCGGTAGGATCAGGTTCGCTTTCTTGGAGATGAACAGTTTTTCTTTCGGGTTGATGTTCATCTTCTCCACATTCGCGCATTCCTCCCGGAGCGTGATCGGATCCAGAACGACACCGCTTCCGATGATGTTGGTGGAGTCTTCACGGAATATTCCTGAAGGGATGCTGCGAACCACGAAGTTCTTGCCGTCGAAATGGAGGGAGTGCCCCGCGTTAGGACCGCCCTGGAATCTCGCCACGGCCGGATAACGACCTGCAAGCACATCCACAATCTTACCTTTTCCTTCGTCTCCCCACTGGAGGCCAAGGACTACGTCAAGTTTTGAACTCATATCTGATAATATTCGTTTTGTATATTCTTGAATATTAGAACGGAAGGTCATCCTGCGGCATATCGGCCGCCGCGACCTCGATCGGATTCACCGGAGCCTGCTGCTGAACTGGTCCCTGAGAAGCATTACCTGCCAGACCCTGAGTTTGTCGAAGGGCCGGCTGCTGCTGGTAATCAGGCTGCTGTGTAGGCTGTGGAGCCGGTTGCTGCACCGGTTGATAGCCACCCTGCTGGTACTGAGGCTGCGCATATGCCGGACCCTGAGCCATATTGCCTACCGATTCCTGAGGAGCATTACCCACCGGTCCCTGAGCCTGTCGAAGGGCCGGCTGACCGTACCCTTGAACCTGCTGATAGCCACCCTGCTGTCCTTGTCCGGCATTGTAACCACCCTGAGCCTGACCTCCATCCTGCGCCCCAGGGTTGTCCGATTTCCTCCCCAGCAACTGCAGATTGTCCACCGTGATCTCTGTGGTGTACCTTTTGTTCCCGGTCTGGTCGGTCCACGACCGTGTCCTCAGTTTCCCCTCGATGTACAACTGCGTTCCTTTGCGGATGTACTTCTCCGCCACATCAGCCGAATTCCTCCAGGCCACGATGTTGTGCCATTCCGTGTTCTCTCGAAGTTCTCCATTGCGGTCACGATAGCGTTCAGTCGTCGCGAGGGTGAAAGTCGCCACCTTCGTGCTTCCTGAATTAGGGTTGTTGTTTCCATCAAGGTAACGTACTTCCGGGTCTTTTCCAACGTTACCGATCAGCATTACTTTGTTCAGTGACATAATTTTAAGTTGTTTAGTTATGTTAAAATGCGCCTGGGCCGCACCGTCGCGTGACAAGCGTTCATAATTCAAGCACAGTCACACGTAAGACTATTGCCGCGGCGGTCATGGCCCAAAGCACTGCAAGTTAGTCAAAATATTCCGTATTCCCATAAAAAAGGAATACATGGAGGTTAACTCGTTTATATTCAGAAAAATAAGGATCCCTCCTCTCTGTTTGAACAATAGGGAGGAGGGATAGTTTTTATGTTGATATTCAATGACTTGTCTTCCACGGAGCATTTTAGAAGTTCAGCTCCAATCCGACTCCGGAGCGGGTCGGACCGACGGTTAACGAGGAACTGTAGCCGAGATTGCGGCGGCCGTAGTTGCGGTTGTAGTCGTCAGCGATCTCATTGAAAGTCTTGTTGGACTTGATCCAAAGCGGGATTCCCGCTCCGAGGCAACCTGCCCCGGCAACATAACCGATAACGTAGCCGGTAGAGTTGCGCTCAGAATGATCCTTGAAGAACTCATCCTGAAAATGCGGGTCGTTATTTTCCTTGTTTGAGAATATGAGATCCATTGTCGTGGCGGTTACCGCAAACACTCCCAATCCTGTCAGGATCATTCCCCACATATACTGGTTCGATGCTTTCCTGTATTTTCCCCCGTACAGAGAATACCCTATGTAATCGGTAAGCTCCTGCCTCCGGAGCCTTCGGTCGTGCATATAGTAGTGTCCCCTGCGATAGTCAAGACAGCCGTCATCGTATCCGTCAAAATATCCATCGGCATAAGGACCTGTGGCCATGCGTCTTCTGTCGGCGAACACCTGCCTTGTCCCGTTCTCGAAGTCGATGCTCTCGATCCGTGAGACTGACAGCCGGTAATCCGGTCCGTCAAGATTGTTGTAAAGCTTATAGATGATGTCAACTTCCCCGATCTCAATGATTTTCGCTTCGATGACACGGCGGGAGTCCACAAGATGAATCCTGTCCTGAACTGAAAGACCGCAGCACACGATAGCCAGCGCCACGGTAAGAATGGTCTTGAGTTTCATAGTAATGTTTTTTTCGCGGTTCCTCCAGCAACATATATGCCGTTTATGAATATAAAACCGAGGGGATAGAGTAGAGTGCCTTTCGGCACAAAGCCTATTATCTGGCTATCTTCAGCACCCTTTATACTTTCCGATAGTGACTTCTGACTTTCTCAACCTCGCCAAAGCGGATGCGCTTGTACGCTCTCACTTTGATAAGCCTGACCACCTCAACTCTGATGGAGGTCATAATGCGGAGTACCAAATAAGTTCTCTTTTTCATTATAGGGATAATATAGGACGTAAGAACTATCGGCTCCTCAATCTTTTGCGCCACCTCCCCTCGGTAGTAATCAAAAAAAGGCAGGTATCCTAAAAAGGGGTCGGATGCCCACCTTGTTTTGTCCTATAATCCCATCAAATGACTTTGCAAATATACTAAATTAGTTCTATCTTCCAAACTTTTCTTTTCTGTGGATATGATTTGCAGAATGTCAGGCGGTTTGCTAACTTCGCACCAGTCAAAAAATAGGAATATGGCGAAATATGGTCTCATAGGTGATCCGATCAAGGGATCCGGCAGCCCGGCACTGTTCGAGGCGGCCTACAAAGGAGTGAAGGACGGGGAATATTCATACGACCTGATCGAAGGCAGTGACTTTGAAGCATCCTTCCAGAGATTCATTGATGAATATGCCGCAGTCAACGTCACCGCTCCGTTTAAGGAACGGGCATATTCAAAGGTCTTGGAGATGGTGCGCAAAGGCGAGGGGGCGGTTTCAGGACCGGCGGCCCGCATCGGTGCGACGAACCTTCTGGTGAAAGGCTCCAATGGCATAGAGGCGTATAATTCTGACTTCACCGGCATCGTGACGGCTGTCGTGGAGGCATATTTCCCGGGCATCGTGGAGGAATTCATCGGCAACTTCGGGGACAAGTTTTTCGTGAAGATGCACCAGTTCTTCCTGATGACCTTGAGCCGCACGTTCAACCGTCAGCCTCAGGCGCTTGTGGTCGGTTGCGGAGGAGCGGGAAGGGCCGCCGCCGTGGCCGCCGCCGAACTTGGATTCGCCACCATCCTGATGAACCGAACCCCAGAAAAGGCGCAAGCGATAGCGGAAACTATGCCTGAATATGGTTTCCTGCCGGATCCGATCTCTGATTTCAAGGAGGCCGTCAAGGAATGTGACCTTGTGATCTACACCCTGCCGATGGCTCTGCCTGAAATTGCAGAGTTTACCGCAGATGATTTCGCCGGCGAGGATTCAGGCCAGAAAAAGGTGATCCTGGAGGCGAACTATAAGACACCATCCTTTGACGATGAGGCCCGTATGAAACTCACCTCCGCTGACTGCAGCTACATATCGGGCCGCCGCTGGCTTCTGTACCAAGCCCTTACCGGCTATTCCATAATGACCGGTCTCCAGCCCGACCTCAAAGCGATGTCCGAGGTCGTTTTCTAAACCGTCCGGCCACCGACCGCTTCCGTTCACAGACCTTGCCAAATCGCTGTTCGGTCCCCCTTATGGTCGCTGAGCTTGTCGAAGCGCACCGAGTGGAAAGGTCAGAAAAAAGAAAATTCAAAATTTTGCACGTTACCAAAATTTTGAATTTTATTTTTCTGACCCACTGCAACAGGACTGACAAGCCTATGGATTAAGCCCATATTTGTTAACGAACGTCAGGGGAAAAATCGAAAGGCAGATTTTGGTAACGTGCAAAATCTGCCTTTTGCCTTTTTTCCCCTGGCGTCACATATTATTTGTTCTCCAGATCGTTGAGGTGAATCTCCAGCGCGCGGGTGGATATGACCAGCTCACGGATAGAGAGGCCGAGCGAGGAGATCAGGAGCAGCAGGGCGATTCCGAAGATGATGATCGCTGTGACCCTAAGGCTGATGAAGCAGAAAAACATCGACACGACACAGCAGAACAGACTTGATATTCCAAGAATCTGCATGCTCCGTGTCAGGTTCAGCCTTTTGCGAAGGTTGGCGATCTGTGCCGCGGTCACCTCCGACCTGTCCTTGACATATTTATCCTTGAGATTCCGCACCAATTGCGCATAAGACAGAAACCGGTTAGTGTACGCCAGCATAATCAAAGACACAGCCGAGAACAGCAACGTAGGAGTGACCAAAGAGAATTCTTCCATAACGCAATCATTTTAAGGTTGTCCGGCCGGAAATGACCCCGCGTCAGCCGACCGCTCCTTCGATTGCAATGACCGTGCCCATAGCTCTATTGATGCAACGATTCCTGTAGAGGTTGCCGTGTCGGGATTTACTGCAAATTTACAGTAAATCCCGAAAATAACTATATGCGATTATGGCACGGTGTATTTGTTCGCTTCGTATTATGTGGCGCTTTAAATGGAGCTGAAAGGCTTACTGCCTCTGTCGGAGGGCTTCGAAGAGAAGGATGGCGGCGGAGACGGAGACGTTGAGGGAGTCGAGGTCACCGAGCATCGGGATGCGGATGTGGGCGTCGGCGACTTCCCGCCAGAGGTCGGTCAGGCCGGTGGATTCGGTGCCCATCACGATCGCGGTAGGCTTCTTCATATCCGTGTCGTAGTAGAGGGAAGAGTCTTGAAGCTGCGCGGTGAGTATCTGAATATGTTTGGACTTGAGCCAAGCGATGGTCTCCTCGGAGGTGGCCACGGCGACCTGCCGGGAGAATACGGCACCGATACTGGCCCTGATGAGGTTCGGGTTGTAGAGGTCGGTGAGTGGGTCACAGATGATAACTGCATCCGCGCCTGCGGCGTCGGCACTCCTCAGCACGGCCCCGAGGTTGCCGGGTTTTTCGACACTCTCAAGGACAATCACCAGCGGATTCTTGCTGAGTGTCAGACTTTCCAGAGTCCTGTCACGGAACTCCACCTCGGCGATGACACCCTCCGTGCCGCCTCTGTAGGCGATCTTGCCGTAGAGCTCGTACGGAACCTGCACGACACCGACTTTCGGATTCAGCCTTTCCGCCTTGCCCAGAAGATCGTTCAGTTTCTCCTCGGTCAGAATCTCCCCACAGATGAACAGCGTTCTTGGTACGAATCCGGCGTCAAGGCAGTGCCCTAGTTCCCTGCGGCCCTCGACCACGAAAAGCCTTTCCGAGCGTCTCAGCTTGGATTTCTCCTGAAGAGCCAGCAGTTCCTTGATCTTCGGATTCTGCGCCGATGTGATGTTCTCGATTCTCATTTTCTTTAACTTTTGCTTTACGAATGCCGGAAATGATTCGGTGTATGAATCATCTGGATATTCATAGAATGCTTCTGAAAACAATAAAGGGTGACTCGGACATCGAGGTCACAGCCACCCTTCTGATTTTCCAAAGCTGATTATTCCTCAGTCTCAGCGTTCTTGTCGTTCTTCGCGATCTTCTCCGGACGCATCTGAGGGAAGAAGAGCACATCCTGGATGGTCGTCTGCCCGGTCATGAACATTGTCAGACGGTCGATGCCCATTCCGAGGCCGGAAGTAGGAGGCATACCATATTCAAGGGCGCGCACGAAGTCGTAGTCGATGAACATCGCCTCGTCGTCGCCGTGGCTCTTGAGGGCCGCCTGCTCCTCGAATCTCTCCAGCTGGTCGATCGGGTCGTTGAGCTCTGAATACGCGTTCGCGAGCTCCTTGCCGCAGACGAACAGCTCGAACCTTTCGGTGAGGGTAGGATCCTCACGATGCCTCTTTGTCAGCGGAGACATCTCGACAGGGTAGTCGATGATGAACGTAGGCTCGATGAGATGCTCCTCGCAATATTCCCCGAAGATGGCATCGATCAGCTTGCCGACACCCATCGAAGGATCGAACTCGACGTTGAGCTTCTTACAGGTCTCGCGGAGTTCGTCAACGCCCATTCCCTTGACATCCACACCGGCATATTCCTTAATAGCCTCAAGAATAGGGAGTCTGCGGTAGCCGGCCTTGAAGTCGATCTCCTTGTCGCCGATCTTCACGACTGTGGTGCCGTGCAGCTTGAGGGCGATCTTTTCGAGCATCTTCTCCACGAAGTCCATCATCCAGATGTAATCCTTGTAGGCCACGTAGATCTCCATACAGGTGAACTCAGGGTTGTGGGTCTTGTCCATACCCTCGTTGCGGAAGTCCTTGGCGAACTCATAGACACCGTTGTAGCCACCCACGATCAATCTCTTGAGGTAGAGCTCGTTGGCGATTCTCATATAGAGGTCGATGTCCAGGGCGTTGTGGTGGGTGATGAACGGACGAGCCGTGGCGCCTCCCGGGATGGCCTGAAGGATCGGGGTCTCGACCTCAAGGCAGCCGGCGGCGTTGAAATATTCCCTCATCGTGGCAATGATCTGCGCCCTCTTGACGAACACGTCCTTTACCTGCGGGTTGACGATGAGGTCAACGTACCTCTGGCGGTAGCGCAGCTCCGGATCGGTGAAAGCGTCATAGACAACGCCGTCAACCTCCTTCACGATAGGAAGAACCCTCAGAGACTTGCTCAGAACGGTAAGTTCCTTTGCGTGAACACTGAGCTGTCCGGTCTGGGTGATGAAGGCGAAGCCCTTGATGCCGATGATGTCACCGATGTCAAGGAGCTTCTTCCAGACAGTGTTGTACATTGTCTTGTCCTCGCCAGGGCAGATCTCGTCCCTCTTGACGTAGATCTGGATCCTTCCAGTTGAATCCTGGATCTCGCCGAAAGATGCCGCTCCCATGATCCTGCGGGACATCAGACGGCCCGCGATGCAGACTTCCTGGAAGTTGCCTTTCTCCGGGTCAAAGCCGGCCTCGATTTCCTTTGCGGTCGCGTTGACCGGATAGAGTGGCGCCGGATAAGGATTGATGCCCAATTCCCTTAACTTTGCGAGAGATTCCCTTCTGATTCTCTCCTGCTCGCTGAGTTCGATGTTTGCCATATCTGTTGTGTTTTTATATTCAAATCCTAAGGAATATCCTCCGCCCCGCGCAATGCGGATGCCTGCCATTCCGCCGCTTCCTTTCTCCGTTAAAGGCGAATAAGATACGTCCTGAATATGCAAAAATACTACTTTTAATTCACATTCTGAAATTAAATCCGTACCTTTGTCTATTATGGGAAAAGAGCGCAAATGGATATTGAAAGAGCCGGCTGATCCAGAGAAGGTGGGAAGGCTTTCCGCCGAGCTGGGCATAGACCGGGTTCTCGCTGACCTTCTTGTCAAGAGGGGAGTCGAGACTTTCGAGCAGGCGCGCTCGTTCTTCCGTCCGAGCCTGAATGACCTCCACGATCCGTTCCTGATGAAGGATATGGATGTGGCCGTGGAAAGGGTCCGCAAAGCCATCACCACGGAGGAGAAGATTCTGGTCTATGGCGACTACGACGTTGACGGCACAACCGCCGTGTCGTTGGTATATTCATTCCTCAGAAGATATTCCTCAAAGGTGGATTTCTACATTCCGGACCGTTACGACGAGGGCTACGGCGTGTCCTACAAGGGCATTGACTGGGCTGGAGACAACGGCTTCGGGCTCATAATCACTTTGGACTGCGGCATCAAGGCCAACGAGAAGGTTGAATATGCCGCCACTAAGGGAATAGATGTGATTATCTGCGACCACCATCTTCCGGAGAACACTCTTCCGCCGGCTGTGGCTGTGCTGGATCCGAAGCGGGAGGATGACACCTATCCGTTTGACGATTTGAGTGGCTGCGGGGTGGGATTCAAGCTTGTGCAGGCATATTCACAGAAATATGGGATTCCGTTCGAGACTTTGATTCCGCTGTTGGATCTTCTGGTGGTCAGCATCGCGGCGGACCTCGTGACGATGGTGGGGGAGAACAGGGTTCTCGCGCACTTCGGACTCAAGCAGTTGAATGAGAATCCGCGAAAGGGACTTCACGCGATGGCGACCCTTTCGAAGCTGGAACTCGGGCATCTGACTATAGATGATATTGTGTTTAAGATCGGTCCGAGGATCAATGCCGCCGGACGAATGGAGACCGGCCGCCTGGCCGTGGAGCTCCTGACCGCCTCCGACGACCACACCGCCACAATGATCGGCGAGAAGATCAACGACAACAACAATGACCGTAAGAGCATAGACAGGGAGATCACACAGGAGGCTTTGGAGATGGTTCAGAACGGCTCCGCCCTGTCAACTGACGCGGCGACGATAGTTTACAATCCGACTTGGAACAAGGGCGTTGTCGGGATTGTGGCCTCACGTCTTGTCGAGGCGTTCTACAAACCGACAATCGTACTGACAAAGTCGAACGGATTCATCACCGGATCCGCCCGCAGTGTGGCTGGTTTCGATCTCTACGAGGCCATCGAGAGCTGCGCTGACCTTCTTGAGAACTTCGGCGGGCACGTCTATGCGGCCGGCCTGACTCTCAAAGAGGGCAACTTGGAGGAGTTCGTCGGCAGGATAGACAAGTTCATCGCCGGAAAGATCACCGAGGAGATGCTGACCCCTATGACCGACATCGACGCCAAGTTGGAGTTCAGCCAGATCACCCCGAAATTCTTCCGTCTCTTGAAGCAGTTCCAGCCGTTCGGTCCAGGCAACACCAATCCGGTATTCCTTACCGAGAATGTCTCCGACGGTGGCAACGGCCGCAAGGTCGGCGCCGGTGGAGTCCACATGAAGCTCGACCTGATCGACGAGAAGCAGCCTTTCCACCAGATTCCTGCCATAGCCTTCAATATGGCCGAGTTCTATGACTACATCAAAGCCGGCAACCCGTTCGACATCTGCTACTCCATCGTCGAGAACTACTACCGCGGCAACACCACCCTCCAGCTTCGCATTAAAGACATCAAGGAGCGCGACGAGTTTATTTAGGAATATATTTCCTCACCGTTCAGTTGTTGATGGTTCAAGTGTCAGTGGTGATTACCACTTATGGAGACGAAGCCACCTACTCTTATGTGTGCGATTATCCTCATACTTGGAATATATACTAAACCATTGTCATGTAGATGCTGTTTTAGGTATGCAGTATCGCTCCCTCGTAATGAGCTATATTACATCAGACTTTCCAGGATTGAAGTCGTACAGCAGAAGGCCTATATGTGTACCAAATGGACATAAACACCCCATTGGTACAGGAGATACGCTTCTGGAGTACAAAAAAGACAAACCTAAAAATCAGAGATTGTTCTTCTCAGCCATATCGTTTACTCTTGTTTTGGTTCCGGTAACATTTACGATTCTAACCCTGTGTGCTGATTTCCCTCAGTCGGTCGCGGACTTCCATAAGAGCAAAACCAAGAAGATTCTCTCCATTCCAAAGTGCTGGGTTGGTCGCTTCCGGAGCGAACTCGTCAAATCCAATGCCCCATATTCTGTCTTTTGGACTTGCCTCGACGATGATCTTATCGCCTGTACCCAACAAGAATTGCCGCAAGTCGTCATTTTGTGAGAATTTGGCGAGATTGCCTTCAACGACAATTTGGAAACGTCTTTCTGTCCAAACGCTGTCATCATAATTCTTCACTAAACGTCCAAGCTTCTTGATGGTCATTTGGTCTGTCTCGGCAAGTATCTGGTTCCTCACTTCCTCATCGCCAAACACTTTGGCTTTCTGAGCCATCATATATTGCTCGGCGCAATTATATTCTTGTCCATCTACAGTGAAAAGACAAGGGTACCACTGGCTGAAGCAGGATTTACTCACACCATTCTTCCCTTTGTGGTGCCCCCAAAAGAATATGAAGTCATCTTTTGTCAACGTGTCGTTCTTATTGATTAATAGTTCTTTATTGTATTTCATATACCGTTTGATAATACGATATAAAGTTAGGGTATTTGTTTAAATATAACAAATAATGTCTCCGTTTTATCGACAGCTACTGGATGTGGCGTGATGGATAACTATTTTAATATTAATGAAAGGATACTATATAGTAGTTGACTAACTTTTGTTTTGGAAAT
>UMHM01050239.1_pt1 | contig 11107 bp, 20 predicted proteins | sample 1965501 | NCBI WGS metagenome assembly UMHM01 (sample SAMEA4836095, study PRJEB28245) | human gut metagenome | biome: gut microbiome; material: fecal sample | place: Denmark | collected 2008
TAATTGGCTGACCGCAGCTCTCGTTTGCGGTCGGTTTTTTATTTAAAATCGTTTTGTCGGTTAGAAAAATTTGAAACAGTTATTCAAAACGTAATTCTTTAATATCTCGAAATTATATATAATATATTATCTAAAAAATCCAAGAGCCATGTGAAAATATATAATATATTATTTGGATCCCGAAATTATAGATAATATATAATGAAAAAAGGTATTGCAATTTCCGGAAAAAGTGGTATAATTAAGACAATTCAAAAGGAAGTAACAAGGAGAACAATAACAATGACTACCAACACCGCTAATATTTATGAAACACTTTTTGCCGCTTATCGCAAAAATTCTGCTACGTCGCACTTTCTGCTTGGTTTTACCTACTATGGCGAAATGTACGTTGTAGAAGCGGACTATGACCTTTTATATGCGGTCTGCAAGCTGGATAAAGCAAGCCGTAATAATGGATTTTCTCTCCGTTATGCGCCTACATATGACAAAAAGCTCATGCTTATCAATCATGGCGCACGCAAACTTGCGGATTATACCAAAGAGCAATTTGAAGCTGATTGTAATAAAGCGAAAGCCGAACATAACTATAACAAAGGCGAAGTATTCGAAAGGCATATCTTTCATATATGCACGACCAACCGTGGCACAAAGACAACTGTCCATTTTTTACACATCCTGATATTTACATTGACGGTATCGGCTATCAGATAAAGTGGGAACGTGCTACACTTTGTAATGAAAGCACCATTGCCAAACTGCCCCGGTAGGGGCAACCTGCCCCGATAAGGGGCTTTCTTTTTGTCATTTTATATATAAAGTCTTGAACCGCTCGCAAACTGGCGCCACGAGCGGAATTTTACTTTAATATATAATATACAACCGCTCGCGGACAGGCGCCATGCGCCGCATTTTAATATAATATATAATATACAAATTTTTTTCTACAAATTAGCTTTCAATTTATATATAATCTATTTTCCCAAAAAGTATTGATTTTTTGTGAAAAATTTGGTATAATTACTATGCTAAAAGAAAGGGGCATTCCAAATGAAAGCCATTATTCATGAACGTTATATTATTCCTATTGCATCTATTAACTTTATCCAACGGGTTAATAGTAAGGACATAAAGGTTTATCTTCAACGCTCTATTGACGGTCATGCCTGCATACTTTTGCGTTATGACAGTGATTGCGAATGCTTGCGCGCATATGAACATATAGCTCGTATGCTTAACGAATAATATATTCGCAAATAGCTCTTGACATATGCTCTGTTATATGGTACAATAATGATACCAAAAGAAAAGGAGAACCAAACAATGAAAACTGCTGAATTTTGCATCTTGATTGACGTCAATGGTAGCTATAATGATCCTATTGATCTTTATTATAATGGTACGGAAGTCTGCGCCAATGCTTATCAGAATATATGCAATTCTGTTCAATTCTGCTCCAATCCTGTCATGGTTACCTTGTGGGAAATGACCGATAAAGGCTGGCATGAAATAGATAGGTTCTATACAGTCGAACAGGAATAGAGAACTACTTCTTATAGAAAATAAGGAAACTACCGTCTGTAAAAGCTGTGGGTAGTTTCCTTATTTTTATATGTTTAAACAAGAGATATATTATATATAATGATTTGCGCCGGCCGTTTTCCAATGCCATAGCCGGCATTTCGAAATAATATATTATATGCAATTTTTTCATCTATAATTTGCCTCGCATTATATACGATATATTTACCCGAAACCTCTTGACACGCTATTATTGATATGGTATAATACCAATAGAAAAAAAGAAAAGGAGAAATTATTATGTTCCCAATTTCTGTTACTATTTGTCTTATTGCTATTGGTATTTTACTTCTTATCGGACTTATATGTGAATGGTGTTGCAAATATCGTGCCGCTGCTGTATGTGCGGTTTTGGCTTTTATTGCTGGCATTCATCCCTTTATCTATGCGATTAACCTGTAAAATGTAATTTATGTCCTCTACTGGTTAAGCGGAACTGCACATTCCGCTTTTTTAATGTTCGTCAGAGTATATGATATACAGATTCGTCCGGGCGCGAAAATATATTATCTATAATGTGAAAAGTCTATTGACACCCCGCCCCCAATATGTTATAATACAGATGTTCCAAAGGAAAGGGAACGTACCCCCGACACCAACTCCGCTCATTACATTGCGTGGTTTTTGAATGGGGGAATAAGTCAAGAAAATATATTTTCAAAACCTCTTGACAAATCCCGCTCCCTATGGTACAATATAATCACAACAAGGGAACGACACCCTCTAAAACGAGAAAGGCTACCAATATGGCAAAAAATCCCCTCACTTATGCAGATGCTCTGACTAATGCTCTTGCTCTTGAAGGAATGAATGAAGACACCCGCGTGACCCTGCTTGCGCTCAAGGCTTCGATCGAAAAGAAAAATGCTTCGGATCGCAAGCCTACCGCAACCCAGACCGCAAACGAAAACACCAAAGCGGAAATTCTCGCTGTCCTTGCAGACGGCACTTCCCGCACCGTGACTGAAATCATGAGTGCAGTGCTTTCCCTCAATGGAACTTCCAATCAGAAAGCCTCCGCTCTTGTCCGTCAGCTTGTAGAAGAAGGCTCGGTTAAGCGTGAAGTCGTCAAGCGCAAGGCATATTTCTCTCTTGTTAAGTAAGGCATAAAGAAAAACCTTACTTCTGTAAGATAAGAAAAGCCGCTCCCGCCTGTTGTCTGCGCAGGCGGGAGCATATTTTTGCGCCAGAAAGTATATGATATATTTTCTAGCCCGGCCGCGATTATATATAGTATAATTGCAAAAAAGAGTTGACTTTTTATGAAAAATTTGATATAATTACTATGCTGAAAGAAAGGAGAGTATGTTAAATGACTATTTACTTTGACATGGACGGTACAATCGCAAATTTTTACGGCGTGGAAAACTGGCTGGATTATCTTGAAGCGTATGACACCACCCCCTATGAAATTGCAAAGCCGCTTATTCATTTTTCTACCCTTGCCCGTATGCTGAATCGCTTAAAGCAAGAAGGTTATACTCTCGGTATTATTTCTTGGTGTTCTAAAAATGGCACTCCAGAATATAATGACCGCACTGCTAAAGCAAAACGTAATTGGCTTGCAAAACATTTGCCAAGCGTACAATTTGACATAATTCATATTATTCCTTATGGAACTCCGAAAAATCGTTATAATGAAGGAAATGATATTTTGTTTGACGATGAAGAAGCAAATCGTAAAACTTGGACGGGCAAGGCTTATCGACAAGATGAAATATTTGAAGTGCTGAAAGGGCTGTAAAGCCCTTTTACTTTACACCAACAGACAATATACAATATACAATGGCGTCCGGGCGGCAAAATATATTATTTTTAAATGAAAAAAGGGCTTGACATTTGCGTTCCAGTCTGTTATAATACCAATGGTGAAATGAAAGGAAGGAAGGTATTTCCCACACAATGAAAAAGTCACTTTATTTTCAAACTGAACTTGAACGCATTACTGATTTGACGTTGCGTGATTTTTGCGCTCGTTTCTTGGATGAGCGTGTAGGCGCATGGTTTTGGGAAAGCGGCGCATCCTCTTCGGGAAAATTTCACCCTGTCTTTTCACAGGGAACAGGCGGCTTAGTACGTCATGTAAAAGCTGCCTGTATGTTCCTTGAAGAATTACTTCGTTTAAGCCGTTGGAGCTATATGCCCGAGGAATATAAAGATTATGCTCGTGTTGCGATATTACTCCATGATTGCGCTAAATACGGCAATGACAATGAACTTGACAAAGAAGCCTATCCGCAACATGGCGCAATTTGCGCCGAAATGGTAGAGAATTTTTGGCATGAAGCCTATGAATCTATGTACGGCAAACTGCCTGATTTTATCCCGATGGCTATCCGCTCTCATATGGGGCAATGGGTAACTGACCGAAAAGATCGCCCGTTTACCGCTATTGATCAACTCGTACATTATGCAGATTATATATCAAGTCGCAATTTTATTGATATTCCGAGTATGACGGCGGAATATGAACAGATTGTAGAGCAAGAACGTAAAGAGTTTGAAGAATTGACTGCGAATATATCTGTGCCGTTTTGAAAAAGAAAACACTTTTGTCATAAAAAGAGGGGATACCCCCTCTTTTTTTACAATATTACAGAAGAGTACATAATATACCATCCCGCCCGGTCGGGAAAATATATTATTTTTTTTAGCTAAAAACACTTGCAATTACTACCGATTTGTGCTATACTATACATGTACCCAAAAGGACAAGCAGAGTGAAGAATCTCCGGAAAATATATTATTCGGAAAGAAAAAAATGCTTGACAACTCACTCTCAATGTGGTATAATTAATGTATCAAAAGAAAAGGAGATAACAACAATGAAAAACGAAATGACCAAACTTATCGAAATCCTCAAAAAGAGCAATATCCCCTTTCAAGTCACCTCTTGCTGGGGTGCTCCGCAGGTATGGTATCCCAATAGGAAACACGTTGTCTGTGATGCCGTCTGCCACAAGCTCAGCTTTGGTGGCAAAGATGGTCTGCTTGAAATAATGGGGCTTGTCGATGAAGAAGAAGTGGGCGATGACGTCGAAGGCTATCTCACCGCCGAAAAAGTCGCTAACCGCATTTTTGAACACTACCATAAGGTATGACACAAGGAAATCAATTAAAGAGAAAGGAGATAACAAAATGAAAATTTACCTTTGCGGTTCATGCGGTTCGACTGAGCGCACACGAATGGTTAAAGTTGCCGAGCTTTTACGTTCGTTGGGATATGATGTTTACTGCCCCTTTGAACTTGAAATCCCTAATGCGTGGGATATATCTCAAGAAGATTGGGCAAAAAAAGTATTCAAAGCTGACGTACAGGCTATTTTGCATAGTGATATTTTTCTTTTTATTTCTGTTGGGCGTGTTAGCACGGCAGGATCTAATTGGGAACTTGGTTACGCATACGCCAATGAAATCCCCACCTATGTATTTCAAATTACCGATGCGCAAACCTCATTAATGACCTATTGGGGATGTGACAATTTTGTCAATACTTCCGAAGAAAATCTCGAAGAGGATTTACGAGCCGTCTTTGAAAAGGAATGCCGCCCTTATCATACAAAATGTAAGACCATCTTAACCTAAGGCACGCAAGTGCCTTTTTGTCTCAAATAATATATAATCCCGCCCGGGCGCGCGAATATATTATCTATAATGCAAAAAGGGCTTGCAATCTACCTCTATCTGTGCTATACTATCAGTGTACCAAGAAGGGGAGCGACTGAACGAGTAAAGCCTCTACCGAAGGAGCTCAAGAAAATATATTATTCGGAAAGCAAAAAAGTGCTTGACAAACTGCTCCCCGTATGGTATAATAAGTACATCAACAAGGGAAGGAAGAACCCTTAAAAACCAGAAGGGAAATGATATTTATGACAAAGAACCCCATGACCTATTCTGAAGCTCTCTCTCGTGTTCTTGACATTGAAACTCTGGACTATCACGTTCGGGATACTCTCGTTGCGCTCAAAGCGTCTATCGACAAAAAAAATTCGGCTGATCGCAAGCCTACCGCAACCCAGACTGCAAACGAAAACATCAAAGCTGAAATTCTTGCGATACTGGCGGACGGTACAGCGAGAACTGTAACTGAAATAATGTCAGCTGTTCCGTCGCTCAACGATGCAAGTAATCAGAAAGCATCAGCACTTGTTCGTCAGCTTGTCATTGATAAAAAGGTAAAGCGTGAAATCGTTAAACGGAAAGCCTATTTCAGCCTTCCGTAATTAACGACAGGGGATTATCAATCCCCGAGGGGCTATTCAGCCCCTCATTTTTTTATATTAGCTTAGACCGTATATTATATACAATATACAATCTGGCCCGGACGCAAAAAATATATTATTTTTTTTAGCCAAAAGTACTTGACAAGTACCAACAGATGGTGTATAATTAGTACATTGAAAAAACAAAGGAGATTATAAAACCGCAATGAAAGAAACTTCCTATATCTATTTTGCCGATGCTATTGAAAATGGCGATCGTACCGTTAAAATCGGTGAAACCGTAAATCTTACACAGCGTACTAACCGATTATGGCGTACGGAAAAACGTTCTATCACTAAGTCGTATCAATTCAAAGGTACGAAAACTGAAAGACTTGCGCTTGAAGCTATGTTACGTGCTAAGATTGAATACCACTATCCGCAAGTTGTAGTACATTGCGGCAATGACCATTTTGCTTGCCGCAATTCTAAAATTGCCAAAGCGATTAAAAATCATTTTGACAAATGGGTCGCCGAAGCAGTTGAATTGCTTAATAACATCAAAGCGTAAAACCACTGAGACGTAAAACTACTAAAATGTTTTACGTCTCTTTTCTTATGCGTTAAATTATATAATATACAATTTGGCCCGGGCCGGAAAATATATTTTCAAAAAGACTTGACTTCTTATAAATGTGTGGTATAATTAATGTATCAAAGGAAAAGGAGATAATCACCATGAAAATCACCAACACTCTACTCTCTACGGCTAATTTCTACGACCTGCCTTTCAACTCTTGGTTTCTTGATAACTATGGCAATCTCTGTTATAAGAATAGCCGTCATGGTGCTCTTATTTTTGATAAAGATGAGGGAGCAATAGATTTCGATGATAGCTTTGATACGGATGCAAAGGAACACTATGTTGTGGCAGTAGTAGATGTTGAAATCCGAATCGTTCCTCTAAAGAAAGATTGAGGACTTTGCCCTCTTTTTATAAAATATTATAATATATTATCCCGCCCGGGCCGGAAAATATATTTTATTTTCCGCAGCGAAAACTATTGACAAGTACGGAAAAATATGGTATAATATTTATAGAAAAAAGAAAAGGAGTAAAGCTACAATGAAACGATATTATTGCCCGTGTTCTGATGACAGTTGTCCCTATCTTACAGTATGTTATTGCGCTCTTGCCGATGAAGGATATAATCCGCTTGAAGAATGTGATGATGCCGCTTACAGCGATCCAGAAGGCGAAAATTGGGACGATGATTAATAAAATTGTGGGGACTTGCTGAATAAGGATAGTCAACAGTAAGTAAGTCTTAAACACAGGTAAACGAGTGACCCTGCGGCTCACAAGCCAACACCCAACGATATAATGTCAAGTGCGCTCATAGACCTGTACCCCAATTCTCCATAATATATTTTCAAAAAATACTTGACAAACGCAACGTGATCATGTATAATAATAGTATCACAAGGAAAGGAGAAACAATTATGACCGAAGCTGATATTTTGCGAATCATGGAAGGTTTACATTGTTCAAGAGAAGAAGCTATCGAAGTTTTGCAAGATGATGAAGCTATTGATCACGGTGAAAATCTTTTTGAGCTTACTCCCGAACAGAAAAAAGCAAGTAAAGATGCCCGAAATGCAGGAGGTAATAAACGCACAAAACCTGTACAAAGAGAACGTAAAATTGACGAAGCAAAAGGAGCAATCCTTACAGCTTGTCAAACCACTCTTACAGAGTTGCATGCAACTATCACAAAAGTGAAGACTGAAACCGAGATTGAATTTACACTCAACGGTGAAAACTACACTTTGAAGTTGACAAAACATAGACCGCCTAAGCAATAATCAACAGGGGGCGCAAGCCCCGCACTTTCAGTCGCAATTATCTATAATATATTTGCGCGCCCGGCCCGAAAAATATATTATTTTTTCTTGAAAAAATCTATTGACAAAATCATTCCAATAGTGTATAATAAGTACATCAAAAGAAAGGAAATAGACTCAATGTTTACAATACTGCGTAGCAATAACAAATCCCGCAACATCAACCGAGCTCTTAAAGCTCTGAATGAGTATTTACGTTATATCACCAAAGATGAAATGCTCACTCATCTTGCCAAAGTTACTAAATATCTTGAACCGTCATTCCGTCTTAACCCGCTGATCACTCGCTCTTACCTTGTTGTACATATTACAGCAGGTAAAATCACTGCGACACAATTATATCAGTACTTGTTTTTTGTGCTTGCGAATGAAATCTTTGTTGATGCCGAAGAATTGACCGCTTATATTAATATGTATGGAAGGAATCTTATACTATGAGTTGTCGTAAAAAAAGTAAAAAAGAAAAAGAAATGCTTAAATTTCTGGCGAGAGTACGAGGCGAAGAACGCCCCACAATGCCCCGCCCTACCGTATTTAAAAATAAAAAGAAATATTCTCGTCAGTGTGATAAGCGCATTGATTTTGATTAATATATAATGCCGTCCGGGCGAAAAAAATATATTATTTTCCCCCGCAAAAATCTATTGACAAACAGGCTTGTATCTGGTATAATACAAGTGCCAAAAGGAAAGGAAAGGAAATTTAAAGTATGTTTTTTACTTTTACGCACGAAGATCCTTATAATCATTCTCATAAGCGCAACCGCTACAATACCGCTATACGCAACTATAATTGCGGTGGTTTTGCGCTTGGCACTTACTCTTGGTATGAACCTTTTGATGAATCTGAACGATATGACGTTTATGAGGAATGGGATAACCTTGAACAAATTGCCTATGAAATAAATCGGCATGACAAAAATGAGTCTTTTAATCGGGCTTGCTATTTTTCTTGCATTGAACTTTTAACCCGCCGATTTACTAACCACATTTTGAAAGATTTTCCTAACTGTCAAGTAGTTGACAAACTGGAAGAGATTCGTCCCGATGAAACAATTGTTTTGTTCCGAGTTGGTGTAAATGATTTCCATTTTATAGTATCTTTTGATCACAAGCACTGGTTTCATAAATGCGGATGGGATAGCATTGAAGAACTTTGTGAAGATGAAATTTTTGACTGTGATTGGAGCAATGGTCGCTATAACGGACGGATTGTCAAATTTGCTATGAGGGGGTAACCCCCCCCTTTTTTTTTAGTTATGTTCAGGCGCGAATATATAGTATACAACGCCGTCCGGGCGCCAAAATATATTATTCTTTTAATCAAAAAAGTACTTGACAGCAATGCTTAAATCTGTTATAATAAAGCCATCAAAGAACAGGAGATACAAATTAATGGATACTATCATTAATATTACACGCAATCGCAACACTTACGTTATCGATCTTGATACTGGCAAGCACATTACCGCTTACCTTGAAGAACCCTTCCGCATTGTCGGTGTTTCTGGTAAAGAACTGTCCTCTCGTCCCAAACAAATTAGTGAGCATATCGGCAATGCTTTTTACGGTGCTGTTCTGGGACATCGTGATCTTGTTTATCGTGAATACGCTGATCGCATTATCAGCTTGCCCGATATTTCTATCAAGGTTAAAGTCTTTGCTTTGGACTGTCTGTTCTTTTATGATTGGGGGATAGGTACTTTGCCCACATGGAAAGATGTGCTTACAGCACTTCGTAAATGGAACACCAATCCCGACAATTTGCCCAATGTTGATCGTTTGAGTTATTTGGTAGAACGTGAACTGACCGCAAACGTTCTTGAACAATACGGTCTTGCACGTTTCGCTTCAGTTATTACGCCTTCCTTGCGTCCTTATATTAAATCTTGTAAGGCGTTCCGTTCTGCGCTCCGCTCCGCCGCCACTGATCGCTTTGCTGAAGCGCAGGAAAAAGTTAAAGAATTCTTTAATGTAGATGAAGCTGAACTTTTTATGTTGTTTGGTATTTCTTTTCGGCGGTACAATGCTGAAGCCGAAATTCGTGAAGTTTGCCGCAAAATGTCACGCATTATCGAAATTCTTGATAGGCTGGAAATTACTGATTACAAGATAGAAAATATCAATCGTGCTCATGCCGATCTGGAAACCCGCTACAATGTAGAAATTACTGAAGCGGAAAACCGCAAGTTTGCCAAAGCACAAACCTCTCACAATTTGTTTTATGAGAATGATCGCTATTATATTCGTGTTCCGCTTACTCGTGAAGAATGCGCCAAAATTGGCAATCATTTTCACAATTGTGTGAATGCTTTCGAATGGAGGACTTATCTTCGTAACGGCGAAAGACATCTTGTCGTTGTGTGTGATAAAGTAACTGACGAAATGCTTGTCTGTGTTGATATTGACTCTGACAGCCTGACTATTAATCAGTTTTATGGTGATTACAATGCACCTATTCATAATGACGAGCTGTGTGATTTTCGTTCTGATTATCAAGATTATTTGCGGAACGCAAACCAGCAGTAATTCTTAACCAATGTGTAATAAATTCGGGGATTTTCATCCCCGTTTTTTTACGCATCAATTATCTATAATATATTTTCGAGTCCGGGCCGAAAAATATATTATTGAAATTCTAAAAAAGCTATTGACAAACTCGCCGCAATAGTGTATAATAAGTGCATCACAAGAAATGAGGTACGTGAAATGATTGAGTTCGCTAATGCTCTTATTCCTAAACATAATATTGCGATCGTTATAAGTCGGTATGAGGTTCATGAAAATCCTGCTCTTGTAAACAGTTCTGAATGTATACGTTATAGAATAGACGTATACTTAATGAAGCCTTATGACGGAGTTAACAAAGTGTCAAAAATATATGCAACAGAAGAATTAATGCTGGATGAATATAAGAGGTTAAAAGCTGAATTGTTGTAAGACAAGGTGCCTCCTGTGAGGGGGCATCTTTTTTATTTTCATCACTATATTATATATAATCCCGCCCGGGTTAAACAATATATTATATAGCTCGGCCCGCTTTCCAGCGATGCGGGCCGAGTTCCCGTTCGGTATATCATATGCGAAATTTTTGCTCACAAAAGCGAACTTATATATTGCGCCCTTGTTTCCCGAAATTCAGCAACGCACATATGCGGAATTTTTTCTCACAAAAGTGGACTTATATATTGCATCGTCATTTCTCGTAATCGGCATCGGAAGGAATTTTTTCGGTATTACACGTATATACAAAAAATTTGCTCACCCTTGACTTGCAAGTTGCACCTTAACTCGACTCAAATCTACACCCCGAACGGATATGGTGCGGTAGCCGAACGGCCAGGAGTAGGTAAAAATGCCAAAATTTTAAATATTTTACTTAAATCTAGTTGAAAATGCCAAAAATTTTTCGCTTGC
>UMHM01053302.1_pt1 | contig 11098 bp, 9 predicted proteins | sample 1965501 | NCBI WGS metagenome assembly UMHM01 (sample SAMEA4836095, study PRJEB28245) | human gut metagenome | biome: gut microbiome; material: fecal sample | place: Denmark | collected 2008
CCGGTGCAGAGCTTGATCTGGTTGGTTGCCATCTGGTACTCCCTGCGCAGTACCTCCGGTTTGATGACGACCACCTTTCCGTTCAAATCGTCCTCATGGGAAAGGGGTGTACAATCGGCACTTGTCAGCGGCGTTGTGTCGATACCCTGAAATTTGGGCTTGAACAATGTCACACGGGTTTTCTCCGCCTGCTGGGCCAGCCGCTCCCCGTACAGCTTTGCGATTTCACAGAAATCATCGCTGACCAGAACATCGTTATACAGCGCAACGATTTCATTCTGCTGGCAGTAGGCGCACATATAGCGCTCCTCTGGAGGAGCGTTCACATTCTCTCCGAGTACCACCTCCTGATCACCAATGTGAAAGGACTGGATGATCTCATAATCACCCGCCATGCGTTTATCCATAATTGTCCTCCTGATATACTCGTTCGCAGATCACCAGATACCGCTGCTTGCCACCGCTGGCATAGGGGTAGCAGGTCAGCAGAGTCAGCAGCTCCCGCCCCGGCTGAATCAGAATTTCATCTACTTCATAGGGGTAAATGATCTTGATTTCTGCTACCCGGTAGATAAGCTGCTCCCACAGATTCGTGACCGTCACGGTATCACCAATCTGCAATTGATCAATGTAGCGGAAATAGCTGGCCCCGCCGTATCCACGATGACCGGCGATGACGCAGTTTGTGTTATTGCCACCGATGGGCAGGCTGGTCTGGCTCAGGTGGGCCGCACCGTCCGCCATATGCTTTTCCGTTGCCCCCAGATAGATCGGCATTTCCAGTTCCATTGCTGGAATGGTGATGACTCCAAAGACTTCCTCTTTCAGTCCGTAGTCCGCCAGCCGGAAGCTGGGCTGCTGGTAGTCCAGCTTGCAGGACAGCCCGGATTGCCCTTGGGCAAAGATTGTATCATTGTAAGCGGTCATGTCTGCCCAGAGGTCAGCATACTGCCGCTGTTCTGATGGCTTCGTGGAATCGGAAATCACAACGCTGGTGGTGGGTTGTGTTTCCTTTTGCGTTTGAAAGGTCTGGATGGTGCTTTCCATTTCGCGCCTAACCAAAAGCCCTTGTTCATAGGGATAGCAGAATATTGCCAGTCCCAGCAGGAAAACGCAGATAATCACCGCCTTTTTCAGTCTGTTACCCATGATGCAGTCTCCCATATATCCATTTCCAAAGGAGGAACAGGAGGGACGCTGCCAGCAGGAATCCAACCACTACGGCCAGACCAATTTCCAGTCCCCGGAGGTAATACTGCATCCAGTGGGAGCCGCTGCCGCCTTCCGTTTCTGTTAGCTCTGCAATCTGCTCCGCATTCTCATAGGGAATCCGGGATGCAGTCACCAGAAGCCGATGGGTATTGACCCCGTAGGGGGTACAGGTCACAAGGGTGCAGCAATCTTCCCCCTCCCAGATACCCAAAAGGCTGGTGTCACTGGGCAGAACCGTGTTGATCTCCGTCACCTGATAGGCCAGCACATCATCCAGCACATGGAGGTAAAATACATCTCCAATACCCAACTGCTCCAAATCCGAAAACATGGTCTGGGATGCCATACCGCTGTGCCCGGAAAGAATCGCATGGGTACTTTCTCCGCCCACCGGGAGGGAGCTGCCCAGCAGATGGCCTACGCCTTTGCTCAAGGAACTGTCCCCAGTTCCGTGGTAAATGGGCAAGTGGACATTGATTTTCGGGATTTCGATGTACCCCATGATGCCGTCCCCGGCGAGGTTGAGAATGGAATCGTATTCCTCGGATGCGGATTGCAGGGCTTCCTGGGTATAGCTGCTGTCCGATTCTGTGCGTGGTACAAGGGTTTTATTATAGGCAATCGCTTTCTCCCGCTCCTGTACCAGTACGCGGTTATCTGTCTGGGCAATAACCTCCTGATAGGCGGTGAATATCTCCGATGCATACTTTTGGTTAATATAATTACTGATAACTGGGTACAGTGTCAGCACCAGCGCAGCAAAAAACAGCACTACACCAAAGCAGATAACAAAAATTCTTCGTTTCGTATCAATCCCCCCATTCGGGTAGCCCCGGAAGAGTGACCTTCCGGGGCTGGCCGTGTTTCATCAGGAATTGTGATTCTTGCGCAGGGACAGCAGGATCAGGCAAGCCGCACCCATCATCAGGAGAATGCCCACGATGGTGAACATCATGGTGCCGTTGTCACCGGTTTCGGGCAGGTCAAAGCCGCGGGTGTTGACTACAGTCAGCGGGGCTTCCGCATTGGCGCTGCCGTTATCCGCCAGCATGGTCACGGGATTGCCGTCCACCTCGGCAGAGGCAGTCAGCAGGTGATGCTCCACACTGCCGGGAACATCTTCACAGAGAGATGCTGTTTCGGTCTGGGAAATAACCACTTCAATGTCCTCTTTCAGCAGCGTATAGCCATTGTCGGTACGGATTTCGGTGATGCGGTAGGTGTCATCTTCCAGGCCCTTTACCACCACCTTGCCGGAGGAAACGGGGATAAAATGGGTAGCGTCCGCTTCATTGGCAACATGGGCAGTCACATAGTAAACGCCCTCGCCCTCATTCAGAGTTGCCTTAACATAGTAGTTGTCAGTCTCGTTGTGCAGGATGAATTCTACCTTGGAGAAGTCACCGTTACTGTCACTGAATTTCTTGGTCAGGTCAATGCCATAGGTGTAGAGATGGCAGTCATCTACCAGGGTATCGGAGTAATCCGTGGAAGTACGCTTCCAGGTCAGGACTACATCGTTGGGGTTGCCATCATCACCATAGGAAACGGAATTGTCGCTGTCCAGCTTGGAGGCATAGGTGATGCGCAGGGTCAGGTCGGAATAGCCGGAATTGACCATGCCGGCAGCGGAATAGACGGCTTTGGAGGTGTTGATTTCAGCCAGACCGGTCTGGGCCATGGCGATGGTCATGGTTTCGCCAGCATCGACAGTATTGTAGGAAGCGGTGAACTTGCCGTCCGCCTCCGTCCACTTGGCAACGGAATCGGTGCAGGTGCTATCCGTAAAGAACTCCAGCACCACATCGCCCTTGGTATAGGTCATACCTTTGGACAGGGTATCCACAAAGGTATAGGTGGTCAGGTAGGTGGATTCGGAGGTGATGGCAGGTAGGGTGGAAATGATCTGGTACTCAACGGTATCGCCACTGGATGCGGTGCCGGTGTGGGCAAAGCCATCGGTAATACCGGAGGTGCCGCTATTCTTGCCGGTGTTGGTCTTGCTTTCCCGCAGGGTCTTTTCCAGAGTGGGATCACCGGTCTGATTCTTGGGATAGACGGTCACATCATAAATCCAGCGGGTGCCGCCGTCGGTGGCATTGGTGCCGTTGACGGAGGTCATGGGCAGGGAGATCAGGAAGGGATCGGTGGTGGACACGACATTTTCGGGAACCTTGGTTTCAACGATGAGATACAAACCCAGTTCCAGATTCTCTGCCTTGGCCTTGCCAAAGGAGTCCGTCAGGGGCATGGCAGTAGCGCCGATGGCGGCGATATACTGCTCCATTGCGTTCTTCACCACGGTGGAATTGGCAGTCAGGGCAGCGGACAGGGCCTGAATCAACACATCGGACTGATAGAAATACTTGGAGGTATCCATCTGATCGGCGTTCTGATAGCGGTTCGCGCCGTTTTCCAGACCCAGTGCTTTCAGGAAATCAGCGCCCTGCACCTTGTCGATGGCGTATAGCACCTCCACATGGCTGTCGGTTCGGTTGTCCCCAGTGGATTCGGTGAACTGGACAATATCTGCCACCTTCACGAAACTGAACTCCACACCTTCCAATGCGTAATTCTTCATGGTTTCGTTGACACCGCTTTCATCGGCAACGCCGGTGGAGACATAGGAGCTGTCCCAGATACCGGCATTTTCGCTGCCAGTCAGATCGTACTTGAAGATGGTCAGGGAACCCTTCTGGGATTCGTCGATGGATGCATCCGCAACTTCCGCGGCAGATACGGAGATGGCGCTGCCGAAGCACAGCGCCAGAGCCAGGCACAGAGCGATTGCTTTCATGATCTTGGTTTTCATATTCTTTGATTCCTTTCATAGTAAAAAATGTTGTTTTCAGTTTGCATTTGGGCAGCAAAAAAGCCAGAGGGGATCCCTGGCGCAGTAGCAGATTCGGTTCATGGCGTTACCACCGTTTCTTTTTGTAGGAGATCAGCAGCAGGGCGGCGCAGGCTGCGGCACAGGCAAGCTGCAAAATTCGCAGGATCAGCCCGGTGCTGGCACCGGTATCCGGCAGAGAGAAACCCTTGGCATTGACGACTTGCAAAGACACTTGAAGATCGTCCGAGGGAAGCGTCCCTTCAAAGGCATAGTCGGTCAGAAGTTCATACCCATTGGGGGCTTTCAACTCTGTGACCCGGTAATGGAGTCCGGGATAGAGGTTGTCCCATTCCAGAATACCATCCTCACCGGAGGTCAGCGTACCATCTACCAGAGCAGAATTGGAACAGGCGCCTTTGGTGAGTTCCTTGGAATACTGCACGGGATACCAGAGGGAACCTTCCGCACTCCATTCCAGCAGGAAGGTTGCCCCAGCCAGATGCTCACCAGCGGTATCGATTTTCTCAATGGTGATTTTCCCGGAACGCATGGCATTTGTAAAAGATACCTCGGCGATCTCACCCTGTTTTACAGTGATAGTCTGGGGATTCTCGCCCTTGCACTCATACAGGCTGTCCTCCGGGAGCAGTTCTTCTACCGTGTACTGACCGGGCAGCAGATTCCCGGTCAGAATGATGCCATCCTCGTCGGTGGCAAAGGGAGAACCGTCCAGACCCTTTCCTTCGGCATCCGTGATCTTGAACTGCCAGCCCTCTACAGAGCCGCCGCCCTCCACTGTCTTGGTGATTTTCAGCCTGCCGTGCTGGACATTGGTGAAGGTGATGGAAACATCCTCGTGGGGCTTGATTTCAAATTTCTGGACGGTTTCATCCACCATCCAGTATTCGTCCTCGAACCGCCCATGCTCGTCACCGGTTTCCTTTGCCCAGTAGGTGCCGGGATCAAGATAATAGCCAGCCCTGCCGTCCTCGTTGGTAATGAGGGTGCCGACTTTCTGTGTGCAGGCTTCATCTGTATAGACTGTGATGTGCCAGCCCTCCACGGACTGCCCGGTGTTGGTCTTTTTGTAGAACCAAGCCAATCCCTGCTCCTTATTGAGCCAGGTATCCACGGTGGTTTCTCCAGCTTTCACGGTGACATCGTGGAAGCCCAGCTCTGTGAGCCAGTAGTTGTCCTCCGTGGGCAGCTCCACTACGGTGTACCGTCCCAACGGTAGATTGCCTGTGCAGGCGTAGCCGTTGTCATCGGTGGTGAAGTCTCCGACAGTATTTCCGTTGGAATCCTTCACCCGGAAAGTCCACCCGCCAAGCTGATTGCCGGTGTTGGTGGTCTTGCGGATTTCGATACGTCCATAATGGGTGTTGGTGAAGGTGACTTCAGTAGTCTGACCGACTGCAACTGTCACAGACTTCACAGCGGTGTCAAACGCCCAATAGGGATCGTCTTTGGGAATCTCTTTGGCGTAATAGGTTCCCTTCTGCAAGCCAGAAACCGTTACCGTGCCATCTGCTCCGGTGGTATAGGGAGAACCGGATACAGCGTTGGTGCAGTCGGCATCCGTATACAGCCCGATTTGCCAGCCACTCAGGTTTGCACCCGTGTTCGTGGACTTAATCAGCTTCACGCTGCCGGTGTTCAGCTTGTTCGTGAAGCTGACCGTTGCCGTGGCACCCGCTGTCACAGTTACCGGCTGTGGGTTGGTGCTGGAGCAGTAGTACAGAGCATTGATTGTGCTGTCCGTATGCCCCAGTTCTTTGACATAGTAGGTGCCAGCAGATAATCCGGTGACAGAAATTGCGCCGCTGCTGTCCGTGGTATGAGGGCCGGATACCAGAGTGGTGCAGGAAGAATTGCTGTAAATTCCAAACTGCCAGCCAGATAGGTTCTTTCCATCTTCCGTCGTTTTGGTCAGACTCAGATTTCCGGTCTGAGGAGGAACATTCACCGAAAAGTATGCGGGCATTGCACTGTACACCGGCTCTGTTTTGCAGGACATCAGTTTTTGCTGTGTGCCATGCTCCCAAACAAAGAACACCTGACTATTTAAATCAGGAACATGCTTTGTAGGTGCGACTATTACATTGGAAACAGGCGCATTTGCGGTGACGGTAAGCTTGTTCCCGCTGACGGAGAAAGTCAGGTCGCTGGTATTGCTAAAAGAATACTGGTTCAGGATGCCGTTGGTATCCGTCAGGGTGATGCTGTACTTTCCTGTTCCGTCAGGAGTCAGCATATAGCTGGGAGCGGCAGCTTGGCTGTCTTCCATGAAACTGGGGATGGTGTAATGCTGGGCCATCTGATTTGCAATGACCCGGTAAGCATCGTCCATGCCATCCAGATAGAAAGTTGTTCCCCATACCGAGGAAGCACAGTACAGCGATGGTGTGATTGCATCGTAGAGCGTGGAATCCCAGAGCGTATACGGCGGATAGGGGCTGCGCCAGCCGCAGGCAATTTCCCAGATAATGGCCTGCGTCGCGGCATGGCGGCAGAGCTTTTCATAGCGGAGGGACTGTTCATCGTTCTTACTGGCAATATCCCGTTGGCCATACATCAGCGCAACGCCAATGGCTTCCACCTTTTCCCGACTGAGCCGGTACATAGCACCGGAACCTTCTGTCATGCTATCAAGGGTATAAGCGGTTCCACTGTGCCCTGTATTGCCCAGTTCCACGCCCGGTTCAATGCAGTAGGCAACATAGTAGTTATTGGCATATCCAGTCTGGTTCTTCAGGTAGACAGAATACAGCGGCAGGATGTTCTTGTGTTGGATGTAGCCCTGTGCAGGAATGTCGATGCCGCCGCTGGGCAGTGTCAGGTTGGCAAAAGCGTTGGGTGCGCCGGAGATCTCCGCCTCCGCAAAGACGGCAATGCTATTATCCAGCACCAAATAATCCATCTCATCCTCCAGCGACGGAATCGTTTCCGGTTCCGTCTGAGATACCGGGAGTGTATTTTCCGAGGTGGTTTCCTCCGGGGGATCTGTTGCGTGGGCGTCGGGTACGGTGCTATCCGTCGGCTCTACCTCAGCGGCGAACGCCGTGGGAATCATGCTGATAGCCAGCACCAACACCAAGAGAAATGCGATACTTCGTTTTAATGCAGATGACATAATTTTGTCCTTTCATAAAAATTTCCTCTGCCATATCAGCAAAGGTTGCCGGGTAAATTGGAAGTGCGGAATGGAACTGTCTCTTCTTTTCGGAGTGTACAGGTAGTTTGGAGGGGGTGAGGTGTGGAGAGGGGGAACCGTGCAAATCCCGTTCCCTCAGTCCTGTGAAATGGGCAGACTGCCCCCTTGTGAGTGGTTATCGTTCCTGTTCCCGTTGGCGTTTCCGATAGAAGTCCAGAGCCTTAACGATGGTATCCTCAATCTTCTGCGCGGGCGTCCCCGGCGCGAAGAATTTGCTGATGCGCTCTTTTGGAATTTTGAACTGCTCCTTCTGATTTGGCTTTTCCTCCTGCATGATGGAGAAAATCACATCCATGTTCAACCGCCCTTCCTCTGAAAGTTTCCGCATTTTCATGGCCTGAACATGAGAAGGGGTGCAGTCCTCCGTTGTCATGGTTTCATAGAGATCATGCTGCTCCTGCTGGGTAAGATAGGACAGCTCTACCGCAGGCCGGAGGGCAATTTGCAGCTTGTCCTTCTCTTTCAGGACGGAGTTGTCTACCAAGTCCAAAATTTCGGGGATAAGTGAAGTCAGACGGATATACTTGCGAACTTGCTCATGGCTTTCACCAGCCTGTTCTGCCAGAAGTTCACGGGATGTTTTACCGCTGAAATTCTGCAACAGTGTTGCAGAATTATCTCGGCTGGGCCTACCCGCCTGCCTGCGCATCGCTTCCAACTTCATCTTATAGGCAAAGGCTTTCTCCGACGGCAAAAGCTGTTCCCTCTGCAAATTAGAATCCACCATAATTACGGTCGCTTCCTCGTCTGTCAGCTCCCGGACAATGCAAGGCAGGTGCAGCTTCGCAATCAGGGTACACGCCAGTTTGCGGCGGTGACCGGCAATCATTTCATAACGCCCACCCTCTTTGGGGCGCACAATAACAGGAACCAGAATACCGTGCTGTTTCACACTGTCTGCCATCTCCATCATGCTTTCATCCATTCGGACTTTGAACGGGTGATTGGGGAAATCGTCGATCTGGTCAACGGGGATTTCCTGCACTCTGGGCTGACTGGCAATGTCCCGCTCCTCCTGGGTGGTGAACAGGCTATCGACTGATGTCAGAAGGCTTGCTGCGCTGTTTTTCGCCAATGTCCATTACCTCCTTCACCAGAGTGCGGTAGGCTTCCGCCGCGCGGCCTTTCGGCTCATGCTTGAAAATGCTGTGGTCTGCAGTGCTGATTTCCGCCAGCCGAACTGTTGACGGAATCACGGTCTGCATGATTGGAAGACGCTTGCCGTAGGCGGCTTTGACGGATGCCACAATGTCCTTGCGGAAATTGGTTTCGTTCGCCATGGTCATAAACACGCCGCCGATTTTCAGCTTGGGATTGATCTGCCGCTTGATGTTATGCACGGTATTGACCAGCTCCGTCATGTTCTCGGCAGCAAAATACTCTGCCTGAACCGGAATGAGAACATAATCCGATGCGGACAGAGCATTGATGACGAGCATGCCCAGGGATGGGCGGCAATCCAGCAGGACATAGTCGTAGTCCTTTTTAATCTGATCCACATACTGCCGCAGCACCGTCTCCCGGCTCATGACATTTACCAGACCCACCTCAACGGCGGACAGTGTGCGGTTGCCGGGGACGAAATCAAAGCCCTCATGATGGTGGCAGATTTCGGGATGATCTCCGCCGCTGACACCTGCCACGATGTCGTTCATGGCATTGCCCAGTGTCAGCGGCAAATCATTCGGTTTTCGAAGACCCAGCATTTTGGTTAAGTCCCCCTGTGGGTCAACATCCAGCAGAAGAACCTTCTTGCCTTGCATCGCCAGATCAGCGCCCAGGCAATACACCGTAGTGCTTTTCCCCACACCGCCCTTCTGGTTGGCAACGGCAATGACCTTTGTTTTTGCCATTTGGGTTTCCTCCTTAAATAGATTTAGCCGCCTGCGGTGAAGCAGACGGCTATGTACCGGGAACACACACTCCCATTGGTAACAGTTATTGCATTATATTAAATACAAAAAATCAGTAATAAATTGCCTTTCCGATTTTGGCGTTTTCTTTACCGGATGGTTCCGTTTTTGAACATCATCATCATTTCGTTGGTCAGGCTGGCTTCGTCTGGCTGCAACTGGATATCCTCCCGCTTTACCCAAGCGGCGTACTTCAGCTCGCCTCTGTCCATGGTGATGCTGGGGTCGCCATCCAGATCGCAGTAGTAACCGATGAGCAGAGCCCCCGCGATTCCCCAGGGCTGTGTCTTATAGTAGGTGATATTCTTCACCCGTATCCCGGCTTCCTCCATCACTTCCCGGGCGACGGTTTCTTCCGCAGTCTCTCCGATCTCCGTAAAGCCCACAATCAGGGCATTATGCTGAAACCCTGTACGGTACTTCGTCAGGAGGATGGAATCCCCGTTTTTCACACCTACGATCACAGCAGGCATGATTCTGGGGTAGGCGGTATATCCACAGGTGCATTTCATTGCTCGTTCTCTGGTGGAGTGGGTCATAGCCTGACCGCAGCGACCACAGAAATGGGTATCCCGATACCAGTCCGACAGGTGTTTTCCCGTAAAGATGGCGAAAAGGATTTCCCTGGGAAGGCTAGATGCACCCCGCAGCGTCCGTACATTCGTAAAAGCATACCCTTCCGGGATGGCGTTTCCCTCTCTGAGCAGGAAAAACCGGTCATCGTCCAGAGAAAACAGGTAGGTAAATGCACAATCCACTGGGAAATCCTTCACCCGAAGAAGTTCCGCGCTTTCCCCAACCTTCATCAGCAGTTTGCCGGCATCAAAACAGAGGACAAAGTCCTCCCTCTCATGCACGGCCAGCGGGTCATATTGATTATTTAACTTGTGGGGCGCAATATCCTGAATCATTGCAATTCTCCTCTACATCAGAAATGACCGAAAAAACACATTTTCTGGTCATAAGTATAGCAGAATCCCGGACGATGTGCAATCTCTTAGACTATCCACATATCCTACATTGGGAATGGTCTGCGACCAAAGTGGGATACTAACGCAGAGGTGATTAGTTTGGCAAAGAAAGATATGAAGCATCCCGATGTGACTCGTGGGCCGAGAAATGAGACTTCCCCTGTCCCCTCAATGCTCGATTCTCAAGGGATAATCTGGAAAACGACATTCCGTTTGCGGATTTGCAGGATCTGTAATTCCAGATGCAGGGCACGATACCACCGTGCCCTGCTCATAGTCCATTCCTACGATGACGCAGATGGCTATGTACTGAAAACAACGAAACCGCTTACTCGAATAAACCAAGTAAGCGGTTCGGTATGTATTAGATTCTTTTCACTGGGGCAGAAAGGACTTTCATAATCAACTCGTCCACACAGTCTGTAAAGCGTCCCTCGTGGATCAGTCGATTTTTCATCTGGACAAGGCTACTAATCAGAACTCTGTATTCAATCTCATCCAGGTACAGGTAATGCCTTTTCTTCAGCATGAGGTATTCCTCCTTTATGTTATTTCTCTGATTCCATTATAGACAATTCTTATTCCTCTTCAAATGTGCAACACCCTTCGGGAGTATGTGTTGCTACCTCCCATTCCGTGGGCCTTGCAGAATATCCTTCCCCACCAGCCAGAGCTGTCCAAGGGGATTCTTCACGATCACCTGGCACAGGGGCAGCTTTCGGAGATTAGTTTGCTCAATCCCCTCCTCCAGGTTACTGCTGGGATCGGATTCATCCGCAATGTGCCCCCACGCCTCCGAAATCGGCAGCGGTTCGGCTCCACCATACGACACAAATCCACCGTAATTTTGATGGAATTACGGTGGATTTTTTATATAATCTGTTGTCAAAAAGGTTATGTAATGAATTGGCTATTACATTGTTAAATGATACTGTCAGGATTTGCGAAGAAACCA
>UMHM01060491.1_pt1 | contig 11067 bp, 11 predicted proteins | sample 1965501 | NCBI WGS metagenome assembly UMHM01 (sample SAMEA4836095, study PRJEB28245) | human gut metagenome | biome: gut microbiome; material: fecal sample | place: Denmark | collected 2008
GTGTCTTTGAGCACGACGAAGCCTTTGCACCCGCAGGAGGGGGTTTATCTTATTCCCATGTCAGAGGACGGCAGCTTGTTCCTTTCCCTGAGCACGACTTGAGCAAAATATCATTCAGCATGTTGCTGTTTACTTTCTATCATCGAGGTGTTATACTTTTTTCGGAGGAAATTATGGGTGTTCCTAAATATGAAGAGTACATGTACCCCGTTTTGAAAATATTGTCATCGGCCGGCACTTTATCAAAAAAAGAGATATGCAAACTTGTTGCGGAATACATGCATTTGTCCGATGAACAAAAAAGCGCGATACTGCCGTCGCAGACGATGCCGACATATATAAATAGAATCGGTTGGGCGCTTTCATATCTAAAGTTCGCCGGATTGGTGATGTCACCCAGGCGTGGGATATACAATTTGACGGATGAGGGAGTTTCGGTCATAGACAGTGGCATAACTCACATTGACAATGATTTTTTGATCCGTTACGACTCATTCAAAGAATTTGTCAAGAGATCAAAAGGTTCGCCTCATCAAAGAACGGGTGCTGTTGCAAAGGTAGCTGTGTCTGAAACAGGCGGTGTTGAGTCTCCTGATGAAGCCATATTGTCAAATTATAAGATAATCAAAACAGAAGTTTGTAACGATCTTCTGAATTACATATTGGAACAGTCGCCGTATGTGTTTGAGAGCCTTGTGTTAAGGTTGCTCGAAGCTATGGGGTACGGCACCGGAACAAATACACCGAAAAGTCGGGATGGAGGTATAGACGGAATAATAAACGAAGACAGGCTCGGACTTGGAAAAATCTATTTGCAAGCTAAAAGATACGGCAAGGATAACAAAGTCGGTTCGAGAGCCATACAGGAATTTATAGGCGCATTGCACACCGAAGGTGCAAAAAAGGGAGTTTTTATCACCACCTCAGAGTTCACTTCCGATGCCAAGAATGTTGTGGCAAAGTCAAAAGATATGGGGATAGTTACAATAGATGGGATGCAGTTGGTCGAATTGATGTTTGAATATAATGTCGGCATGTCTGTCGAAAAAACCTACGAGATAAAAAAAATAGATTATGACTTCTTGGATGCGTTAAACATATAAAGTTTGACTAAACAAAGCCGATTGGATAAAAGATGAGGCGGATCTTAGCAAAAGGTCTCGCCTCTTTTCTTTGTAAGGTAACAGGCTTATGGTTTGCCCTAGCGTACGGCTTTCTTATTTTTATCTAAGCGAGTAGTTGGCAAATAAAATTGTTGGGCGAATTGATTTGTCGGAGCTTGTTTCTTTGCTTGCCCGTTCGTGTGAAGTTTGTTATAATTTTTCCCGTTTGCGGGCGCATGGCGCTCGCGGGAGCGGAAAATGTATTCGTTGTTGCTTGCGCTCATCTATCTTGCCTTCATCAGTCTCGGGTTGCCGGACTCTCTGCTCGGAGCGGGCTGGCCGACTATGTACGGCGAGCTCGGCGTCCCCGTGTCCTATATGGGCATCGTTTCCATGGTCATTTCGGGCGGGACGATCGTCTCCAGTCTGATGTCGGACAGACTGACGCGCAAGTTCGGGACAAGAGTGGTGACGGTGGTCAGCGTTTTCCTGACCGCGGGAGCGCTCTTCGGCTTTTCCTTCTCCGACCGCTTTTGGATGCTCATCCTGTTTTCCGTCCCGTACGGGCTGGGCGCGGGTGCCATCGACGCAGCACTCAACAATTACATCGCCCTTCACTATTCCGCACGCCACATGAGCTGGCTGCATTGCTTCTGGGGAGTGGGCACCATTGTCAGCCCCTTCATCATGAGCTATGCGCTGACTTCCTCCACATGGAATGACGGCTACCGCATCGTGGGCTACATCCAGCTCGGGATCGCGGCGCTGCTGCTCGTGACGCTGCCCGTGTGGAAGATCAACAGCAAAAAGACGGACGCGGTCGAGCAGAAGAGCATAGGTCTCATCGGAGCGTTGAAGATCAAGGGTGTGCCCTTCATCCTCATCGGATTCTTCGCCTATTGCGCGGCGGAAGCGACCGCCATGCAGTGGGCAAGCACCTATTTCGTCGAAGTCAAGCACATCTCGGAGGCGCAGGCGGCGCAGTTTGCCTCGCTCTTTTACATCGGCATCACGGCGGGGAGATTCCTTAGCGGTTTCGTCTCTGCGAAGATAGGCGACAGAAGGATGATCATCATAGGCGCGAGCGTGCTGACATTGGGCATCATACTGCTCGTCATCCCCGTGACCGCGGCGGAGCTTTCGCTTGCGGGGTTCGTCATCATAGGGCTCGGGTGCGCGCCCATCTATCCCAGCATCATACATTCCACTCCCGCCAATTTCGGAGCGGAAAATTCGGGGGCGATCATAGGCATCCAAATGGCGTGCGCCTATTTCGGTTCGACATTCATGCCCCCGCTGTTCGGGCTCATCGGCAGTGCGACTGATTTTGCAATACTGCCGCTTTATCTCATCGTTTTTGTAGTTTTAATGCTTGTTATGACGGAATTGACCTTCCGCACCGCCAGGAAACGCGCTCTCGAAGAAGCGACGCTCTGACCGCTTTTTTGCCGAATTTTTGCCGACCGTGCCCGCAAGGCAGATGACTCGGCCATGTCGGATACAGGCGGCGTCGAACGGGGTCGTTTATTCCTGTCCGGTACATGTGCCGCATCGGCGGGGAGAAGGTGGTGCTGGGCAAAAATCCGGCGCTGAAGTTTGCTTTTTTTAGCCTTGACACGCATAGAAACATACGCTCCCGACGGAAAGATTTCGCGCTCGGGCGGGGTTATCATCCGAGGCGTGAAGGTGTACGTCGAAGTGGTGATCCTCAACAACCTCGCGCTGGACGCGCTCATCGTTTATGCGGTGTTGCTTTTGCGCAGGCGCAAGGTGCTGAAACTCCGTTTTCTGTCCGCGGTGGCGGTGGGCGCCGCAGTCGCGACGGCTTATCCGCTGTTGCCCGAGTGGGCGGAGATCGTCGTGCGGGTGACGCTCGCGCCCGTCGTTGCGGCGCTTTTTGAAAAACATCACGGCATAAAGGACTACATAATCTCGCTCGCGCTGTTCTGCACAGTGACTTTCGCGCTCGGCGGCACGGTCGCGGGTGTGAGCTATCTCGTCGGCGTGGACCTGAACGGTTATCTCGTCCTCGGGACAGTCGCGGGTGCGGCGCTCGCGTTGCTCGTCGCGGTGCGGTGCATCCTGCGTGCACGCGGACGGACGGCAAGAAAGATCTGCGACGCGGGCATCGTGGTGGACGGCATAGAGTTCCGCGCCGAGGCGCTTTGCGACAGCGGCAACGCGCTCACGGACGCGGTGAGCGGGCTTCCGGTCATCATCGTCTCGGAGAGCTTTGCGGAGAGCGTCTGCGGCTGGCACGGCAGCGAAAGAGCGTCCAGGATAGAGGGCTTCGTGCAGCTTGAGACGGTGAGCGGGGGCGCGAGCCTGCCCATCGTCAAGGTGGACGGAGTGCGCGCGTGCGGTAGAGAGACAAGGGCGTACGCCGCGCTCGCGGAGCGCGACTTCGAGGGATATGAGGTGATCTTGCAAAACACCATGTTTTAGCGCCGCGCGCAGATCGGGGATCTGCGCCGCGGAGACTAAGACGGCGTGCGGCGGTGTGCAGCCGCGCTTTCCGCAGTCGGGAATTCGGAACGAACGACAGCATTCGCCTATATCGCTCGTTCCTGCTCCCGCCAAACTGCGGGGCAAAGGAGATAGAATGAAAAGCAAACTCAGAGAACTGATAGGAAGGATACTGCGGTTTTTGGGCGTAGTCGCACCCTCGGAGGTGGACTACATCGGCACGGGGGACACCTTGCCGTCTCCGATGACGCCGGAAGAGGAGGCGCGGGCGCTCAAAGAGTACGCTGCAGGCAGCGAAGAGGCGCGCCTGAAGCTCATCGAGCGCAACCTCCGCCTCGTGGTCTACATAGCCAAGCGTTTCGACAACACGGGGGTGGACATCGAGGACCTCATCTCCATCGGCACCATAGGTCTAATCAAGGCGGTGGGCAGCTTCAGACCGGACAAGAACATCAAACTTGCCACATTCGCCTCCCGCTGCATAGAGAACGAGATCCTGATGCACCTGAGAAAGACCTCGCGCCTGAGGTCGGAAGTAAGCTTGGATGAGCCGCTCAACGTGGATTGGGAAGGCAATGTCCTCTTGCTCTCGGACGTCTTGGGCACCGAGCCGGACGCGGTCTATAAGGACGTAGAGCAGTCCGCGGAGAGGGAGATGCTGATGGAGAGTTTCTCCCGCCTGCCCGAAAGGGAGCGCAGGATCGTGGAGTTGCGCTTCGGTCTCGGCGGCAAAGAGGAGATGACGCAAAAGGAGATCGCGGAGATGATGGGCATCTCACAGTCCTACATCTCGCGGCTGGAGAAAAAGATCGTCTCTTCGCTGAAAAAGGAGATCGCAAAACTCGGCTAAGGGCGGCGCCCGCCATCCGAGCGCGCGGAACGGCAGCGGAGCCGTGTCTGCAAGACAAGGGAATAAAAGGGAAAAAGAAGCGCAAACTATTCTAAAATATGGCGAAAAGTATAATACATTTCGGCGTTTTTGAGAATGGTTGCCCTCATTTTCCTCCGATCATCCTCCTACATAACGATGTGCAGGAGGATATTTTTATGCGCAAAGTCGTCATCAGCGGCATAGACACGAGCACGCTCCCGAGGCTTGCCCGAGGGGAGAGCGAGGAGCTTTTGCGGCGCATCGGGGAGGGGGATGAGAGCGCGAAGGAGCGCTTCCTTGCGGCGAATATGCGGCTCGTCCTCTCAGTTGTCGGACGGTTTTCCGCCTCTTCGGAGAGTGCGGACGACCTCTTTCAGGCGGGGATGGTGGGGATGATGAAGGCGCTCAACAACTTCGACCGCTCCCTCGGGATGCGCTTTTCCACCTATGCGGTGCCCATGATCATAGGCGAGATCCGCCGCACGCTCCGCGACAGGACGGGGGTGAAGGTGCCGCGTTCGCTGCGCGACCTTGCCTACAAGGCGCTGAAAGCGCGGGAGAAGATCGTGGAGAGCAGTATGCGCGACCCGGGGCTGACGGAGATCGCGGAAGAAATCGGCGTCGGGATGAAGGACGTAGCGTGCGCTCTCGACGCCGTGAGCGAGCCCGTGTCATTCTTCGAGCCCGCGTTTTCTGACGAAGATGAGGGGACGCTCCTTCTCGACCGCGTCCCCGACGAAAAGGAGAACGCGGACATCTGGTCGGAGCGTATAGCGCTCCGCGAGGCGCTGAAAGAGGTGCCGGAAAGGGAGCTTTCCGTGCTCAGGATGCGCTATTTCGACGGCAAGACCCAGAACGAGATCAGCGAAAAAGTGGGGGTGAGCCAGGCGCAGGTGAGCAGGATGGAGAAAGCCGCCGTCGCCCGTCTCAGGGAATTGTTGACCTGAGCGGTAATACCCCTCGCCCGCGGTGCTTTTTTTCAATTCGTTACCATATAAGGCTATTTTACCGGGCTGGCATACCTAAAACAGGAGTTTGAAGCGGACTCGCGCCCAAAGGGCGCGTACATTCGCCGACGCCTTCAAAAGCCGGACGCGAAAAGCGGACAACGCCTCTTTTCGCTCCGCATGCGCCCGCACGCTCTCCCATGTCCCGCGGGTTGCGTGTAGGGGCGTCCCTCTTCCGTCATTTCGGCTGTCTGTACTCGTCATCGTCGTCCTCCTCTTTGCACACGGAGACGCCGCCCACCATCTCGACGAGTATGACGTCCCCGCCTATCTTCACGATGTTGTTCCAGGGCACGAAAAGGTTGTCCGACGACGCAAAACTCTTGAAAAAGCTCTTTTTGCCGGGGACGACCAGCCCGAGGATCCTGCCGTAGGCGGTGAAGACCATATCGCAGGTGTGCCCGAGCTGTCTGCCGTCCGCGACGTTGACCACCTGTTTTTCGGCGAGCTCGGCGAATGTGTACTGCTTGACGTTCATACAAAACCTTACGCGCTCCCGTCCGGCTTTATGCCGAAAGGCGAATTTTTTGTCAAATTGTTTACATCGGCGCGATTTTATTGTATAATTTATACAATATCGGACGGAACCGAGCGATATTCCGTCGTAATTGCGAGGCACGACTATGAAATGCATCTACTGCGGCTGCATGGACAGCAAGGTCATCGACAGCAGACAGAACGAAGAGGGCACTTCCATCCGCCGCCGCCGCGAGTGCGAGAGCTGCGGCAAGCGCTTCACCACCTACGAGACGGTGGAGAGCACCCCCATCCTCGTCGTCAAAAAGGACGGCTCCCGCCAGACTTTCGACCCAAACAAGGTCAAGCTCGGCATCATGAAAGCCTGCGAGAAGCGCCCCATCTCCATGACCGCCATCGACAAGATGGTCGCGGACATCCAGCGCAAACTCCTCAATTCGCTGGAGCAGGAAGTCTCCTCGAAGTATATAGGCGAACTCGTCATGGAACAGCTCCGCGACGTGGACGACGTCGCATATGTGCGTTATGCCTCGGTGCACCGCCAGTTCAAGGACATCAACACCCTCCTTACGGAGATAGAGGAACTCGTCAAACTGAAGGACCAGCTTTCCGACAAAAAGAAGTGAGCGCCCGTCGGGCGGCGTGGTTTTCTGCCCGAAAAGCATTCCGAAACTTATGAAAACGGAGCATTGCTCCGTTTTTTATTGCGCTTTTTCGTTTCACCCCGAATAAAAGAACGTGAAACGGGGGCGGAACCGGTCATAAACATTGCGCAAAAAAGCAAAATGAATGCTCCCTGCGGTTGCGTATCGACAAAGCAATTTTGCAAAAAAGCACCGAAAAGAATTGTCCCGAGCCGCCTTCGACACCCTTTCCGCACGGCAGAAAAAGTCAAAATTTTTCTGTTTTGCGCATATCATGTAGGACTGCGGAGGGTGTATGGCGCTTGACAGTCTGTTCCTGTTGCTCAAAAATCTCGTTCTCTTTTCCTCTTTCGTGTCCGAAAAAAGCTCATTTCCAAAGCCTCTTTCCAAGGAGAAGGAGACGGAATACGTGCTGAGGGCGGAGAGAGGAGACAAGGAGGCGAAGGAGATCCTCATCCGTCACAATCTCCGCCTCGTTGCACACATCGCGAAGAAATATGCCAACTACGGTGACAACGACGAGCTCATCTCTGTCGGGTCCATTGGTCTCATAAAGGCGGTGGAGAGCTTCCGTCACGACAAGGGGACGCAGCTTGCCACCTACGCCTCCCGTTGCATTGAGAACGAGATCCTGATGACCATGCGCACATCCAAGAAGCACCGCTCCAACGTCTCGCTGAGCGAGCCCGTGGGGGTGGACCGCGACGGCAACGAGCTCACCATCATGGACATGCTCGCGGACACCGGCTCCGTCATCGAGGATGTGGAGAGCAACATGCTGACGGAGCAGCTCAGAGACATCACCGAAAAGTGTCTGGGGGAGAGGGAATACGCCGTCATACGCCTGCGTTACGGGCTTAATGGGGCGCCCGCTCTCACGCAAAGGGAAGTGGCGGCGAAGTTCGGCATCTCGCGCTCTTATGTCTCCCGCATAGAGAAGCACGCGCTGGAAAAGATACGCCGCGCGGCGGAGGAGGCGGACATGGTGTGAGCGCCGCCCGGAGGGCCGCGCCGGGGCGGCGGTTTAGTTATATTATTTTATAAAAATTACTGTTGACAGGTGGGGATTTTGGCTTTATAATGCACAAGGTCGCTTTGCGGATCGCTTAGCGCGGAGGGCAATCATGAAAAAGTACGACATCTGTATAGTGGGCGCGGGTCCCGCAGGCATCTTCACCGCCATCGAACTGCTCCGTCACGGCAGCGACAAAAAGATCGTCATCGTGGAAAAGGGGCAGCCCGTCGAAAAGCGTAAGTGCCCCAAGACTTACGGCGGTCCCTGCCGCAACTGCAAGCCGTATTGTCACATCACTACGGGTTTTTCCGGCGCGGGAGCGTTTTCGGACGGCAAACTTTCGCTCTCCTATGAGGTGGGCGGCGAACTGCCCGAACTCATCGGGCACGATTTCGCGCAGGAACTCATCGATTATACGGACAAGATCTATCTCGAATTCGGCGCCGACGAGCACATCGAAGGGCTCGGCAACGAGGAGAAGGTGAAGGAGATCCGCAGAAAAGCCATCAAAGCGGGGCTCAAACTCGTGGATTGTCCCATCCGTCACATGGGCACCGAAAAGGCGCAGGGCATCTATCTTGCCATCGAGAACTACCTCCGCGACGGGGGAGTGGAGCTCATCTTCGGCGCGCAGTGCAACAACATCATCCTGGAAGACAACGTCTGCAAGGGCGTCATCATCGAGGACAAGGCGGGCGCGCGCGAGATCCTCGCCGACAAGACCATCATCGCGACGGGCAGGAGAGGCGCGGACTGGCTGGAAAAGATGTGCTCGGTGCACAACATCGCGCACGCTCCCGGGGTGGTGGACATCGGGGTGCGCGTCGAGGTGCGCAACGAGATCATGGAAGAGATCAACAGCGTGCTGTATGAGTCCAAGCTCATCGGCTATCCCGCCCCCTTCAAGAACAAGGTGCGCATCTTCTGTCAGAACCCCGGCGGTTTCGTGTCGCAGGAGAACTACGACAACGACCTCGCCGTCGTCAACGGACACAGCTATAAGGAGCTCAAGAGCGAGAACACCAACCTCGCCATCCTTTGCTCGCATTCCTTCACGCAGCCCTTCAATCAGCCCATCGAGTATGCGCAGAAGGTTGGCGAACTCACCAATATGCTGGGCGCGGGCAAGATCCTGGTGCAGCGTTACGGCGACATCCTTGCGGGCAAGAGGACGTGGCAAAGAGAGCTCGGCATGTCCAACGTCCGTCCCACGCTGAAAGACGCCGTTGCGGGCGACATCACGGCGGCGATGCCGTACCGCGCGATGACCAACATCATCAACTTCATCCAGGCGGTGGACGAGGTGGTGCCGGGCTTTGCGGGATATGAGACGCTGCTTTATTCGCCGGAACTGAAATTTTACAGCAACAAGATCAAGATGGACGACAAACTCAACACCTCCATCGCAGGGCTCCATTGTCTCGGCGACAGCTCGGGCTGGACGCGCGGTCTCATGATGGCGTCCGTGATGGGCGTGCTGATGGCGCGCTCCATAATGAACGGCACCGCGAACACCCCCATCACCCACGTCACGGAATATACGGACGACAAGCGCCGCAGGTGGTGAACCGGTGCGGGATATTCTCCCGCACGACATAAAAAAGCCCGAAAGGAAGGCATCTTGCCTTCCTTTTCTATATGATCCGCGCTTTCCTCAGGGAAATTTTCCTGTCCCGTGCCGTCGGAATACAGTTTTTTCCATGTAAAAGGGCGCGCTCCTGGCAGAAAATAGGCTTATGAGAAAATTTTCCGGGATAGTGCTCTCTCTTGCGGTGCTGCTCGGCGTGCTTTCCGCGGGAGCGGGCGGCACGGCGGTCGCTGCGGGAGAGGAGAGATTCGTGTATGTGGGCGGCGCTCCCGTGGGCATCGCACTCAACGCCGACGGTCTCATCGTGACGGGTGTGGGCGACGTGGTGACGGAGGAGGGGAGCTCCCGTCCTCTCGAGGGGAGCGGTCTGCGCCCCGGGGACGTGGTGAAAAAGCTGGACGGCGAGGAGGCGGACAACCTCTTCGAGTTTCGCAAAAAGGTCTCGGAAGCGGAGGGCGAAGTGGTGCTCTCGGTGGAGCGGGACTCCCGCACGTTCGATGTCAAAGCCACTCCCGTGAGCGAGGCGGCGAGCGGCAAAAAGAGGCTGGGCATTTGTCTCAAAGAGGATGTCGGCGGGATAGGCACGCTCACCTTCGTGACGGAGCAGGGCGCTTACGCCGCCCTCGGGCACCATGTCGCGGACCCCGAGACGGGGGTGTGCGCGGAATTGCAGGAGGGCAAGGTGTTCGATGTCGCGATAGACGGCGTGGTGAAGGGCGAGCCGGGGCGCGCGGGAGGTCTTGGCGCGGAGCTGAACAGGCTTGCCCCTCCCGTGGGGCGGAACACCGAGAATACGGAAATCGGCATCTACGGAGTGTGGAACTCCCGTCCCCGCGGAGAGCGGGTGCGCGTGGCGGAGCGCGGAGAGGCGCATCCGGGGCACGCGCAGGTGCTGACCACGATAGAGGGCAGCGAGCCCATGCTGTACGACGTGGACATCGTCAAATGCGAGCCGCAGAGCGAGAGGGCGCAGAAAGGGCTGGTCATCGCGGTGCGCGACCGTCGTCTCCTCGACAAGGCGGGCGGCATAGTGCAGGGCATGAGCGGCAGCCCCATATTGCAGGACGGAGCGCTTGTCGGGGCGGTGACGCACGTCTTTGTGTCCGACCCCACCCGCGGCTACGGAGTGCACGCCCGCTTCATGCTGGACGAGGCGGAGAAAGTGCCCGTGCCCGTGCCCTACCGTAAGGCGGCATAATGCCGAAAGACGGAGCGCGAGACGGCGCAAAAGGGTATTCCGCAGAAAAAGAAAAAGCACAAAAAAATGACCCCCATGTATGGGGGTCATTTCAGTCCGGCAGAGAGGGAGGGAAGCTGCCGGTGATGTTGAGCGAGCTTGCAGTCAGACCCGCTCCGTGCGGTCTGCGCCGTCCGAAGCGAGCCTTTCCAGCGCGGTGAGCAGGAACTGTTTGTTGGTGGGTTTGCCCTTGTCCTCGTCCAGCGTCTCGCCGAACTCTCCGTAAAGGACGTCCACGTTGCCCCTGAGCCATGCGGAGGAGATGGCATTCTGGATGTCCTTTTCCACGCTCGCCGCGCCCACTCCGAACTCCTCCGCAAGCAGCTTGTAGCCTCGGTATTTGAGGGGCATGACTTCCTCTCCCTCCTCGGCGAGGGCGATGAGCCGCGCGAGCAGCCGATAGCCCTTGAGGTTGGGCTGGAAGCCGAGACGCAGGAGATAGAGCTTTATGCGGGAAGGGATCCGGTGCATGCAACGAGCATATCACTTCTCGGGCGGCGATTTTAGGGTCATTTGCGCCCAAAGCCGCTCATCTTGCCGAAATTTGCTTTTTTCGGCTCGGCGCCTGCGGAACACCGGAGCGCCGCGCAAGACCACGGCGGTCACCTCCAAAACGGGTTGCATCCATGCCAGACAGGAATAATACGAACCAGGTTCTG
>UMHM01044133.1_pt1 | contig 11054 bp, 11 predicted proteins | sample 1965501 | NCBI WGS metagenome assembly UMHM01 (sample SAMEA4836095, study PRJEB28245) | human gut metagenome | biome: gut microbiome; material: fecal sample | place: Denmark | collected 2008
AGACGAATGTGGGAAACACGGTGTTGTGTTCTATCGTGATAGCAACGGTACCATGAGAACGAAGTTACCACCACCGAAAACGAAATGGGATAAACCGAAGCTCAATCGGTTGAATATTTTGAAGAAACGAGAGAAATTGGCCGAAGCAATGGGAGATACCGAATCTGCTGAGTTCTATAAGAAACTACGGCTGGTGGAAATGATAGAGTTCAAAGTTCGTGAACGTGCGTCCAAGACGATGATCCGGTTACACTCTTGATGATTTGAAAAGGAAAACGAAATGGAAAAAACATACTGTAATCTTATCAGTGGATGATATCGTCGAGAAGGCTAACAATATCATCAACAAGATCAATCATGCAATGTTAGTGTGTAACCTGAAAGACCATAACCAATACAAACGTCTGTATCAGCGTATTCTGTTGCTTACATCAATCGATCGTGACTCAGAACAGTATGGGCGGGAAGATGCAAGAAACCAAGTCAGTCGTCTTCTTTACAAATATGACAAGATGTTCACAAGGTTGCTGAAAGGTAAACCTTCAGAGGATGAGTGCATCAAAACAGCGCTTGGTGGTGTTGGTTGGATCGTTCACGAAAATTGAAAGCATGTTGAAGGGAAACCATGAAAAGACAACCTAAGCATCACTGCTGCTGGCCTGGCAAGACTGTCAGGATCCGTATGCAGAGCGGTGAACTACTCTATGGTAAGTTCATCGAAGAAAGATCCACGCATATTAAAGTATCGATCGGAGACAATACGGTTAGTATTCGTAAGTCCGAACTTGCATCGTTCGGTATCAACAGAAAAGGAGTAGCACTATGTCAATAAAGAGAAAGGTCTTTTTACAAGTTCGGGTTAACCCGAACGCACCTTCCTACGTGAAAGATTGCACTGCCGTCGTTGCCAATGCTTTCATTGGTAAGACAGAACTTCAGATTGCTTCGATGAACCAAGATCAGTTTGATGTTGGAGATGTCTTTACGAGAGACAGTGACGTGAAGACGAAACTAATCAAACAGTTCAATGTGGATGAGTTCGCAGTAAGCGTATACGAACTCTTTTACAGGAACAGTAAGTATAAGACTTTACGGCACTGTATGACAACTTCACTGTCGGACGGTGAGCTGATCGTCAAGAAGCTCCCTGAGGTCGATGGTAAGATTCGTAAGTTGATGGATCCTTACATCCAGAAGCTTATGATGATCTATCCTGATCCCAGTGAGCCCATGAAAACATGGTCTACTGAACTGGGAGGAGCGGATGATATCCCGTTCAACACGATCTCGGAGAACTTCCTGATCCGAGTTGTTCCTGGATACATTACCAAGGATGCACATCCGGATAAAGATGAGATCGAAGAGATGTTCAAGGATCTGGTCGGATCTACGATCGCATATGGGATGAACACCGGTTATCACACGGTAAGGAAGTATCTGACGACAGAGTATCTTCCGATATGTCCCATTGACTCAACGATCGAAGTTCAGCATCTGAACGTAGTGGCACATCATAAGGAACCGGCAATCGGTATCTTCTATGGTGTTCAAGTTGGTGGGACTTACTACTACGGAGGAGATTGGGTATCCTGTGATATACACAACAAGGGTATCCAAAACTGCTCCAGCAAACCGGATGTACGGAAAGAGCTGCAAACTTGGATAACGGATCGTACGAATCGTTACCTGACGTATCTGGCACAAGAGGGTATCACTGATGCGAAAGCTGTCTACCCGTCTCACTTCCAACCCATCTAGTTGATCTCTAGGGTGGTTGAGCATGTTAACTCAACCACCCTATGAGACCACTTATAACAAAGGAGTTCATTATGCGTTATATCGTATTTCTTTTTGCATGTACTATGATGTTCTTAACAGGATGTCGTACAGGTACAGTTATTTTCACAGGAGATGTTGATCAGCAAGCGAAGCGTACTGCTGAAACGGTACGAGAAATATGTCAGTATCCGAGTTATAGTCCTGATCGTCAGTGGGTGGAACGTTATCGAACGATCATAGCAGCACTGATCATCAATAGATCGGCTATCGAACAATCTGAGGATTATCGAGTACGGTTAATTAACGTCTTGACATCTACAGGGATACCGATTGATTTTGCAGATCGCATCACCAAGGTGATCCTGTATGGATATATGCAACAGGGTGCCAAATCAGAGTTTGGATATTATCTGCATCGATTGTTGTTCCATCTCGACAAACGACAAGTCTTCTACGATCCCTATTCGGATGTTGTGTTCCTATCAGCGGAGCCTAAAACAAACACTAAATAAACCATCAACAACTACGTTACTGTTAAGTAACGTAGTTGTTGAGATCTATCCACTATCCAATACACATTAACACAAGGAGGAATCACTATGGAACAAAACCAATTTGTTACGCAAGTCTTTTTACGAGTCAAAGCCACGAACGAACTTCTCATACCAGGTTTACCATACATCCTGTCGTTGTATCAAGACAGTATGACCGGTATCAACTATGTGAAATTGTATCGGTACAAGAGCGGTGATGATGGCATCCATGTAGTTACATATATCGATACGACTTATCCGATTAGGTCTTATCAGTTCGACGAACTGAAGCTTGTTACAATGACTCAGGATGATACGGGGTACGTATCGTTCAAAGAGGAGGATCTTATGAACGACTCGCATATTCTGTCATCGGATAAGATCTCAGTGTGGTCCCACTACACGTTCATAGAAGCCAACGTTCCTCCTGTTATCTGGGATACTCCTCCGAAAGGACAACCTCGTGTCTGGGATACAGGGCTCAACTATGTAAAACCATCAAAATGATATACCAACCATAACGAAAGGATTTACGTATGTCTACGTGTACTTGTACCACACCGTGCGACACCTGTGTTTGTGAAAGCGTTTCGGATGAAGTTGTCCAAGTGTATCAGGAACTGAGGGACTTCATCTCCAACAACTACAACGATATCAAATCCATCATCCGGGATGAGATGATGGAACAGATGGAGACCATCAAAACTGATGATGGGAATGAGATGATCCAAGCCTATCATCTGAACAACTCCACCATCCAGAAGATCGTCAAGAAGTATCTTCTGGAAGCTACCGTGAACGTCTGGTTGGATCCTCAGCAGTACCTGATTCCGAAGGTGTCGAGAGACATCATTCTCAACATCCTGAGAGAGGTATACATCCGTGGAGAAGCTCCTTGGAAAGTTATCTATCCAAGTCACAGACTCCATATGAAGATCTCGGTTGGAGAGATCAGCTTCGGTATCATCTACAGTGACATCAAAGCATTCCCTGAGATGGAGTTCACCTCTTACGATGATCTCTTCGAAGGGATGGATATTGTGCCGAACTACAAGGTGTTCGATCGCACTCCTTACGGATCGGTTATGAACTGGTTCGTCAATCTGGATTGGATCAAGTTCCTTCAGAAGAGTGTGAACATCGCTCCATCTGCAGGATCGGATGACTACGAAGTTCCTATTGCTGAGATCCTGAAAGGATGGATGATCTACCGTTGTATCCGTATGGCTATGAACGACATCATCCTCACTGAGAAGCCGGTTGAACTGAATGACAGATACTACCTCTACAAGGCAGTATACATCCTCAGTAAGATCATCGGCAAAGCGTTCGATGACAACGCCTGTGCTCTTGGATTCAAGAAGAAGAACTAATACTATTACTTACACTGTGGGATGATCCCACAGTGTAAGTCATTATGGTTTCAAGTATATATAACTCTAGGATCGTGTACGATGATGTACACAACCTAACAACACCCAAACTAAAAGGAGAATCGTCATGGGTTTCAAAACGTTCACTTGTGTTATCTGCGGAGCTGAGTGCACCAAGCGTAGTAGCTTAGTGTATGGAGAAGGCCGTGCGTGCAAGACGCACGACGAAGTTGTGGCTTCAGAACAAGCCAAGAAAGATTCCAAGAAGAAGGGACTCCTGAATGACCTGTTGCAGTCGTTCAAAACAACGGAGCCCAAGACTTCAACCAAAGAGATGATATTGAGTTGGTTGGAAAATGAAGTCAGAACCATGAGGAGTCTGCTGGGCAATGCGGTATCTGCAGATCGTGACCTGACCCTTCTGAAAGAGGTGAAACTCATCACTCTGGATTACACAGTGACAGATGAGTTCGTCACTGAGTTCATGACTCTTGTAGCGGCTCATCATGACGATGATGATTGGTCCACTCAGAAGTACCGGAAGAAACCTGTACATCAGAATCATCCCAAGAAGGATAAGGATGATGAGAAGGAAGTTCGGTTCCATGTGAAAGAACGTCGTGGAGCTAAGGAAGCTCCGAGGCGTAAGCCGTCTCCAAGACGGTAATCAATCTGTGAAGAGAGTACACTTCCGTACTCTCTTCTTTTTACCCAAAAAGGAGACAACGATGGAATCATCTATCAGTAATGAACTAACCAGAAGGATCGAACAGTATATCTTTCAACATGAAGCAGCGAGCTGCATCTGCAGTATCGACGACATCCTGAAGATCATATCGGAAATTGTGGTTGGTATTTTACCAGCAGGCAGGAATGCCAGTGTGGAGTTACACCATTTCGATCCCTATACCACTATGATCATCACAGTCCCTGGAGACAGTGTGATCGCCAAACAAGGACCTTATACTTACAAGGTGAAAACAAGTGAGTGAAGAAGACCATGCTGAAGAGTTAGTCTGTCAGTGTTGTGGTAGATCCTACGAGATGATCGATATCTTGAATACCTACTTCGGTAAGCATCTATCGATTATGCACGTTGGGAATTACGAAGAGCCACTATGTACGAAATGCATCAAGGAACTTCGTCAGATCACCTTCGATCAGGTGTTCTATGGATCTGGAAGATGCAAGATGTCTGATCTCCAAGATAAGTGCATCTCTATCTTGTTCAACAGAGATCATGATGATGTAGAGAAGGACATCGCATTATGCCAGTTGCTTAAGTTCTTCCAATCCAAGTTGGAAGGTCTGAAACAGAAGCGATTCACACTACCTGAGATACATCAGTATTTCAAATTAGCCTCTTTAGAGTGGAACCAGGTGAACCGATTCAAATGTGCAGTAGCTCTTGAGGATGTTCCTGGACCATCGATCAGCCTGGTTGTATATGTGAGGATGCTTCTCACGACCAGCTTATCGGAAGGCTTTGCCATATCGATCACAGTGGGAGAGTCTAACACTACAAAGGATGAGTTCATCATCCCATTCAGAATTGATTGACCTCTGAGTTGGTGGAGTAGATCCCACCAACTCAGAGTCCTATTTCTTTTGGAACTGGTAGCATGGTATGCTTTTTAAGGAGATTTACCATGGTACTATTCTTAGATGATTATAATACCCATCATGGGGTTTTGGATACAGATACGAAGAACATGTCGTGTTTCCGTATGTACAAGATCTTAAGTGAGATGGGGGTGAAGAACAACAAGTTCTTCTTGTTCCTGTCTCAACCTGAGTTGAAAAACTACGATCCGCATCACTTAACTGACCCATCTGTTGAACTGAGGCAGAGGATCGCCTATGAGTGTAAAATCAACCCTTGGTATTACCTGAGAGAGGTGATCCGGGTACCTACCTCTGGTGGTGATCCGATCCACTATCAGTTCTCAAGAGCGAACCTTGCATTGAACTGGTGCTTCTTGAACTCCATTGATGCGTTCTTAACGATGCCTCGTCAGAAGGGTAAAACCATCGGTGTTGTGTGTATCTTATCTTGGGAAGAGTTCTTGTCAGCTAGGAACATCACGATCGGGATCTTCGCCAAGGACGATAGCCTTCGTGCTGAAAACATCAAACGTATCAAAGAGATCCGTAACAGCTTACCTGAGTACTTGGTCGATTATAAGAACGACACCAAGAACCAAGAAGATGTCACATACAAACGACTGAAGAATGCTGTAAAGTCTTTTGTTGCTCAATCGGATACTCGACGTGCATCAAGACAGGGACGTGGTGAGACAACCTCCTCTCAGTGGTGGGATGAGGTTGCCTACTATGTGAACATCGATAAATCCTATCCATCTGCAACTGGTGCTTGTGCCACTGCTCGTAAATTGGCATATGAGAGAGGGATCCCATCTGCCAACATCCTCACTACAACAGCTGGGATGTTGAGTGATCCTGCTGGAGCTTATGCGTTCAACCTGAAATCAGGAGCTGCTCGATTTAATGAGTGTGTCTACGACTTGAAAGATGTCGCTGCTGTCAAAGAGTGGATCAGAGGTATGGGTGGTAGATCCATGATGTATCTGGAATACTCTGCATTCCAGTTGGGTGAGACTCAGGAGTGGTTGGAGGAACAGAAGATCGGCAAAGATCCTATCACCTTCGCAGTCGACTATCTCAACGAGTGGCAGCTTGGTACTGGTCAGTCTATCGTACCGATCGAACTGCTGAACCGTCTGAATGCTTCGGTATGTGAACCTGCTGAGTTCACGACACACGGACCTCTGGTTGTCAGGTGGTATATCAAACGTTCTATCCTGATGAGACCTGAGAACAAAGACAGAAGCTATCTGATCGGACTGGATACTTCCGATAACGTAGGAAGAGATGCTACTGCACTGGTGATCGTAGATCCGTTGGATCTTGCTGTGGTAGCTACCTGTAAGTGCAACATCACGAACTTGGTCAATGTTGCGATGTGCATCTGTGAACTGATGGATATGTTGCCTCACAGTATCCTGATCCCAGAACGGAACAAAAACGGTGCGTTCATGATCGACATCCTGATCGATGCCATGATCAAGAAGAGGATCAATCCCTGGTATCGGATCTACAACACCTACTTCCAGGATGGAAGTACAGAAGCACTGGATGTAGATCGGATCGACCTTGGAGATGGAACCAAGAGGAAGCACTTCGGGTTCAATACAACCAGCTCACAGGAGAGCCGTAATATCCTGTATGGAAGGGTCCTGATCACCAGCCTACAGTACATGGCTAACCGTCTATTTGACGCTGATTTAGCCAGTGAAATCAAGTCTTTAACAGTGCGTAATGGACGAGTGGACCATCCTGCTGGATTCCACGACGATCTCTGTATCGCATGGACATTGACAGGGTTCTTCGCATTGTTCGGTAAGAACCTTCACCTCTACGGTATCCCGAAAGGTGAGGTCTTGAAAGGTGTGAATCTGGAAGGAGAACATGTTGATCCAGAAGCGAAAGCCAGACAGGTTCGGATAAGGGAACGGATCGGAGAACTGAGAGGGTTGATCCTTGGGACCAACAACGATATGGTTAAAACATCGTATGAACGTGAGCTGAAACACTTAGAGTCCTTAGTGGACGATAAGTTGGTTGATGACAATATGATCAGCGCTGACCAGGTGAAACAGAGTGCTGCTACGGCGAATCAGTTCACACAGTTAGACTATATGAAACTCAAGAGGTTCTTCTGATGTACAATCCTACACTGAAGCAGCTTTTAATGGATCGGTTCGATATCCAACCTACGGTAGCTCAGACGAGATCGTTGGTTCGATATGTCCAGTCCTATGAACTAAGGGATAAGAATCCGGCTGCATTTAACAGTCCGTTACTGGCTGTACATAAAGCGTACTTCCTACCGAAGGATGCATCGTTCTTGTTCGACAACTTCAACATCTATCGTCCTGATTTCAACAGAGCGATCCACGAGTGTGTGTCGATCAACAAAGCCTACCATGTCACAGGGAATGATTTCAACCTGTTCTCGATCTGGTTGGTGTACTGTTATCTGAAGAGCAACCTTGCATCCAAGCTGAAGGAAGAAGGTGCGTTCTGGACACTAGCGCTCTTGAACTACAAGTTCTTCACTGGTAAGGTTCAGTCTTGTTTCCCGAAAGGTGTAAATGAAGATGTGATGATCGCTACCGTGGATCGTCTTACAGCGAAGTGTGACATCAAGAAACCAGAAACCCCAACCTGGAGAGCGATCATCTACGATCACTGTCACACGATCCTATCGGACGATAGCATCCATGCAAGAACCTTGGAAACGTTCACTCCAGATAGTGCTGTAATCTACGCAGTATCTGATATCCATACCAGGTTATCTGCCAAGATCTTGAATGTATCTCAAGAGTATTACGACAATGTAGCGAAGGGTGTCACGATCCGATCTACTGATGCAACTCAGTTGAACGCAGAAGGGGAACGCGAACTGAAAGCTATCCGAGCTACGTTGGACAACACAATCGTCAACATTTGTGGTATCGTCACGAACATCAACAGTTTCATGTCGTATATTGATATGAAGTCTGTATGTGCGTTGACCAGAACGATCACTGTTCCGATGTTGGAAGATGCAATCATCGCATTCTCCGATATGGCGACACTTCAGTATCGACATCACGAAGAAGACAAAATTGTTACAATCAAAGGACAGAAGTATCTGGTAGGTTATCGCATCCTGGTAACCGAGATCATCCAGAAGTGTTATCGTTACTGTGTGATCAAAGGAGTTGACATGAGAAGCAATATGCAGATCCTGGAGATGGTCCGGAATGCATTCAAGTCCTCTCGTGTCGATGATGAGAGTATCATGTTGATCAAATACAGCATGGATAAGTTCGTTCATGAACACACTAAATACAAGAGAGATGCTACGAAGATCTCGATCCGAACTGCATTGATCTTGTATCTGATCCTGCTTACCTTTAAGCGAGGGTAAACATAACCGTATACTAGAGTAGAGTGTTATCTCTACTCTAGTATACGATTTACTTCAGTTAAAAGTTGTCTCTCCAGTCTCCTTGGAAGATAGCTCTCCACTCGTTGGATCCTGGGATAGCGATTTTGTTATTACTGCCAGTTACACTGGTTGGTAATGTCACTCCAGTGTTTGTGTACAACCGATTATAATCAATTCCTTGCTGATCGAAATATCTTGTAACGGAGACTGTTGGTATGATTAACATATACGATCCTAAGCCTCCGTCTCTAATCCAAGACCCACATGCGTAAGTAGAGGTACCTGGGTAGATGGGTGCCATGAATGCACCACCACTAACGTCGTCTGAGCAAGTACCTTGTAATCCAATCAGTTTTGTAGTCGTTGAATTACTCCAAGCTGAAGTAGATCCACCTAGTGTGATCATACAGTCTTGATTTCTACCGTGGTATCCACCTGAAGTACATAAGAACCAACACGGTGCGTTCACTTTAACAATGGGTATCTGTGCTTGTGTTTGGTCGATGATACTCCACACAACTTTAGCATTGACATAGTCAGGCATATCCGATATCGATGCATCTCTCTTCAGAGCATCGATCTGATCTTGTAAGTCCTGTATCGCTTGTTCTCTGGCTTCTGTTTCCTGTTGGAACCTGTTGTTCAGATCATCCTTAACAATCTTCCGGATCGGTAGAACACGTCTGTCGAATGGCATGGGATATCCTTTCTCATTGTACTTGGTTTACTTACATAGTTACATCGTGTGACACGATGTAACTATGTAAGTAATTAAATATTGCAAATCAACCTTATTTCAAGTATATATAACTCTGTAGCTAAAGGAAACCCATAACCAATAACACAAGGAGGAATCACTATGGGACAGAATTATCCGGACAACATGATCCAAAAGATCGCCGACTTAGCCAAGTTGGTCGTCAACGAGTTCCCGTTCAGTAAGGACAAAATCTTGTCCAGTTGGACGGACGAGGACAGCAAGAAAATTGCAGACGACATCACCAATCGGTACTGCATTACTGGTATCGACAGCCTCAATTTTCAGCATACTGCCATATCCTTGATACGGCAGACGATGTCTCTCATTGCGAATGCCTACCAGCAGCACAGCTCGATTCTGAGTTCTGTGGCTACTATCAGACAGTCTATCGAACAGGAGATTAAGAAGGAACTTACCAGGATCGCTAGAACACCGTACACACTCCAGCTGTTGAATGTGATAAATGTGAACAGAGAAGTGGTGTTGAAGGAAATCTTCGATGCTGTGGTTCGTGACAACATGGCTCCTAGTCAGCTTGAAATCAAAGAAGCTGTTCAGACTTGGATCAAGAAGAAACTGAATGAAATCGAACGTACCACCATCACTCCACAACCGTTGTATGGGATCCAGAATGGTGGGATCTATGGAGTCACACCCATCGGCATCTATCAATACCCCAATGATGTCGTATCCTACATTGACCAAGTCAACAAGATCCTGACTCAGATGCTTTCGTATTACAAGTCGGCGTCTGGAGAGTATGCGGCATTCGATGTTGTGTGGAACATCAACCAGAAGCTCTTCGAGTTGAAGAAGTGTCAGGAGTACGCCAGGTACTATTACCAGGTGTTCACCAAGGACAACAAGATCATCATCGATCTGTTGGATCCTCTCCAGATCTTGAAGAACACCCACATCGAGAAACCTCTGTTCTACAGTCAGAATCCTGTATGTGTTCAGACTCCGAATATCTACTCCAATCCTGAGTCCATGAATCCTAATACTGTGGAAGATCTCTTCGACGAGGTACCAAAGGATGAAAGTGATCCTGAAAAACAGGTAAAGCGTAGAACCTCGAATCTCGGATACATCTTCCCGGAGACAGGACAACGTTACAAACGGATTCTGAACATCATCAAGTCGATGACGGATGAAGGGTATTATGGTATCTCTGCCACTGTGATCAGTGGGTTCCTGGACAAGACAGATGTCAAGAACCTCCACTGGGCACTGAGCAGGATGGTTACTCTCGGATACATCCAAGTATCCCCTAGTCAGACAAAGAACAAACCCAAATACGGTCTGACTAATAAGGGTCTGGAATACATCTCCAGCTGTGAACCTGTTCAGCTCTGCTGGACTAAGTGGTTCAAACAGCAGTTCAGCCATGATGAGTTTCAACAGTTTGTAAAACCCATCATGTTCAAGCCGGAAGATGTACCGTACTATACCTTCGATGGGAGTGTGGGTGCTGTTCGAAAACTCGTGTATGGTGGTATGATCGAACCTGGGAAGAAGGCGACCCTGACAGGCTTCGGTGAATGGGTAAGGGATCAGTATCTGAAAGAACGGGGAGAGGAACATGCAAATTG
>UMHM01069024.1_pt1 | contig 11049 bp, 11 predicted proteins | sample 1965501 | NCBI WGS metagenome assembly UMHM01 (sample SAMEA4836095, study PRJEB28245) | human gut metagenome | biome: gut microbiome; material: fecal sample | place: Denmark | collected 2008
CAGAAGGAATAAGTATTGATGAATCCGCAATTAAAGGCGTTGTGACATTTAACGGATTAGGATTGACATTAGGCTTGACATTGTTTGGCGATGTATGGAACGGGTATCAGCTGAATCGGAAGCGGGAGGTTATCAGAGACTACAGTGTTGAGGGCGACCCTGTATCAAAGGGTTTCTTAGGATTCACTACAGTACATTGTGGCACACGGTATACCTTTACTAAAAGCAATAAATCACCTAGCGAACACGACATGTATACTTTTTTAGACAAGCTCGAGCCGAAATCAAGAATCACAAATTATCAGTAACATAATCAAACTCGGAACTGTAAAACTGGTCTTGAGTTTTTACGGAGGGCTAATTGATGAAAAACCTTTTATTTAAAAGACGATTACTTGCCGCGATAATCGATTTTGTTATCGTATTCGTGGTATCTATCACCGTCTGCGCACTGCTTATAACAAGCGTTTTCAACGACTCATTTGACCAGCAGGCGGCTCCGTTTGTGGCTATAAATTTACTGTTAAATCCGATCTATTCCATCGCGTCTTACGGAAACGAATACGGCACATTTGTTATGTTTTTGATAAGTTTCGCTATTGAAATATTGTATTATTCGTTGTTTGAGTTTCTTCCAACCAAAAGAACCCCTGGCTATGCGCTTTTGGCAATTCACTTGTGCAACAATTCGGATAGATCAATCTCGGCGCGGATTTTCGTGCGAAATTTCTTGAAGGTTTTGTCGCGGTATTTATACTGTATTCCGTTTATAATTTCCATTTTTAACACAAACGGCAACGCTTTCTATGATTCCGTTTCAAAAATTTCCGTAGAAGCTGATGATGTCAGCGGCAAATGACGATTCTTTAAGGAAATTGCGCCATCTTTATTTGATGGATTGAAGAAATCCGATAATATTTCTGATATTTTGAGGCATGTTCCGTGTAAGGAAGCAAAACATCTTTTCTCGGACACCCCTGCAATTACGAAATTGTTGGATCTCCCTTCAAATTCCGGAAAATATGCGGACGAAGTGGTTGATGCTTTCAAAAGAGTTGCTGACAGAGATTCTTTAGGGCTTTTTGAAAGTTTTATCAAAAACAACAATTTTAAAGATGTTGCTGATTATGAAAAGCGATACACGAAGATAATTAGCAATGTATCCGAATTCCAAGACGAGCTTATGCTTGTGATAAAGAATGCGGACGAGCGGACTGCACTCAAAATCTCGGAGTTTGCTTCTGATTATGGCAAAGGTGTAATCGGCGCAGTCGACAAATGCGGATATGATAATATCTACAAGATTACACATTATATATCTGAAAGCGGAGTTTCCGGCAAAGTTGCCAGCGAGCTTTTTGAAGCATTGTCAAAACACGGCGATACTTTAATTAAAGCTGTTGAAAAATGTGGTCCCAAGAATATTGAGAACATAGTCGAAATATTGTCAAAGATTAATCCAAACCAAGTGGATGCTGTGATTGATTTGTTAGTGCATCACGGCGATGACATGGTAAGGGCAATAAAGAACTGTGGAACTGATAAAATTGACCTGATTGAGGAACTGATTAAGAGCGGTGAAAAATATAATCTAGGTGATGTCTTGTTCATATGCAGAAATTCGAGTCAGGAATTGGTATGGCTTGAAATAGGAGGAAAAAGTTCAGGGTTTATGCATATCCTAGCTCATCATCCATTAGAACAATTTTCGGAATTTGGTGTTAAGTCTGAGACGGATTTACAAAAACTTTTGTTATATACAATCTCAGAATATATTCCTGTTGGTAAATATGGACAAGGGGGTACAGCATACCAATTAGGTAACAGATATTTATGTGCTGTCATAAGTTCAAATGGATATTTAGTAGATGCATATGACATAACAAGTAAAATGAAAAAAATCATATTTTACTGATAAGAGGAGTGAGAATTTTTATGCTGTTAAAATTTACATTTAACTATGCAACTGATTTTAGTTGTCTATGGAGCTGGGACGCAGAGGCATTTGAACAATATGGTAGCATCGTTGAACATGAGGAGATTGGAATTCCAAAAGAATTGGACTTAGAAATGCAAGAACTATGTAAGGAATTTCAGTCTTCATTAAACTGGGAAAGCCCGTTAGAACCATCTCCGTGGACTGATGAACAAAAACAATGTTTTGCTCAAAAATCAAAGCGCGTTTATGACAAACTAATTTCTGAACTTGGTGGAAAGTATCAAATTCAGTATGATGTGATTTTGCCAGACTAGAGTTGGTTGAAATCCTTACGGGACATACAATCGAGGTGAAATTTGACCGCCCGACAGCACTTCAGGTTGACGGCGAGACAATACAGACCTTGTAAAAACTGTAGTAACACTTTTATAACAATACTTAAATGAGAGGACAATTATATGAACAGACAAGCCTTTTTAAAGAATGTTGAGCGGCATTTGTTGTATTTCAAACCGAGAGATGTTGACGTTGAAACCGTTATCCGCGAGAAATGCAGCAAAGATGACACGAATATCAACGCGGTAATTGATTTTGCTGAATGGATTGATAATGCCGTGTTTAGAAGACCTGAAAAAAATTCTGATGACATTCTGGAATTTGTGGTAGGACCGTGTATTGATTCAGCCGAGTTTTGGGCAGATATCAATAAAACAGTATTCTATAATGGATATGTTGCATCAATCAAAGAATGGTTAATAAAAAAAGGTATACCATTTACAGAATTACTGTTTTAGTATGGAGGTTTATTATGTCAAAAACTCTAGATATGAAGATTTTCACTTGTGAGGGCTTTCAATGTAATTTAAAAAACATTGTCGGGCTTTTGGACGAGGCGGGATGGAGCATTACCGACGGCGACGGAAAAATTAGCGTTTGGAACGAAGCTGATTCCGAATGGGAAATTTATAACGGCACTTTAGACGATTTTTTTCTAGAAACTAACTATGATCGGTTTTTTGCGTATAACGGCTTAAAAATCATCATTGTCTATACAAATGGCTGCGACAGCTTTGGTATTATTCCTGATGGATATATTCAAAAGATAATATACGATGACAGGGAATACTTTGATTATAATTGGTATTATCTACACTTTATCCCGGCTTTCAATAGAGAAGATGTTGTTGTAGAGAGAGTGATTTTTGATGAATATTAATTCATCGAATGAGCGGGTATAGTTGGTGAGCGTTCGTTTGAAAAAGAACGTTCAATAATTAACTGTGCTGAAGTATGGGTTGCAAGAGAGCATATCTTGGCAGGCGGAAAATTTGACGAATTATTTATAACAACTCGTCACTTTAAACCAGGTAGCGAATTTGGTACTTTGTATGCTCCATGCCAAAATTGTCAGCACACTTTCAAAGACATTCTCTCTCAATTAGAGTGAACACAATAATCAACAATCAGGAGGTTTATTATGACCAATCAAGAATTCGTAGAACGCATATGCGCTTCGGCAAAATCCGTATCGTATCATAAAACATACTCTGCCGATGAAATTGAAACAGAAATTCGCAATATTTATTCCGGTAATATTAACACAAGCAAGATTTTAGAATGTTTTTTAATTATTGGTCATGTGCTATTTGAGCGCATCGAAAAACGATCGAACGATAAACTGACCTTTTCCCTGCATTGGTGTTACCCTGTAGAGTTTTGGTCAGATGTCGGCTGTGTTGTTAACGGAACTGGTAGTGTAGAAAATTGCGCCGGCAGGATAGAGAGATTTTTCATTTCGGAGCAGGGAAGATTTTATAACCAAGACCACAAACTGATTGCCGAGAATATGGATCAATTTGCTGAATACATCACTACTGTGGAATATGATTATCACCCGAAAACAACTCAGCGAACATACGATATGCTGCGATTTTTCGGCTGGTATGAGGGTAGGCATATCGACACAACTGCGTTTGAACAAGAGCTGAATCGACGCGGAATCGAGTTATCTAAGGAACAGCTTGATTTTTTCGCAGAGTTCAGCGGTCTGGATTTTAATTTTGACAGTGACTGCTGGTATTTTGATTCTTTAGAAGTAATTCTGACTAAGGATGAATACTATGCCGAACACTCCTCAAATGATGAAAAAAATCAATACAAGATAATCTACTGTGGCGGCACTATGGGCGGACCGCTGGCGGTTGACCCGAGCGGTATTATAAACTTTTTTTGGGGATTCCCTCAAGGCAGAACAACAATGGAATGCATAAACCACCTGTGTGAAAGCGTGCATAGGGACTGCAAATGGATTGCTCCCAATCAAGGAAATGGGGAGCAGGATTTAGATCAATCTTTCTAAGGCAACACTGCACAATTAACAGCCCGTTGTAAAAAGAAATATTACTCGGTATAAATGTGCTAAATTAACCGTCAAGTACAGCATGGCGCACTAAATCAAGCTGCCCGACTCGTTCTGCCAGCCAAAATCAGATTCGCCATAAGAATACGACCTCATGACGGAAAATCTTAGGCTTCGAAAGGAGCTTGAAGAAATGAGGAAGGAAAATGAATTCCTAAAAAAAGCAGCGGCATTCTTTGCGAAAGAGATCGATTAGCAGCATATCGATTTATTGACGAAAAAAAGAAAATATTTGGCTTAAGATGGCTGTTGAAGCGGTTTGGAGTATTCCCTAACGACTACTACAACTATCTTAAAGATAGAAAAGCGGCTTACCGTAAGCGTAAGGAAAGGCTGCTGAACTGCATAACCGAAACCTATCATGAACGAAAAGGTGTCCCGGGATACAGGTTAATGTCATCTCTGCTGAAAAATAAAGGAATCAGAATCAGCCCGACAACGTGCCACAAATACATGAATTGCGAGCTGAAATTGTTTTCTGTGACTCGAAGGCATAAGCTCGGGTACCGGAAAGGGGCTGCTCATAAGGTGTTCGACAATCTCCTCAAACGGCAGTTTACGGTTGATTATCCGGACAAGTTCTGGTGTAATTTTTCATCAATGTCAATATTTGCAGCTTGTTTTGGGCGATTTCAAGCTAAAAACTTGACAAAAATAAGCTGTTGTGTTATAATTAACACAGATAGAGCTGCCGATGGCGGCTTATTAATTCGTTTCAAGTTAGTTTAGTCTAACTTGCTTGTCCGAACATAGCGTATTATCGCTAATTTGACTGCTGAAAAGGAGGGCGCTATGAGAATACTTGTTTACGGAGCGGGCGTTTTGGGCTGTAATCTTGCGAGAAATCTGTTTCGCGCGGGAAAGGACGCGACTCTGCTTGCGCGAGGGAAGTGGGCTGACGAGATAAAAAAGAACGGTCTGCGTATCAAAAACAGGTTTGCTCCGCGAACGTCCGTTTGCCGCGTTCCGATTATAACCGAGCTTGCGGAAGACGATAAATACGACGTGATTTTCGTCGTTGTTCGTTATACGCAGATTGAATCTGTATTGGACTCAATTAAAGCAAATAAATCGAAAAATATCGTTTTTGTCGGGAATAATCCACGCACAAAGGCGCTTTCCGAGGCTTTGCCCGAGAAAAACGTTATGTTCGCTTTCGCGCTTTCCGCAGGGCGCCGTGAAAGCTGCCGCGTAGTTTCTGCCGATATGAAGAAAATCACAATCGGTCAGCTTGGCAGTTCTCTGCCAAATCAAAGGCTGATTAAGCGGATTTTCGGCGGAACGAGGTATAAGGTCGTTTACGAGCCGAATATGGAGGATTATCTGCTTTGTCACGCGGCTTTTGTTTTGCCCGTAGTGTTCGCTTGCTATAAAACAGACGGAGATTTGCGGAAAGTGCGGAAGAACGCGGCTTATCTTAATTCGCTTGTTGACGCGAACATCGAGGGTTATCGCGCAATCCGCGGCGCGGGTCACGCAATTCTGCCAAAATCCGACGAGGAATTTGAGAGCGAAAAGTACCGCAAAACCTGCCTTCGCTTCTTTCGGCTGATTTGTTCAACGGCGCTTGGGAAAATCTGCGCGTCGGAACACGCGATGAGCGCTGTTGACGAAATGAGCGCGCTCAATCGTGATATGAAAGCGTTTTTCGATGAAAACAAAGCGGATTATCCCGTGTGGAAAAGGCTTGAAAATGAAGCGGTGAGCTATTTGAAATGATGAAAACAATATAAGGAGAAAAGGAAAATGAACTTAATCTCGTTTTTCGGACTTAAAGTCAAGCCGAAGCTGACGCGCGGGAAAGGAATGTGGAATCCGCTGAATACGCAGATTTTGGACGGCGGCGTTGTTTGTTTGCGCGACAAGGACGTGAACTGCTTTCTTATTCCCGCAGGAAATTCGTTTGTGGCGATTGATTCGGGTTATTCAAACAGCAAAAATACGCGGGACGGTCTGAAACGGCTCGGAATAGACGCGGAAAGCGTTAAAGCCGTTTTTCTTACGCATCTTGATATCGACCACGCGGGCGGCGCTGACGATAATTCAAACCGTCTTTTTCCAAAGGCGAAGGTTTATCTTGGAAGGGAAGAAAGCCGCTATCTTAACGGCGAGCTTTTCCGCAAAAAGGTTTTGTTTCACAATTGCCGTCTGCCGATAGCTTTGTCGGAGTCCAGCACGCTTTCCGATGGCGAGAACGTGACTTTCGGAGAAACAACGGTTAGAGCGGTTTATACGTTCGGTCATACGCAGGGGCATACCGCTTATTATGTGAATGATAAATGGCTTTTTTCGGGCGACTGTATCATCGCGAACGAGGACGGCGGGTTTTGCTTTTTTGACTTTTGGAACAGCGACACCGCGCTTAACAAGCAGTCTTTGAAGCGCCTAAAAGCGTTTTGCGGGGAAAATCAAACGGAAATGATTTTTACTTCGCACTCCGGTATGCTTTCGTGCGAGCGTGCGTTTCGATTTTGCGATAATTCGCCGAATTGGCGGAAAAAGGGGTTCGTTTTCTGCAAAAACGCCGATTTTGACCCGTATTCCGAAAAGAGATGAAATAACTGCCGATAAGCTTGTCATATATGTTGTGAAAAGAAATGCAAGGAGGAATTATGGTAAAAATTACATCGTTAAGCGAGGAAGAAATCTAGCAGATAGGCGAAGCGTTCGCGTATTATGATTATGCGGACGGCGAAAAAGGAATGTCTTTCGCTTATGACGGCAAGGAAAGCGTTAAGGAATACATTTGCGGCTATGCGCGAGCGATGCTAAAGGGCGGCGGGGGATACTCCCGAACCGGCATTTCGACCGTCCTCTTCTGCGTTTTTCCTCCCAAAATTGGGGGAGGAAAAGCCGCGGGTATACCAACTGCATAATATGCAATATTTGAATTTCGCCCCTAGTTCCTGCTGGGGGCGATTTTTCCGCAAGCGCGTATCGCCGACTTTATCGTAATCTTGACAAATCCGCCAAAATGTGCTAAAATAAAAATGTATTTGCTTTTAGGAGGTATTTTATGAAACAAACAGTTAAAAAAATCATAGTCGGAATTATGGCTATGGCGACATTCACGACATTCTTCACCGGTTGCTCAAGCAACCAGCCTGAGTCCGACATCTCGACTTCAACTAGCACCAGTACTTCTTCAGAGCTTCTGCCCGGAACTCCAGTTTCCGATAGCCAGTTCTCAGTGCAGTTTGAATACTGGTATGATAGCATCAAGAGCACATTTGACAACAAGTTTGAGCCCACAGGGGAGACCCTCTTTAGCAGACTCCCTATCTATCGGGATAACAATGGCAAAGAGTTCATTGTGTCTGGGCGCGAGCAGTTCTATACATCACCTGACAGTCTCCCCGTAAACGATATGGTAAGACGTTTACGCAAGGAAGTCACAGGAGAACGTTATTATGCAACCTTGCGCGAGCCCGCAGACAAGATTGCGGCAAAGTTCAATGCACTTCTTGAGAAAGATGGGGCAAGAGCTCCTGAGACCTACGAAGAACGCGTGTCAAGTGACAACAAACTTACATTGAATGACTCTATTGAGTACAAGGTATTCCTCAATAACATTGACACAGGCCTGACCTACAAGACCTCTTACAGACAGATAGAACTCTACCCCATTTTAGCAGAGCATCAGCTTGCATGGTTCAAGAATAATGGAGATGGCACTGCAATCTTGAGGCTGTTCACAGGTACAGGCAACGTGGAGATTGAGATCGCCGAGACTCCTGAGGGCCTGCTTGAGTTCACATACCCTGGCAAAGTGGAGCATGGCTATGCAAACAAGCTGGAGTTTGGTATGATGGCAACCAGCTTTGGCATCTCTCCAGACAAAATTCAGACTCTCCTTGGATATGATATTGATGTCTACAGTACATACATCAATATCGTTACGGACAATAAAGATTTAGTAGACGATGGCTGTGATGTTGACGAGGATCAATTCTATGCACTTATAGACGCCGCTCTCACCAAACAGGCAGAGGACACCACTCCAACCCCCGACCCTAACCCCGAACCTACGCAGAGTAGCTCCACCACCCCCGAACCCGAGCCCACCCCGTCCAGCTCCTCAACCACCGACCCCGAGCCCACGCAGTCCAGCTCCTCATCCTCCACCTCAACCTCCAAGCCTGACCCCAAGCCCATCCCTACCCAAAGCACATCCAGCTCCTTTAGCAGTCAACCTTCCACCAACCCAGTCACCCGCTCCTGGAAACCCAACGCCCCCGGCAACAAACCTGGTCCCTATGGCGGCTACTATGACGCATCCGGAAACCTTCACTGCAAAGAAGCAAATATGCCCACAGACGAGCACGGAGCCCCTCTCGAATGCTACTACGATGAATATGGCTCTCACTACCTCACCTACGAAGAAAAAGAAAAGGCCCGCGAAGAAGAACGTCGCATCGCCGCCGGCGGCGGCAAAGGAGCCTACGATGGACCCAAGCTGACAGATGATGAAATAAAAGACCTCTGGGGTGGCCTGGTTTAAGTTTACTAAAGTAAAATACCGGGTTGTCTTCTATTCTGGATAAAGGGTTCAATAACTAAATAAATAGAGCCCTTAAGGCTATACCATTGAATGCGCGGTAGGAAGGGCTCTATTTATTTAGTTATTGAACCCTTTGTCCAGAATAGAAGACCGCCTGCCATCCTCATTACGACGCATCTAGCAACCTCCACTGCAAAGATGCAAACATGCCTAGAGACGAACATGGAGCCCCCTTATCTCATTCTATCGCGAAGACGGCATGCACATCTTGACCTACGAAGAAAAACTCGCATATGACGAAGAAACCGCCCGCATTGCCGCCGGCGGCCTCCCCGATGACGGCGATTTCGACTGGTCCCGTTGGTAAGATAAGTTAGGCTTGTAAAAAGACTAGGGGATCTACGCACGTAGATCCCTTAAAATTTACAAAAACCCCCTTGACAAATTCACAATTTTGTGATATAATAACACAACGTTGAACTTGACGTTGTTAAAAATCGACAAATCTACCCTAGAATCTTTGTGGAATTTTAACAATGGACAGGCTTCTCTAAGAGGTGAAATAGGGATATGAAGCGAATTCTTGCATATAATGTATTTGGAAACGATTTATGTGATGGCATCTTTTACTGTACATGCTATTGCTTGATCCCTGTCATAGTTACAGCAAGCTCACTCAAGGTCGATATGAATACACTGGCATTCGCATACTTCTATTTTACTACTTTCACATGTGTGTTGGGCAGCTTCTATGATACTATTATGCGCATTCGAAAGGCGAGCACATCTTTTGAACGAAGATATCTGTTTATTATGTTATTGCCATCTTTGGTTATTGGTATTTATAGCGTGATAATGATTATGTATATCTTGGTCACTGAGACAGTTTACACGGATGGAAACTGGATTTTGGGGTGTTATTTAATCACGGTTTTTATAGCCTGCTTGAATTTATGCAGCTGTATACATAATTCATTAATAGTCAGAGGAACTCTTTGACTTTTACAGAAAGGATAACCACATACTATGTCATTCGAAGTATATACTGGGATCGCGGTTCTTTTAGCAGTCCTTGCTATTATTGTTTCTAGCTTATACGCTCACTTGATAACAAAACGAGATTTTAAACAAAAGCTGCAAAGTGATATCACTATAGATCAAATGTTAGAGTCCGAGAAACGAATTGAGTCTTTTTATCGTGAGAACAATTTGTATCCCGGTTGTACACTAAGTAAAATTGCGGAGGCGTTATTAGTCAAAATGGGAGGGATTGATGCGACTCTGACTAACGATCAGGCGCATATCTCTCAGCAGGGCCCAGATGGCTATCGCGTTGTTGATTTTAAATCAGACTTGAGTAAAACAGAGAAACGTTTCGCATATGCACATGAGTGTGCACATGTCTTAAATAATGATGATATACCTGCCACTAGACCCAACGGACAGCACAAATCCCCTTGCGAGCAGATTGCTGACTATACAGCCGCAGCTTTTCTAATGCCATATAAGGACGTTTTACAGGTGCTTACTGATTATGACTATGCAACAGGCAGTAAAAATCAACGTGTTCGAGTATTGCGTTTTTTATGCCAGCGGTACCAGGTTAGTGAGATGGTTGCATTGCGTAGAATTTCAGAAGTGGAACAGCTCAACCAGGTTCAACAAAATGGCAGTCATTAAATTCTGGCCATATCAATGAGCAGCGCTTCAAAACTGTTCTTAGGCCCCCACAAAGATACCTCTCAACCCCACAACCAGTGAACACTCCCTAATCAAGCGAAGGGAACCTATCATATCACTCATTAACCCAAAGGGATCTGCCCACGTAGATCCCTACAAATTGCTTAGTTGAAAACACCCTGCTACTCTCAATAGCAGGGGATTTCTATATAGAGGGAAAGCACCTAAATTAAAAAGTTATTGTTTCACAGAACGAAAATAGAGACTGTTTGAATTTACTTTGCAAACTTCTTACAGCCTTCTTGTATCTAGTAATGCATGTATTCTGAGGAGTTTACAGTGGCTCTAAGCATAAGGCCGGTCAGAATCATTACAAAAATTAGATTCATGTATTTTCCCTTCCGGCGCTTTCCCTCACATTTATTATACACCTTTTGACAAAGTTTGTCAGACCCCTCACCATCTGATGAGGGGGTCTTGTTTACCCTTTCTTGTAGAAAGGGCAGTCTT
>UMHM01005227.1_pt1 | contig 11032 bp, 8 predicted proteins | sample 1965501 | NCBI WGS metagenome assembly UMHM01 (sample SAMEA4836095, study PRJEB28245) | human gut metagenome | biome: gut microbiome; material: fecal sample | place: Denmark | collected 2008
TGAAGTAATTCCGGACCAGAATGACGCTGAACCCGTTAAACAGAAGATTCGGAACGATCAGGGCAAACAGCGTGTTTTTGATTTTCAGCATATTGCTGTAAATGAGATATTGTGAAACGACGCCGCCGTTAAAGAGCATGGGAATAAAGCAGAGAGCAAATGCAAGTTTGACTCCGCGTACACGGTCTTTTGTCAGCGCGTAAGCGTAGGTGCTGACCAGAAACAGGCTGCAGACCGTACCGAGCACAGTAACAAGGATCGTGACCCCGTAGACCCTGCCGATCTGCGCCCACTGCTGAAAGATATACTGATACGCCTCCAGACTGAGCTCTGCCGGAAAGAAGCGATAGCCTTCGCGGGTGGCATAGGCAGGGTCAGAGAAGGATGCGGAGATCAGCAGCCAGAACGGGAGAATCGCAAGCGCGGTAAGCAGCACCAAAACAATGTGACCGCCGATGCGGATACCGAGATCTTCTTTTTTCTTTAATTTCATACTGCCACCTCAGAACATTGCGTTTTCTTCGCTGATTTTGCGCACGACCCAGTTTGCGAGCAGGATGCACACGACACCGCAAAGCGACTGCAAAACGCTCGCCGCGCTGGAAAGCGCGATATTATTATTCACCATCAGGGCGTTATAGACATAGGTGTCGATGGTCTGCGTCGCGCTGAAAAGCATACCGGAATTGCGCGGCACCTGATAGAACAGTCCAAAATCAGAGAAGAAGATTTTGCCGACGCTCAGAATGAAAAGCGTAATTGCCGTGGGAACCAGATTGGGGAGCGTCACATTTTTGATTTGCTGCCACTTGCCGGCGCCGTCCATGCGCGCGGCCTCATAAAGCTCCGGACTGATGCCTACGATAGAGGCAAGATATACGACGGTGGAGAAGCCCAAGCCTTTCCAAAGGTGTACAAAGGTCAGAATAAACGGCCAGTATTTCTTTTCCTGATAAAAAACAATGACTCTATCCTGCCCGAACAGCGGAATGAGAACCTTGTTGATAAAGCCGGTGTCCACGCTCAAAAACGCATAGGCCAAATAGCTGACAACGACATAGCTCATGAGATACGGTAAAAGAATGCTGGTCTGATAAACGCGGGCCATGGCTTTGCTGCGGATCTCATTGAGCAAAATGGCAACTGTGATCGGAATGATCGTGCCGAGCACGATGAACGCGAGATTGTAGCAGATCGTGTTCCGCAGCATCGTACCGACGCTTCCGGAAGCAAAAAGAAATCTGAAATTGTCCAGACCGTTCCATGGACTTCCAAAGATACCGAGCTTGAAGTTGAGCTTTTTGAACGCAACGACGATACCGGCCATGGGCAGATAATTGTTGATGATCAGGTACGCAAGGCCCGGCAGGAGCATCAGATAGATGGGAACGGATCGCCGGAAGGTGTATTTTTCGGGCTTGATTTTGATTGCTGTTTTCATTTACAGGCACCTCTTACAGAAAGGGGGCTGCCGAAGCAGCCCGCTTTCTCCTTACAGATTTACTTTGCGGCTCTCCAGGCGTCGAACTGCGCCTGATTATCGGCAATGACCTCGTTGATCCCTGCCGCTTCGAGGCGGGAAATAAACTCGGGAAGAACCGTGTCAACATCGACGCTGCCGGCCTCCAGTGCGCGGCAGTATTCTGCGATCACGCTTTGAATCACGGAGATCTGTGTCGTCATGGCCGTTGCGTCGTAGGCATAGCCGACGGCCTGTGTCTGGTTCTGCATGGAAATTTCGGAATACGGTTCCAGAACCTTCTGCGACTGTGCTTCGCTCCAGACGTATTCGTAGCGGCGGTCACCCCAAACGCCAAGCTGGTTATAATAGGTGCTGGTTGCAGCATCAACCCCCTCGGGGAAGCCGATGATATTGTTTTCCGCATCTGTAACAACGTAGTGCTCACCCTCGATGCCCATCATGAGAAGATTGGAGATTTCGTGGTTGGAGCAGACGTAATCGAGGAAGCGGATCGCAGCGTCCGGGTCGGAGCAGGTGATGGGAAGCGCCCAGAACGAGCCAGTCGAACCGGAGGAAATAATGCCGGGTTCTGTTGTGCGCAGCGCGACCATTTTGTGTCCGGCAACATCGGACAAAACGGACGGATGGCCGCTCATGAAATAGCCTGCGATCGTGCCGCTGGCGACAAGCTCGGTAACCGTAGAGCTTGTAACAGCTGCGTCAGGATAGCTGAGGCCTTCTTCGTACCACTGGCGCATGGTGCGGACATACTGTTCATATTCAGGCGTTGCAAAAAGGTTTACAATTTCTGTGCTGTCTGTGCCGATCAGCGCGCCGGAGCAGTCGTTTGCACCGAGCAGATCAACGGTCAGCGCGGACATGCCGGCCATAGAGCCGGTGCCCTGGGCAAGCGTGCCGTTGGGATACATTTCTGGATGCTTTTCCTTGATCGCGGCAAGAACGTCGTGAACCTCGTCCAGCGTGTAGACCTTGTCTACTTCGTGCTCAAATCCGATTTCATCCAGATAATCCTTGGCCACAACAAAGCCCGCGCTGTTGCCGAACGACTGCGGGATCGGCGTGACGCCGTATGCCTTGCCGTCTGTGTAGGTGCCCGCACAGATGTCCACGGTTTTGCGGAATTCAGAGATGTAAGGCGCGTCAGCGGCGAGATAATCGTCCAGCGGCTCCAGAAGGCCCTGATCGGTCCATGCCTTGACGCTCTGCAGAAGCAGCATGACCAGATCCAGATCATCGCCGCCGGCAACCTGCACAGAAAGCTGTGCCAGCGCGTCATAGGCGGACATCGGACGGAGCTCGATCTCAACGCCGATCTCTTTCGTTGTGATGGCGTTGACGGCATCCTGTACTTCTTCCAGTGCGGGCGGAGTAACGCCGGTCGTCAGATAGGTGACGACAATGTGGGAAATATCGCCGGTCCAGCCGGTCACTTCTTCGGCAGCGGCTTCGTCCTGAGCGGGCGTTTCTTCTGCCGGCTCCTGCTGAGCGGGAGCATCCGCAGGTTCTTCAGCAGGCGTTTGCGTTTTGGCGCAGGCCGCGAGGCTCAGAAGCATCACGCAGGCGAGCAGCCATGCAAGGAATTTTTTCATGTCAAACCCTCATTTCTATTTTTGCCGGTATTTCTGCACCGGCTGATGAAACAAGTATAACACGAAATATTTTGAATGCAAGAACATAAGTGAGTAAACACTCAATTTCTATTATGCGCACAAAAACATGCAAAATATTTTGTTGAAAATAGATATGATAAGAATACACGGATAATTTTGATAACAAAAGGAAAGTGAAGAATAAAAAGTAAATATGCACTCACTTTCTGCGCACTTGCATGTCCGGAGAAAATACGCTATAATAAATACAAACACAGACTGGAGCGGAGCAATGGCGGATACAGGCGTACAGAAAAACATAAGGATGGATGCGGCTGCAAGGCGGGAGCAGATATTGAATACCGCGTGCGGCCTGTTTTATGAATATGGCTATGACGGCGTAACGACAAAACAGCTCGCTGAAGCGCTGGGCTGCAGCGAGGGGCTGATTTTTAAGTACTTTCCGTCAAAGGATGCGATCTATCAGGCGCTCCTGCAGGAGTGGGAGGACAGCATGACAGAACCGGTCGTGTTTGAGCGCGTAGAGGACTCCCCTATTCGTACATTGGAAAAGATCTATACAGACATGGTCATCCGCCGCGCGTGGCAGAAAAGTCCCAAAACGCGGCCGCATCTGGAGGCGGCCATTCTGACGCGCACCAGTATGAGCAAAGAGCATTTTCGGATCCTTGGTGAAAGTCCCGACGTTGTTTTTTGCAGCATCATGCCGCTTGTCCGGGAGGGACAGGATAAGGGCGAGATCAGACAAGGCGACCCTGTCGCAATTTCCGTGATGTTTGCCAATATGGTGCTGGGCATGATCCAATCCAACCGGAATTACCCGGGCCGCTATCCGAGAATTCCATTTGAAGTTGTCCGCTCGGCGCTATTTGATCCGAAGTGAGCAAAACTGCCTCTGAATGATTTTTAAAATCGTTAGAGGCAGTTCCTTTTTGACAGGGAATAGTAGGCGCCAAAGCAGAGGGCGGCTGGCTACGCATGAGACAATAGTAACGGAACGTTGTACAAGGTTCCGTTACTATCGTTACTGGAGAATATCAAGATGACAAGCGCAGAGTTGAAGCACCGTGCGAAGCTGCAGGCGTGGGCAGCACGGATACAGGACTGCAGCAGCCTGTCGGTAGGGAAAGGAAAACAATTGGTTTGCCATAAATTCATGACAGACAATTGCGATTGGCAGTCTCTCATTTTTATGCGTTTTGGGTAAGAACAGAGGACCGTTGATTTTTAAGCCATCCCGATAACAGGAAATTTTTTTCTTTCAACGCCCGTAGATTTGAATTCCAACGTATCTCTCACCTATTGCCTATAATTGGAATGTAGCTTTCGGCTGCTTCGCGCAGATGCAACCCGAGAAGATGGCGGCAGCCTTTCCGCGTTATCTGTGATTTTCAATTTACTTACCCCATATACTTCTCTAAATTCGCCTCCACGGTTTTCATATAGGCGGCGTAAACCCGATTGTCGTTCTGCAAGCCGTGGCCGGAGTGTTCCATCACAAAATAGCGATAGTCGGCGCCGCTCTCTTGTAGGGCCGCTTCCAGCCGCTTGGAGGCAAGAAAAGGCTGCACCTTGTCACAGGCTCCATAGGCCACTACGGTTGGCACAGGATTCTCCGACACATAATCCGCAGCAGAGATGGCGTGAACCTTTGACAGATAGGAACCGTCTGCCATTTCCTCCGGCGTGATCTCCTGTCCGCTCATCACGCTGAACAGCACTGCACCGGCAGCTCTGGATTCTTCGCTGTCCAGTCCCACACCGAAAATTCCCCAGTCCTCCGCCACGAAGCTGGACGGACCGACTGCACCAAAGGTGAACACCACCGGTACAGGCGCGTCCTTCCCGTCGCGGTAGGCATAGATCATCGCAAGTGCATGACCTGCGGAGCCGCCGGCGACGGTCATTTTATCAATGGGATAGCCCTCCTTTGCAGCGGCTTTGATCACCTCGGGGATGGCTGCTTTGATTTCCTCAGACTGGCTCAGGACGCTGGCGGTATTCGTGTCTGTGCGGAGCGTGTAGTTGATGCCTGCCGCCACATAACCCTTGGAGCAGAGCCATGCCAGCATCTCCCGGTCGCCGGATTTGTCCCCGGAGGTAAAGCCGCCTGCGTGGAGGTAGACAGCCAGACCGTAATGGGATTTGCCGCTGTCCTTCGGCAGATACAGGTCAAACTTGTTGGCGTCTCCATCGCCGTAAGGCAGATCCTCTTTCAGCGTGCCGAGCTCATCGCTCCATTTTACGCTGTATTCCTTTGCCCAACCGGGCTGAATGGCGAACTTGCTGACAGCGCCTGCACCAAAGGCCAGCAAAAATGCCAAAATACCAACTCCGACCGACACAGCCCGCACCTTCTTTCCTCTTTTTACCTTGTTCACAGAACATTCCCTCCAAACAGCGTGCCGCCCAACAGCAGGTTCATCAGCGCTCGCACCGCCAATCGTCCCAGAACGAAGCCGATCAGGAGGATTGCGGAAAGAATCAAAACTCGTTTTGTTGTCAGTGTCATAAAGTATCTCCTTGACTTTTTGATGAGACAAGTGTATCGTATAATTATTGATGAGTCAATTGTCTCAGCAAAAATGAGACAAAGCACAAGGAGATGTATCAGCCCATGAACAATCAGGAGAAGAACACCTATGTCCGCAATCAGATTCTTAGAGCACTTCTGAACATGATGCAGGAGCAGCCCTTTGCCGATATTTCCATCAGTGCCTTGGTAAGCACGGCGCAGGTAGGCAGAGCTTCTTTCTACCGCAATTTTACGGACAAGGAAGATGTACTGCGGCAGGAGAATGACCGGCTGACGGCACAGTGGAAGCAGAGCTATGACACCGCGGAGCACGCCGCTCCCAATGAGCTGCTTATTTCGTTGCTGGATTTTTACAAGGAGCATTCCGACTTTTGTCTGGCGCTGTATCAAGCCGGGCTTTCGGATATCGTGCTGCAAACGCTGCTGAAGCAGTCGGAGATCACCCCGGAGATGCCCAATGCCATTGCCTACCTCAAATCCTCTATCGCCTATATGCTCTACGGATGGATCGTGGAATGGATGAAGCGAGGAATGCAGGAGAGCGGTACAGAGCTGGCGAAGATGTTTGAGGAAGCGCAGGGAACCGGGATCAATCAATACAGGTCTACGCTCAATACGCCGTCAGCATAGACCGGTTCCTGCAAACAAGACAGGAGCCGCGACAGCTTGACCGCAAACAGGCGCAGCGACAGTTGCAGACCCTCCAGAGTCGGAAAGCCCAGCTTGACAAGCGGCTGCGAAACCTCTATGAAGGACTGGTAGAGGGCGACCGCTCCCGCGAGAGCTTCGCGGCGCAGAAGAAAGCTCTGACGGTGCAGGCGGAGGATATTTCTCACACGGTCCTGGAGCTGGAGCACAAAATAAGCGGCAGCGAAGACGGCAGCAATGCTGTAATCGAGCAGTTCAAGAGCTATGCCGGGATTACGGCGCTGACCAGGGAAATCTCAATCGAGCTGCTGCACTCCGTCACCATCTAACCGGACGGGCGCATGGATATCCGGCTGAACCTTGCCGATGATATTGAAGCTTTGCTGGAAACCTTGTGCCGGGAGTCCTGCGCGGCGTGAATTTATTAGTCCTTTCTGTATAGCAGCCGATGACGGCGTATCCGGTACTACCTTCCAGCGGAAAGGCATTCAGCAGATGCAGAAAATGGTGGAAGAAGGCCTGATCGACACGATCATCGTAAAAGATTATTGTGCGATAATAGGACTAAATCAGAAAGACCTTGAAAATCAAGGCATTCTGGCTTAGTCCCTTCTTTTTTTGACCGAAAACAAAGGACTTTCACAATAATCAAGCAAGCCAGAGGGTGCTGCTGCACACTTCCGGCAGAAGGAGGATATAGTGGGTGCTATCAAAGTCTTCTTGAAGGAGGTTCTGCTTCCAATCGCGCTTGCATCCTGCCTCGCGTCATTTCTCAATCCGATCTATATGCCTGACGGCGTATGTGACTACTTCCTAGGGCGTATCTGAAAAGTCAAAAATAGCGAAGCGTACAAGAAAAAAGACACAAATAAGTGGTAAGACACGGACAGAAAGAAGTGCCAAGCATGAAAGCCCGTCGTTATGAATTTACCGATAAGGAATAGGAGCTGGTCCAGCCGCTTATCCCGATCTCGCATACCGGTTATCCGCAGAAAGATATTCGTGCGCATCTCAATGGCATCCTGTGGCTTGCCCGCAGTGGTGCGCGCTGGAGCGATCTTCCGGCGAGATTCGGTCCGCATCAGACTGTGTACAGCTGTTTCTGCCGCTGGCGGGACGATGGAACTCCGAAGAAGATATTCGAGCGCTGCGCGACCCCGAGCACTGGCGCGGAGCTGAGCATGGATTCAACGTCGATCAAAGCATCCGTGCAGGCAGGTCGTGGAATAAGAAAGAGAGCAAAAGCCAGACATCAAGCAGCATCGGCAAAACGCGCGAAGGCCTGAACACGAAAATTCATGCCATTGTCGGAAAAGACCTGCGGCCTGTGGCTTTTTTGCTGTCTGCCGGGAATGTTGACGATTGCACGGAGGCAGTTCCTCTGCTGAAGCTGCTTCCAGACCTGAAGGCCTGTGATAAGGATCTCATCCGAGTGAAGTTCCAGAAAAAGTGCGGTGAAGAACTGCTTCCCAAGATGGCAAGGTGATTTCTGTGGCAGTCTATCGCGTAAACAAGAATCGGGGCTATACGGTCATGGCGAATTTTCACCTTCGAGACAAGAGCCTGTCACTCAAGGCGGTTGGGCTACCTTGACAGTTTTGTGCTGTCCATATTCAACCTGAGAGGTGGGACTGCTCAATCCGGGCGGTCCCATTGCTCAATTTACGAGGAACCGCTGCTCAATTCCACCGATCGAGCTGATTTTGCAGAGCGGCGTATACATTCGTGAAATAAATGGAATTACTCTTGGTACAAAGCAGCTTGGTTATAAGATTCAGTACTTGCGCGACAGCTGCGCCTCACACTCAGCGCGGCTAATCTCACCGGCGTTGCATTTGGCCATGAGCGCTGCATCCTTGTCGCGCAGCTTGTACAGGGACATAACGGCTACGCCGAGGATGGTGCCGATCGCAGGGATCAGCATATAGACAATCCAGAGCGTATCCAGTGCGCTCTGCGGCTGAACGACATTCAGCGCAGCAAGCTCCTCAAAGCTGTCTGCCTCAACAGCGATCCAACTGGACAAACCGAGGATGAACAAGCCAAGGGAGGACGATATGCTTGCCGTAAGCTTGTTCAGGAAAGCGTTCAGCGAAAAGAAGATGCCGGAGCAGTCCTTGCCTGTCTTATAGCGCGTGTATTCGATTGTATCCGGCGTGAAGAAAGTTTTGGCAATGTTGGAAACATTGCCGGGTGCGGCCTGTAAAACAAGCAGGATTGTGATCAACACGAAATTACGATATCCGGCAAAGTAAATCAGCGAATAGATCAGCGCGCCGGAGAGACCGCAGACCATAAATACCTTTTTCTTTCCAAACCGGCGGCAGAGCCGCTCGGTATTCAGCTGCGCGATCAGCTGCGGGACAAACGCAATGGCGATTGGGATCACGAGGATCATCGAATCTCCGTAGAGATAATAGGAGGCATAGGTACCGAGAGCGCTGCCGGTCTGAAGCCCGCTGAAGATCAGGGTGCTCAACAGGATGATGGCCATATACTTGTTCGTTTTGATACACTCGAGCATATCCCGGAACGTGTAATGCTGTGTTTCCTGTTCGTTTTCGGCATTTTTCAGCTCGACGTTGTGCTCTTTTACCTTTGTTGCCAGCGGCAGCATCATAATAAAGAAGATCACGGAGGAAACGATCGCGACGGCACGCATGGAAAAGCCAACGTGCTCGCTGACGAGGAACATCCAAACGACACCGGCGAGAACCGTAAAGATACCGGACAAAATCCCCTTGAACTGCAAAATGCTGTTGCGTTCATCGACGTTGTCAGTCAGAGAGACGATCATGGAGTTCATCGGAACCTCTACGAGCGTATAGGACAGATCGTAGAGCAGATATGTAACCATGAACCAGCCGATTTTCAGCGCGTCAGACGCCTCCTGCGGCATCAGGAAGAAAATCACGGTAAAGATCGGGAAAAGGAAAAACGTTGCGCGGTACCACGGCAGATATTTCCCCTCTCCGGCGAGCTTTCCCAGCAGCCGGTTGTTGCGGATGTTCAGCTTGTCGATCAGGAATCCAAAGATCACATCGTCGCAGGCGTCAATGATTTTGACGATTAAAATAGCAGCGGAGATCTTGACCAGATTGATGCCCTGAAAGAGCAGAAACAGCGTCATAAATGCCGTGACAATATACCCCTCCAGCGTGCGGCCAAGGTCGCCGATATAATAATTCAGCCGTTCCGAACGGGTTGTCTGCCAGGTTTCCCGATTGACGGACGTTTTTTTCGTTTTCATGCCTCATCCTCCTCATGATTCTGAATCGTGTATGGGAGCGCCTTATCTGTGCGGAGGGTATCGCCGTGTTTCCCTACCTGCACGGTACGGAACGCCTGCGGCGCAGAGCCTGTTTCGACCCACGCGATCAGCGCCTGCATGCCATCTTTTTCTGTGATCCCGGGCGCGTGCCACCGGCAGCTTCCATGCCCGTCGCCCGGCGTGATATAAAGGCGGAAGAACTTTTCTGCCTTGTCCGCACCGACCTCGGAGAGCATTCTTCGGCAGTAATCCAGTGTTCCGTCCACCGGAATGAGCGGGTCATCGATCCCATGGTCGATCATCAGCTTGCCGCCATGCGCAGCAAATGGATGCAGATCAGCACTGTCGGCAGAAAAACGGGCCAGCTCAGTCACGCTCTGCCGGTGGAGGGATCGATACTGCGGAACCGTGAGCGATTCAAACGTCTGCTTTGGATTTTTCGTGACCCAGCGCAGATAGTAGGTGCTGAGAAAAAACGGTCGCGGTTTGCCGGAAAGCGTGTAGTAAAATGCCCCGATTGGGATGACCTTGTTCCAGAACAGGACGCCGGGGCGGAATCCGTACCAAAGGCGATTTCCGGCTTCATCCGTCGGCCCATCCCAGAGCTGCTTCATGATGCGTGCATCTGCTTCGGTGATGCCGTTTGTGCCGACAAGGGTAACTGGGTCAAACGCCACGGGAGACAGACGGCGGTAATAGGCATCCTGTCCGCCGGCGCTGTTCTGCGCGGCCTCCATAAACTGCCGGATGCGCCGCTCGGAAAGAATATGCCGCTCGCTGTTCATGACTGCGACCGGCCACAGACCCTCCGGCAGGAAGCTGGTCCAGTTGATTGCCGGACATGATGCCCAGATCCCATTATAATCCGAAGGATACTCCTGTGCCAGTACCATTGCCTGCCTGCCGCCGCCGCTTCCGCCGTGAAAGTATGAATACTGCACCTGACGGCCGTGGAGCAGTTCGCAGACGGCTTTCCCGGCCAGCGTCATGAAATGCGTGCTTCTTCCGTGCCAGTTTTCAAGCCGCTCCATGTCGAGTGTGCCAGATTCTCTGTCCAGAGCCCATTCCTTTTCCCGGTTTGCCGCGTCCGTCGTTGCAGCGGCAAATCCGTTCATGACCGCAAATGGCAGCGTCATGCCGCGCGAGGTATTGTTTGGGCGGGTAATATACTGCTCACCGCCGGTGGCGGTGCCTCCGCCTCCGGTGCCGATGAACCGGTCATTCCAGCGAACAGGGACCCAAACGGTAATGTACTCGGTATGCCGTCCGGTTTTGTGTGCCAGCCGGATGTCTATAAACGCGGGGAGGTTCGTAATTTTTCTCAAACCGCGGCGATAGATCCCGGTATCATTACAATGGACGGACTGAACCTGCAGCGCCTCATCGGGGAAACGCTTTTGAAGCGCCTGCTGTAACCAGTCGGCTTCTGCACGGCTTTGGATGTCAGGCGTCGGAGAGAGCGATGCGGTGTCATAAAAAAGAAT
>UMHM01050569.1_pt1 | contig 11025 bp, 6 predicted proteins | sample 1965501 | NCBI WGS metagenome assembly UMHM01 (sample SAMEA4836095, study PRJEB28245) | human gut metagenome | biome: gut microbiome; material: fecal sample | place: Denmark | collected 2008
GCGCGGAACGATGGTGATGCGGTGGACGGGCTCGTGCGTCGGCAGCGCGTGCATCACGACGGCATGGCCCGCCTCGTGATAGGCGGTCAGCTTCCGCTCGTGCTCCGGCACAACGCGGCTGCGCTTCTCGGGTCCGGCGAGGACCTTGATCTCCGCCTCCTCGAAGTCCGCCATGGTGATGAATTGGTCGCCGCGGCGCGCGCACAGCAGCGCCGCCTCGTTGGAAAGGTTCTCAAGGTCCGCGCCGGTAAAGCCCGCCGTGCCCCGCGCGACCTTGGCAAGGTCCACGTCCTCGGCAAGCGGCTTGTTGGCGGTGTGGATCTTCAAAACGTCCTCGCGTCCCTTGATGTCGGGATAGCCGACGTAGATCTGGCGGTCAAAGCGGCTGGGACGCAGCAGCGCGGGGTCGAGGATGTCCGCACGGTTGGTCGCCGCGAGAACGACCACGCCGTCGTTCGTGCCGAAGCCGTCCATCTCGACGAGCAGCTGGTTGAGCGTCTGCTCGCGCTCGTCGTGACCGCCGCCGAGGCCGGTGCCGCGCTGGCGGCCGACCGCGTCGATCTCGTCGATGAAAATAATGCAGGGAGCCGCCTTCTTGGCCTGCTCGAACAGGTCGCGCACACGGCTTGCGCCGACGCCGACGTACATCTCCACAAAGTCCGAGCCGGAGATGGAGAGGAACTCCACGCCCGCCTCACCCGCGACCGCGCGGGCGAGCAGCGTCTTGCCCGTGCCCGGAGGGCCGACGAGCAGCACGCCCTTGGGAATACGCGCGCCGAGCTCGACAAACCTTTGCGGATCGCGCAGGAAGTCCACGATCTCCGCAAGCTCCTCCTTCTCCTCGTCCGCGCCCGCAACGTCGGCAAAGGTGGTCTTGCGGGCGCTCTCGCTGCCGTGCCGGAAGGTGGCGTTGCCGAACTTCGCCATACGGTCGTTCCCGCCGCCGGAGGCGCGCATGGAGAAAAAGTACCAGATGGCGAACAGCCCCGCGACGGCGATCACATAGGGCAGGGCAATGGCAAGGTAGTTAGGTGAGTGGTTGGCGGAGTAGTTATAGTCCTCCAGAATGCCGGCGGCCTTCTGCTCCACGACAAGGTCGTTGAGGTCGTCGTAGAAAAGGTCGAAGTCGTAGAGCTCCTTCCGGAGCTCCGTCTTGCCGTCCACCGCCTCGCGCAGCTTGAGCGTGAGCGTGGTGTCCTGCACGGTGAAGGACTTCACCTTCTCCTGTTCAAAGAGCTGCACGACCTCAGCATAGGAGATCTCCGGCTCCTTGGGGCGGAAGAAATACGAGGCGGCCGAGAGCAGCATGAAAACGCACAGCATCCACAGCACATAATTGGGTCGTTTGGTCTGGGTCAAAGGTTTTCCCTCCTTTTGCGGCAGCAGAATCTGCCTTGAAGAAAAGAGGCGACGAGCGCCTCTTTTCGATTCTTCAAAAAAGTCCTACGGACTTTTTTGATATTTGGATGCGCTTCGCTCTGCGCCTCTCCGCCGCAGCGGCTCGACGCTCACTTCGCGAGATGTGTTATTTCAGACGCGCATGTCGTCAGAAATAACAGTCAAGATCATTTGCGCCGTGCGCGGCGCAAAGCCTGCGGCGCTTTTTCCATCATACGCCGGCCTTACTTGCTGTAGACCTCCGGCTTGAGTACGCCGATGTACGGCATATTGCGGTACTGCTGGGCGTAATCCAGCCCGTAGCCCTTCCCACCGCGCAGGCGCGGCGGGAGCCCTTTGATCTTACTCTGAACGGTACGGAATGAATCCGTCCCGTTCCAAGATTTTGCCTGCGGCAAAATGCTTGTACGCGCTTACGCGCGCCGCCCCTTTCAGGGCGTGTGGGCTACGGCCTTACTTGCTGTAGACCTCCGGCTTGAGCACACCGATGTACGGCATATTGCGGTACTGCTGGGCGTAATCCAGCCCGTAGCCCACGACGAACTCGTCGGGGACCTCAAAGCCCGCGAGATCGGCCGTGATGGGCTTGACGCGGCGGGCGGGCTTATCGAGCAGAGTGACGACCGTCACGCTCCTGGCGCCCTTGGTGAGGAAATAGTTCTTGAGGAAGTAGAGGGTATTGCCGGAGTCCAGGATATCCTCAATGACCACGATCTCGCGGCCCGTAATGTCCTGCTGCAGGTCGTGCGTGATCTGCACCACGCCGGACGAGGACGTGCCGTTCTGGTAGGACGACACCGCGATGAACTCGATGTCGCTCTTGATCTGGCAGGCGCGGACGATGTCCGCCATGAAGATAAAGCTGCCCTTGAGCACGCCGAGGAACAGCGGGTTGCGGTCCTTGAACTGCTCGTAGAGCGCGTCGCCCATCTCCCGCACGCGCGTCCTGATCTGCTCCTCGCTGTAGAGCACCTTCAGCATATCCTGATCCATCATGCTTTTCGCCATAGTTTTTCCCTCTCCCATTGTTTTATGTTTGTTTTTTTGGAGCATTACTCCGCGGTTTTCTCAAAGGTCAATACACACACGCTCTCGCCGTCCGTCGGCAGAAACAGTGCGTCCGTGCCGATGCCGTACACCGCAGCGACCGCGCCGCCCGAGCGGATGACCGGCGTTTGCTCCCGCTCATCCGGCGAAAAGCCGCGCTCGGCGAAGAGCCGCTTGAGGCTCCGCGAGCCGCGCGAGATGGGCAGCGTCATGCTCTCCCGCGCGTCCCAAGCGCCGACCGAGAGCGGCGCGTCCAGAGCGGCACCTCTTAATATAACGGTATTTTCAGAATTTTCAACCGTTTTTTCGCATTTTCGGCAGGTGATAGCAAAGCCGCCCCACCGGACGGTCTCCCCTGCGCGGAGCAAAACGCGCTCCGGCGTTTCCCTCCGGTGTGCGCAGAGCGTCAGCACACCGTCCGCGCGCCGCGCGGTCACGCCGCCGGGCAGGTCGAGCTGTGCCGTCCCGCTTCCCGCGCAAAGCGCGGCAAGCGCGTCGTAGTGCGCGGCGGTGAAGTCCTTCTTCCCCGCGCCGAGCGCGTCGAGCGCAAGGCGCAGCACCCTCGGCTTCAGGACCGCGGGTGCCTGCGTGACCGCCGCGCAGGGCAGCGTCACCGCGCCGGCCTCCGTTTTCAGCTCCGTCAGATAAGCGGCGGCAAGGGAGTCGAGGTATTCATCCTCCTGCCGCAGGCGCAGCGCCGTCTCGCTGATGTGCTCGACCGCCTGCGCGTTGACCTGGCAGAGCTTCGGCACCACCTCCGCGCGGATAAAGTTGCGCGTGAGCGCCGTGTCCGCGTTGGTCGCGTCCGTGCGATAGGGCACATGATGCTCCTTCGCGTAGGCGGCAAGCTCCTCCCGCGTCAGGCAGAGGAAGGGGCGCACCAGCCTGCCGTTTTTCGGCGCGATGCCGGCAAGGCCCGCCATGCCCGTGCCGCGGGCAAGATGAAAGAGCACCGTTTCGGCGTTGTCGTTCGCGTGATGGGCGGTGACGATGCGCGCCGCGCCGGTCTGCCCGGCAACGGAGTTAAGGAAGTCGTAGCGTAGCTTGCGCGCCGCCTCCTCGATTGTCAGGCCGTTCTCCCCGGCGTAGGCCGCCACATCGCCCGTGCCGACGCACAGCGGGATACGCCGCGCTGCGCACCACGCACGCACGAGGTCCTCGTCCATGTCGGCCTCCTGCCCGCGCAGCTGATGGTTGTAGTGCGCCGCGCACACGCGGTAGCCGTTTTCGTATAAAAAGTCCAGCAGACACATCGAGTCCATGCCGCCCGAAGCCGCCGCGAGCAGCAGCTCGTAGCGCGGCAGCAGGTCGAAGCGCTGCACAAAGTCCAGTACCTTTTTCATTCGTCCTCGTACCGCCTTTCGAGCGTGCCGAAGGTCGTGTACTCCGGCATCCAGCGCAGCTCGACCTTGCCGGTCTCGCCGTGGCGGTTCTTGGCGACGATACACTCGGCAATGTTGTGCTTTTCGGAATCCTCGTTGTAATAGTCGTCGCGGTAGAGAAAGAGCACGATGTCTGCGTCCTGCTCGATCGCGCCGGATTCACGCAGGTCGGAGAGCATGGGGCGCTTGTCGTCGCGCTTTTCGTTCGCGCGCGAGAGCTGTGAAAGGCAGAGCACAGGGACCTGCAATTCCTTCGCCATGATCTTGAGCATACGCGAAATGTCGCTCACCGCCTGCTGGCGGTTTTCGCCGCTGTAGCCCTTCCCGCCGGCGGAGGTCATCAGCTGAAGATAGTCGATGACAACGAGACCGAGGTTTTCGATGCGGCGGCATTTGGCGTTCATGTCCGCGACGGTGAGGAGCGGGTTGTCGTCGATCTTGATGTCCGTGCGGCTGAGCGTCGAGGCCGCCTCCGCGATCTTTACCCAGTCGCTCTCGCGCAGATTGCCGGAGATGAGCCGTCCGTTCTCCACCAGCGCCTCGTTGGACAGCACGCGCGTGACGAGCTGTTCCTTGGACATTTCCAGGGAAAAAACTGCGACCGCCTTGCCGCTCGCCTTGGCGACGTTGAGCGCCACATTGAGCGCAAAGCTGGTCTTGCCCATACCGGGTCTTGCCGCCAAAAGAATGAGGTCAGATTTGCTCAGGCCGTTGATCTTGTCGTCCACGGCGCTCAGGCCCGTGGAAAGGCCCGGCAGCGTCTTACCGCCGGTGGCGGAAAGCTCGGCGAGATGGTCGAGCACGCCCTGCAGCACAACGCTGATCTGCTCCATATTCTGTGCGCTGCGCCCGCGGCGCACCGCGTAGATCTTCTGCTCGGCGGCGTCGAGCACGGCGGAGGCTCCGCCCGTGCCGTCCTGCACCATGCCGGTAATGTCGCTCGCCACGGTCGCGATCGCGCGCAGCAGCGCCTTGTCGCGCACGATGTCGGCGTATTCATTGACGTTCGCGGAGGTCGGCGTGACCTCCATGAGCTGCACAAGATAATTGCGCGTGGTATTTTCGTCATAGGTGCCGTTGCGCTCCATCTCGCCCGCGACGGTCACGCCGTCGATGGGCTTGGAGTAGAGGAACATGGAATAGATCGTCTCGAAGATCTCCCGGTTCTGGCGCAGGTAGAAATCCTCGGGGCGCAGCTTTTCCATCACGTCCTTGATGCAGTTTGCGTCGATGAGCATCGAGCCGAGCACCGCCTGCTCCGCCTCGAGCGAGTGCGGCATCTGGCGGTAGAGCAGTTCGTCCATCGCAGGGTACCTCTTTTCTGCGTAAAGTCTGGCTTATTCCTCCGCCACGGTCACGGTGAACTTCCCGCTGACCTCGTAGCCGAGCTTCGCGCGGATCTCATAGCTGCCGAACGCCTTGATCGGCTCGTCGAGCACGATCTTCTGCTTGCCGACGTCCAGGCCGAACTGCGCCATGAGCGCCTCGGAGATCTCCTTGCCGGTGATGGCGCCGAAGAGTTTGCCGTTCGCGCCGCCCTTGGCGGTGATCTTCACGGTGCAGTTACGCAGCTTGTCCGCGGTCTCCACGGCGGCGGCGCGGTTCGCCGCCTCCTCGGCGCGGCGCGCCTTTTCCTTGAGGTTCATGGTGTTGATGGCGTCCGCCGTGGCGGGGATGGCCAGCTTGCGCGGCAGCAGATAGTTGCGGGCGTAGCCCTCCGCCGCGTCGATCATCTGGCCCTTCTTGCCCTGACCTCTGACGTCCTGCTGTAAAATAACTTTCATCGTTCTATCCTCCTGATGGTGGTTTTTTATCCTTCCAAATACTGGTCGATGGCGGCGATGAGCTGCTCGCGCACCGCGTCCACCGTCCCGTCCGGGATCTGTCCGCCCGCGGTGGTGGAGTTTCCGCCGCCGCCGAGCTTTTCCATAATGAGCTGCACGTTGATCTCGCCGAGCGAGCGCGCCGACAGATTCACGCCCGTATCGTGCTTGAAGAGCACGAACGACGCGCGCACGCCGCGCAGCGTCAGCAGCTCGTCGGCGGCCTTGGCCGCGGTCACGCGGTCGATGTCCTGCTCCACCGCCGCGATGGCAATGTCGTTGTGATACAGCTCCGCGTGGCGGATGATGTCATAGCGCTCGATCATGTCGGAAAGCGTTCCCTGGAACAGGCGCTGCACGTCCGCCGTGTCCACGCCCGCGCGGCGCAGCAGCGCCGCGGCCTCAAAGGTGCGTCCGCCGGTACGCATGGTGAAGTTCTTCGTATCGAGCACGATGCCCGCGAACAGGGCCTCGGCCTCGGCGCGCAGCAGATCGCCGGGGTCAATGAGATATTGCAGCAGCTCGCTCACCAGCTCCGACGCCGACGAGGCGTAGGGCTCGTGGAAGTTGAGCGCAGCGGATTCAATATAGCTCGCCGCCCGGCGGTGATGATCGATGACCGCCACGCGGTTGCAGGTGTCGAGCAGCTGCTCGGACTCCACGAAGTCGGGGCGGTTGGTGTCCACCACCACGAGCAGCGCGCCGGGCTGTGCCTTGATGAAGGCGTCGCTGCCGCTGATGAAGGCGTCCTTATACTCCGGCAGCGCGGCAAGGCGCTTGAGGATCGGGCCGGCGGCATTGTCGTCCATGTCAATGACGATCTGCGCCTTCTTGCCGCGCTTGCGCGCGATGCAGCACACGCCCGCCGCCGCGCCGACGGCGTCGAAGTCGGCGTGCTTATGGCCCATGATAAAGACCTGACTGGCATCGGAGATCAGCTCGCCGAGGGCGTTGGCCATCACGCGGGACTTGACCTTCGTGCGCTTTTCGGTGGACTTCGTCTTGCCGCCGTAGAACTCAAAATCGAGGCGGTTGCGCACGACGACCTGATCGCCGCCGCGCGAGAGCGCCATCTCGATGGACAGGCCCGCGTTCTTGAAAAGCGTCTCGTAATCGTCCGCGTCCTTGCCGACGCCGATGGAGAGCGTCGCGGCGACGCCGTCCTCGGTGACGACGGAGCGCACCGCGTCGAGCACGCTGAACTTGCCCTCGAGCAGCGTATTGTAATGCTTCTCCGTCAGCAGCAGCAAATAGCGGTTGCGGTCGTACTTGCACAAAAGCCCCTGCGTGCCCGACACCCACGCGCTGATCTTTTCGTCGATCTGCGCGAGCACGGACGAGCGCGCCGCCTCGGTGCCGGCCTTCATCAGCTCCTCGTAGTTATCGAGCATGAGCACGGCCACGATGGGGCGGTTCTCCTCGCTCTTTTTCCTGAGCTCGTCCTGCTCGGTCACGTCCATCCAATAGGTCAGCGCGAGAAGTCCGCGCGCACCGCTGCGGCCGCTCGGATGCGTGAGACTGCCGAACACGCGGAAGTGCCGGTTGTTGACGACGACCGTTTCGGGACATTCGCTCTTTCCCTCCAGCAGCCATTGGGCGGGGAAGCCGGGAAGCGTATCCTCCAGCCGGTTATCGAACAGATTCTCCCTCATGCCCGTGAGCTGGAGGAAGCTCTCGTTGCTCCACAGCACCTCCTGCGTATCGGGCCGGAAGACCATCATGGCAAAGGGGGCCGAGAGCATGGAGGACTTGCCCGCGCTCGCCACATCGTCGGTCATATCCTCGACGTAGCGCTGGATGCCCTCGCGGCGCTTTTGCGCCGTGCGGCGGAAATAGACATAGGTGAGCGCCATCACACCGGCCTCAACGAGGCCGAGGATCGGCTCGATCCACAGCGTCACCGCGCAGAAGACCGCGGCAAGAAGAAAATACAGCCGCATATTCGGCTCGGTCAGCTTATTGACTTTCTTACTCATAAGGCATCCTCCCTGCTTCATCGGCAGCACAAAGGCGGAACAAATACGAATAGATACTATATTGTAGCACACGGGCGCGCAAGGGCGCAATAGGCTTTCCGATAAAAAATTCGTCCGGAAAAGGGGCGCATGAAAAAAAGTGTGTACTTTTTCCAAAAAACGTGGTATACTATAAAAACACAAATTGTATTGAGCCGCCATCGCGCGGTTTGAATAGAGCACAAGTCCATAGAGAAAACGATCAGGGCGCCGATGGTGCGATGCGCTCCGCGGAACAGGGCGGAGCGCGCAGCACGGACGCCGTTGTTTCCGTGCGGTCATTTCCGCGCGGCGTGGACCGAATGCTCACCCAATTTTTGAAGATCCATAAGGAGTGAATGCATTTTGGCAGAAAATTTGAAAATCATCCCGCTCGGCGGGCTGAACGAGATCGGCAAGAACATGACCGTGTATGAGTACGGCGGCGAGATCATCGTCGTGGACTGCGGCATGGCTTTTCCCGGCGACGATATGTACGGCATCGACCTTGTCATTCCCGACGTGAGCTACCTCACCAAGCACAAGAACCGCATCCGCGGTCTGTTCATCACCCACGGCCACGAGGACCATATCGGGGCCATCCCCTACGTCCTCAAGCAGGTCAATATGCCTATTTACTGTACCCGCCTGACCGCAGGCCTGATTCGCCTGAAGCTCGAGGAGCACGGGCTTTTGAAGTCCACCAAGATCGTCACGGTCGAAAGCGGCATGACGGTCAAGGCCGGCAAGTTCAGCGTGGAGTTCATTCATGTGAACCACTCCATCGCGGACAGCGTGGCATTTGCCATCCACACCGGGCTCGGCACCGTCGTCCACACGGGCGACTTCAAGATCGACTCCACGCCCATCGACGGCGAGGTCATCGACCTCGCGCGCTTCGGCGAGCTGGGCAAGCAGGGCGTGCTCGCGCTGCTCGCGGACTCCACGAACGTCGAGCGCCCCGGCTACACGATGAGCGAGCGCATGGTCGGCAAGACCTTCGATCGGCTCTTTGCCGGCTGCAAGCAACGTATCATCGTCACGACCTTCGCCTCCAACGTCCACCGCATCCAGCAGGTCATCGACGCGGCGGCGGCGGTCGGCCGCAAGGTCGCCGTCACGGGCCGCAGCATGGAAAATGTCACCAAGGTCGCGGTCGACCTCGGCTACATGAAGCTGCCCAAGAACACCGTGACGGACATCAACAAGATCAAGGCGCTCCCGCTCGATAAGCAGGTCATCGTGACCACCGGCTCGCAGGGCGAGGAGATGAGCGCGCTCTACCGCATGGCGTTTTCCCAGCACAAGCAGATCGAGGTCGGCCCCGGCGACCGCGTCATCATCTCGGCTTCCGCCATTCCCGGCAATGAGAACACCGTCTCGCGCGTCATCAACGAGCTGTTCCGCAAGGGCGTCGAGGTCATTTACGACCGCGCGGATATGCTCCACGTCTCCGGCCACGCCTGCCAGGAGGAGCTGAAGATCATCCACGCGCTCACAAAGCCGAAGTATTTTATCCCCGTACACGGCGAGCAGCGTATGCTGCAGATCCATAAGAACCTTGCCATGTCCATGGGCATGGACCGCAAGAACATCGCCATCTGCGAAAACGGCGACGCGGTGGAGATCACCGCCCGCACGATGAAGCTCGTGCCGGGCATGGCGCCCGCCGGCGAGATCTTCGTGGACGGCAGCGGCGTGGGCGACGTCGGCGCCGTGGTCCTGCGCGACCGCAAGCACCTTGCCGAGGACGGCATGGTGGTGGTCGTGCTGCCCATCTCCGCGCACGACGGCTATATGCTCGCCGAGCCCGAGATCATCACCCGCGGCTTCATCTACGTCAAGGAGTCCGAGGAGCTGATGAATGAGCTCAAGACCGTGGTCATGTCCGCCGCCGAGGGCGTGCTGGGCCGCCGCAGCCGTGACATCGGCGAGCTCAAGGGCGCGATCAAATCGGGCGTGAGCAACTACCTGTTCAAAACGACCAAGCGCAGCCCGATGGTCATTCCCGTCATCACAAAGCTGTAAAGAGTCAAGCAAAAAGCAGAGCGTTCCGCGGAACGCTCTGCTTTTTTAAGGCGGCGGAATGCAGCCACATGATGATCGGCGCAATCTTGGCAAAAGAACAGCTTTTTGTTACTATATGACTGAAAAGATAAACTTGGTCATAAATTTAAGGGGCGTGCACGGTGGCATTTACGGAAGATCAAAATGAAACGATCCGCAGGGACTTGATCCGCGAGGCGCGGCGCTGCGGTGTGACCATCGGGATGAAGAAAACCTCCGTGGAGCAGCTGACGAAGGCGGGATCGCACTGGCCGCCGCTGCCATACGCGGACTGATTCTGCTGGTGTACGGCGCTTGCAGGGAGTTATTTGAATAAGCCGGAAGGCCGCAGAGATGCGGCTTTTCCAAGACATGCCGGTTAGCCGTCTCTAACTGTGTGGCCTACATACATCAGTTAGACGAGTCTAACGTCGAGAGGAGTGATGACGATGCGGGAACGCAAGGATTTTTGGGACAGGAATGCCGGTCTATATGACCGCTTTATGCGAAAAGACGGGGCGGCATATCGGTCATGCCTTCGGCTATTACGATTACGGACAGAAAACCGGCATGACTGTTGCCTTTTCCGGAAAGGAAGCAACGGCAAATTATATCTGTGCCTATGTGCGTGGGATGCTGCGGGGCGGACTTCTGCACACCACCGCCAGCGAGCGCGGCGAGGGCTATATCGCCTTTGCCGAGGGCGACCGGCTGGGCGTGCCGGTGATTCTGGAGACCGACGCCAAATCCAAGTGCGATAAATATGTCCATCTGGGCATGGAGCTTGCCGGAGTGCGGGACATCGGCGAATTTGGAAAGCTGTATGACCTGATCAAATACCCGAACACGGAAAAGCGGCAGCCTGGCTTAAACCGGCTTAGGCAGCCTTTGGATGGTTGGCGGATTTCGATTCATGCGGAAAAACAAAGCCGCATATCACTTCGCTGTTTGTCGGTGCAGAAAAAATACATGCCAAAAAAGATCAGTACCGTCGGGGAAGATTTTTTCCTTGCGGTTCTTGGCAAATCCGAAATCGCGAGTATAGTATAACGCTGTGATATAACAGCGTTATGTGAGGGTATTTCTTCGCGTTTTTCGCTTTCAGGTACACCGCCAGCCGGGCAAGCGCCGCCCCGGCAACGCCCAGCAGCAGGTCCAGAGGATGCAGGCTGATCCAAAGGAAGGCGAAGGCCTCGGTGAAGCCCTGGGCGATACGAAACAGCTTTTCCGAAGCGTCCGCCCCCGGCGAGAGCCGCACCGCCTGGCAGAGCTTGTCAAAGAGCCAAACGAATAGCAGATACGGAAGGTTCGGCAGCAGGACCTTTTTCAGCTTTC
>UMHM01067307.1_pt1 | contig 11014 bp, 6 predicted proteins | sample 1965501 | NCBI WGS metagenome assembly UMHM01 (sample SAMEA4836095, study PRJEB28245) | human gut metagenome | biome: gut microbiome; material: fecal sample | place: Denmark | collected 2008
GAAATCCGGCAGTAAAAGAGAAGATGGCATTGGATGTGGACGTAGCAAAGTTGAAACTTTTAAAAGCGAACCACATGAATAACCAGTACCGTCTGGAAGATGATATTGCAAGAAATTTTCCGCAACAGATTGCAAAACTGACGGAGATCATTGACAGCTACAAGGCAGACATCGCTCATTTTTCTGAGCATAAAATCATAGATCCAGAGCAGTTTTCTATGGAAATCAGTGGCAAAGTATTCGCAGAAAAGAAAGAAGCAGGTGCGGCACTTCTGGCGGTCTGCAAAGACATTAAGTCTGTAGATGCAGCTATGGACATTGGAAGCTATCAGGGATTCAACATGAGAATCCAATTCGACAGCTGGAGCAAAGAGTTTATCCTGTCTGTAAAGCATGAATCGGTAGCTAAAGTTCGGTTGGGGGCAGATGCCCTGGGAAATATCACTCGTATCAATAATCTTTTAGAAAGTTATCCGGAGAAATTGGTAGAAGCAGAACAACGGCTGGAAACGGTACAGGAGCAGATGGCAAATGCCAAAGAGGAAGTCGGGAAACCATTTCCAAAAGAAGAGGAGCTGAACCAAAAACTGGAGCGTCTGTCAGAATTAAATGCACTTCTCAATATGGATGAACGGGAAGATACAGAAACAGAGCAGTCGGAATCAAAAGAGAAAGAAGAAAGACCGGCACGAGGTTCTATCCATGAGAAACTGCAGATTTATAAAGAAAAGAGCCAGCGGGAAAGTGAAACTGGCAAGGAAACCAGAAAACGGGATTTCGGTCTGGAATAAGAAAACAAGGAAGATGGCATAATCTGACAGAAAGAATGTTCTGTGGGTTATGCCATCTTTCAGAATACAGGAGGAGTTTATATGGCAAGAAACAGGATAACAGGTAGAGAAACAAAGAAAATGCAGGAATATACGCAGGAACAGATCGCTCAGGCAGAGCGTAGAGGCATAGAATTTCCAACAGATGTAAAAGAACAGATTTTTGAATATGCAAATCTGATTGGCGAGGAAGAGAAAGTAAGGACGTTGGTAAGAAATCTGACAGATGCAATCAATCAGGCAGATGGAGATAAAGTAGAGGAACTTCTGGATGATGCAAAAATGGATATTCAGGACCTACCAGATCCAACCATAGGTAAGCTGGAATTACGTGATTATGGATATACAGCAGAAGACATGGTGCCGCTTAGAAAAGAAGCAGCTTTGGATTATCACAGAATGGGTTCTAAAATTTATTGCCTGGGCAGCGATGGCGACAAGGGAGAGTATGCAAGTAAAGAAATGATACAGGCGCATGAAGGTCTGTTTGGCATGGAATTACAGATGTGGGAACGGATAAGGGATCAGGATCTGGATTATGCCGATGAAGATTTCGGAGCATTTCAGGAGCCTATGAGTGTCATTGAGCAGGAAGAAGCACTGAAATTATACGATGCCGGAGCAGAAATTTATCTGATCACTAATTTTTCGTCACCAATCTATGTCACGGAACGCATGGAAATCGAACGAGGACCGGAGCATTATCAGATGTCCACGACAGAACGAGAGCGTTTCCGTAACCTGGAATGGGAAATGCAGAAATATCCACAGATTCAGTCTTTGAAAGAGGCAAACTTGTTGTTAGGAACAAGGCGAACCTTTGGTATTTATCAGATCAAGGACGATTCACCGGGCGAAAACTATGCATTTATGAATATGAGTTTTATTGAAAGTCATGGTATGCAGATAAAAAAAGAAGATTATAAGCTGGTCTATGTTGGCGAATTACTGGGAAATATGTCACTGGATGATATTTTTGAAAGATTCAACATTGACAGACCGAAAGACTTTCGAGGACATTCACTGTCTGTCAGTGATATCGTAGTTCTGAATGACGGAGAAAAAGTAACCGCTCATTTTGTAGACAGTATCAGTTTTGAACAGCTAGATTCTTTCCTGAATCTGGAAGAGCAGGTTCTTAGTGAACTGGCATATGAGGTAGGAGAACGTTACTTTGCTATTCAGAGAACAGAAGAAGGATATGATTATTCCTTTTACGATGAAGATTTCCGCCTGATGGATGGTGGCGTCTATGAAAATGGTGAAATTTCTATTGAAGAAGCGGTAGAGGAACTTTTGGAAGACGAAGGATGGACTGGAGAACACATCCGTGGAGATTATGATCAGTTGATGGAAAAGGTAGAAGAAATGGATGAGGTTGTAATGGCAGAGATTCAGAAAAGCCAGGGCGAATATAAGCCATTGGCAAAGGTAGAAGAACTGGAAGAGGCAAATTATAACATGATTGATAATGTCCTCAATAATATGCCACCAAAGAAAGAGGCTTATCTGGAATATTTTGCCACAGAATGCGATGAGTTCCATGATATGGGAGCTTATGAAAAAAGTACCGATGTTAATCAGATAGCTGCAGTCTATAAAAAATATAGGGAGAATCCAGAAACAGCTTATCTCGGATGCTCAATGGGAATTATCTATCGTGATCCGGAAGACAGTTACTATGATGAAGCCGAATTTGCAATCGTAAAAGGAAATACCGTATTTGGGAATCTGATGGATGATGTTCGGTTTTATGGGGAGCTTGCACTGGTACGGGAAGGAATTGAGAAAATTCATGAAGCATTGCCGGACTACAAGTATGTACCGATGAGGGATGTTCGAGAAGCAATGTATCCAGAGAAGATGACCACAGAACAGCTGGCAGAGGCATTGGATGAGATCGCAGAAGCTTTTGATCCGTATGAGTATCGAGATAATGTGGAGCCGGGAGAAAATACGGTACAAGAGGTGATGTTGGATTTGCAGAGTGGCAATACACATTCTTATATTTCTTATCTGAAAGATATTGTGGACGAAGAATGCGACCTGTCTGTTCGTGCAGGTGTATTGATGGAAAGACTGAAAGCCTATAAACCGGAGCTTCCAAAAGATATGGAGCCGATGGTGTATGTGAATTATTGTGAGAAAAGTGAGTTGGGGAATTCAAGATGCCAGAAGTTATCTGATTTGGATTCAAAAACAGTAGAACAGGACAAAGCCTGGTATGCTGACCGTGATCCAAACACTAACGAACCAAAAACGACAGCGCAGATGTTTTTTACAGTATATTATGCTGAGAAGGGTGATAAGATGCTGCATCATTTTCAAGGTAAGATAGATATTGGTACCGGAAATGGCGGTATCATCAGTCAGTTAAAGATGCAGAATGAAATGAAATTGACGGATGAAAGTTGGATCAGCTACCAGCAAGGAAAAGGCAATGAAGAGTATCAGAAGTATATGGAAGATCTGACGGATATGCAGAACCATATACTGCCGTATCTGCAGAGCTTTTGCAGTCTGGAAGAAAAAGGCGTGAAGGAGAGACGAGAACAGCAGGTGGCAGAAAAAAATGAGATCAGAGAAGCTGTGCCAAGAGCTGGCGTTGAAGAAAATATAGTGGTTAAGGATGCAGGGAAAGCAGAAAGAAAGGCAGTGGCACAGAAAAAGACAATGACAGGAAAAGAGAAGAAACCATCGATCCATGAACGCTTGGAAATCAATAAGAGAATCATCCAGGAAAAACAGGGAAAAGATAAGCCGGAGAGAGGAGCTGATTTTGGTGTAAGAACAGTGTAGAATACGCAAAAGAAGCCGGAGGTCGCAGATAACATGGTGACTTCCGGCTTTTTTTTGCGTGAGCAGTTACTGTGAAAGAAAAGTAACAAACTTCAATGTGTAAGGCATTGGATGTAAATTGACTTTGTTCGCACTTGGGATTATAATTTAAAGATAGAAATATGATTAATCGTGAACTCACTACAATATGGAGATGAAAGCATGGAATATCTTTCAATCAGTCAAACAGCTGAAAAATGGGGACTGTCGAAACGACGAGTGCAGGTACTTTGCTCTGAAAATAGAATTCCTGGAGTAATGCGTGTCGGCAGTTATTGGGCAATTCCGGCAGATGCTGAGAAGCCAAAGGATGCAAGAATCCGTAGTGGAAAATATGTAAAGAATACAAAAAACAAATAAAAGTTACAGTGATTAAAAGTGGGAATAGTAGCAGAACATACTTATCAACTTCCGATAATATTTGTTATCAGGAACTATCTACAGAAGAGGGAGGCTGTATTCATGACGATAATATCTAAAAAGCAAATGTCCGAAGAAGATATAAAGCTTCAATATATTACACCAGCGATTACGGCAAAATGGGATATCAAGAAAATAACGATGGAAACCAATATAACAGATGGAAAAATTAATCTGAGGGGGAATTTTGTTACCAGAGAAAAGCCGAAACGTGCGGATTATGTTCTATATTTGAATTCTAACAATCCGATAGCGATTGTAGAAGCAAAAGACAATAAACATAGTATTTCACATGGTTTACAGCAGGCGATGGCTTATGCCAGTATGTTGGATATTCCGTTTGCTTATAGTTCAAATGGAGATGGATTTTTTGAACATGATTTTCTGACTGGGAAAGAGCGTGAATTAGGACTTGATGAATTTCCAACAGAAGAAGAGTTATATTGCAGATACAAAAATGGAGCAAATAACGGAGAGGGTTTGTCAGAGAATCAGGAAAAAATGATTCAACAGCCATATTATAGTAGTCAGAAGACATACCCACCTCGTTATTATCAGCGTATTGCAATTAACCGAACAGTTGATGCAATTTCCAGGGGTAAGGATCGCCTGCTATTGGTTATGGCAACCGGAACTGGAAAAACATATACAGCGTTTCAAATAGTATACAGGTTATTAAAAAGTGGTATGAAAAGCAAAATACTTTATCTTGCTGACCGTAATAATCTCGTGGATCAGTCAATTCAACAGGACTTTGCACCATTAGAAAAAGTAATACATAAAGTTAATTTTTCAAAGGATGATCCGAGTACGATTACGTCATATCAGGTTTATTTTTCATTGTATCAACAGTTGGCAGGTGGAAATGATGACCAGGAAGAAGATATTAATAATACAATTCTTAAACTGAAACAGTTATTTAGACCTGATTTTTTTGATCTAATCATCGTAGACGAGTGTCATAGAGGTTCAGCCAAAAAAGAAAGTAACTGGAGGAAAATTCTGGAATATTTTGCATCAGCAACACAGATCGGTATGACTGCTACACCAAAAGAAACAAAATACATATCCAACATTGATTATTTTGGTGAACCAATTTACACATACAGCTTAAAAGAAGGCATAGAGGATGGATTCCTTGCTCCATTTAAGGTAATCAATGTTATGACAGATATTGGAGAAGGGTGGAGACCTCGCAAAGGACAATGTGATATTTACGGAAATGAAATTGAAGATCGAATTTATACCAATAGTGATTATGATTACAATATTATTATAGAAGACCGTATCCAACAGGTTGCAGCAGAAATTACAAACTATCTAAAAAGCACAGATCGTATGGCGAAAACAATTGTATTTTGTGCAACAGAAGATGCAGCAGAAAGAATGAGGGTAGCATTAGTAAATCAGAATTCAGATATGGTACAAAAAAATCCTGATTATGTAGTTCGGATTACCGGTAGTGATACATATGGAAAAAGCAAGTTAGACTATTTTATATCTGTCAGAGAAAAATATCCGGTAATTGCCACAACTTCAAAATTATTATCCACAGGATCAGACTGCAAAATGACAAAATTGATTGTGCTGGATGAAATGATTGGTTCCATGACAGAGTTTAAGCAAATTATTGGTCGAGGAACACGTTTACGAGAAAAAGAAGGAAAAACACATTTTGTTGTTATGGATTTTAGAAATGTCAGTAGATTATTTGCCGATCCAGATTGGGATGGTCCAATTGAGATGGACGAAGATTTTAATCCTAAGTCCGGGTCAGGGAAAAATACAAAACCCCCTGTAGGATCAGGACCTGATCCTGTAGAACCAAAGCAGCCGAAGCCAATTGTGAATCGGGATGGATGTCAGGTGAAAATTGTCTATAAGACTGTATCCGTTTATGACGCAAATGGAAAATTGCTTCGTCAAGAAAGCATTATCGACTACACGAAGGAGAATATTCTGGGAGCATATGCTTCTTTGGAGAATTTTATCCGAAAATGGTCAGCAGAAGAAAAGAAAGAAAAAATCAGGCGACTTTTGCGTGAACAGGGGATTGATCTTGAAACATTGAAGGAAGATCAGGGAATGTCAGATGTTGATGATTTTGATTTTATATGTCATGTTGCATTTGATAAGAAACCATTGACACGCAAAGAACGTGCTGAAAATGTTAAGAAAAGAGATTTCCTGAATAAATATAGTGGTGCTGCCAGAGAAGTGTTGGAGGCATTATTGGACAAATATATGAATACGGGAATATATGAAATAGAAAAGGCAGAAATATTGAAACTGGATCCTTTTATGAGAATGGGAAAGCCACAGAAGATAGCTTCTTATTTTGGCGGTAAGGATGGATATTTGAAAGCAGTAAAAGAACTGGAAAATGCAATTTATGATGGAGGAGCAGCATAAGAATGGGAAATATGTCAAATTTTGTAAAAAGAGTAAGAGATATCATGCGTAATGACGCGGGTATCAATGGCGATGCACAGCGTATTGAGCAGATAGCATGGATACTCTTTTTGAAAGTATATGATGCAAAAGAACAGGATTGGGAATGGGATGAAGAAGACTATCAGTCCATTATTCCAGAAAAATGTCGTTGGAGGAACTGGGGACATGATGAAGATGGAAAAGGTATGACAGGAGACATTCTCTTGGATTTTATAAATAATACATTGTTTCCAACGTTGAAAAATCTTCCGGTCAATGCAGATACTCCAATAAAAAAGGCTATTGTCCAGACAACATTTGCTGATGCGAATAACTATATGAAAGATGGTGTTCTTCTCCGTCAGGTTATTAGTGTAATTGATGAGTTGGATTTGACAGATTATGAAGAAAGTCATGCTTTTGGAGAAATTTATGAAACAATCCTGAAAGAATTGCAGAGTGCAGGATCTTCAGGAGAATTTTACACACCTCGTGCAGTGACAGATTTTATGGCACAGATGATAAAACCACAGATAGGCGAAAAAATGGCAGATTTTGCTTGTGGTACAGGTGGATTTATCACAAGCTGGTTAAAAGAGTTAAAGAAAAAGGTTAAGACAACCGAGGACGAAGAAATGTATGCAAACTCTATATATGGAATTGAAAAGAAGCAATTTCCGTATATGCTTTGTATCACAAATATGTTATTACATGATTTAGATGTTCCGCAGGTTTTTCATGACAATACATTGTTGAGAGATGTTCTTGATTACACAGAAGATGATCAGGTGGATGTTATCCTTATGAATCCACCCTATGGAGGCTCAGAGAAAACAGAAGTCAAAAATCATTTCCCATCCGATCTTGCGAGCAGTGAGACGGCCGATCTTTTTATGTCAGTTATCATGTATCGTTTGAAAGAAAATGGTAGAGCAGCGGTAATTTTACCAGATGGATTTTTATTTGGAACAGACAATGCAAAAGTAGCCATTAAAACAAAACTGTTTTCTGAGTTTAATGTACACACAATTGTTCGTATGCCTGGAAGTGTTTTTTCTCCGTATACATCAATCACAACCAATATTTTGTTCTTTGATAGAAATGGTACTACAAAAGAAACATGGTTTTACCGTCTGGATATGCCAGAAGGATACAAGCATTTCAGTAAGACAAAACCTATGAAATTAGAGCATTTTGCACCGGCAGTCGAATGGTGGGAAAACCGCCAGGAAATACAGGAAGAGGGATTTGATAAGGCAAAGAAATACAGCATTGATAAAATCAAAGAGAAGAACTATAACATAGACCTTTGCGGATATCCTCATGAGGAAGAAGAAATTTTACCACCAAAGGAATTGATTCAGCAGTATCAGGAAAAAAGAGCCAGTTTAAATGCTGATATTGATAGAATTCTGGCGCAGATAACTGATATTTTGGGAATAAATCTGGAGGAGAACTAATGACTGGACAGCAATTAAAAAATTCAATATTACAAATGGCCGTGCAGGGAAAACTGGTTCCGCAGGATCCAAATGATGAGCCAGCATCTGTTCTCTTGAAACGTATTAGAGTCGAGAAAGAACAGTTGATAAAAGAAGGAAAAATCAAGAAAGAAAAGAATCCTTCTTTAATCTTTCGGGGAGCCGATAATTTGCCTTATGAGAAGATTGGAAAGAATGAGCCGGTATGTATTGCGGATGAAGTGCCGTTTGAGATACCGGAGAGTTGGGAATGGGTGAGACTTGGTAAAATTGTTTACAATAGAGGGCAAATGAAACCGATAGATGATTTTTGTTATATAGATATTGGATCTATTGATAACAAAAATCAAAAACTTAATGATAAAGAATTTATTATCACTGCAGATAAAGCACCATCAAGGGCAAGAAAAATTGTTGCTATTGGTGATATTCTTTATTCTACTGTGCGTCCATATCTGCATAATATGTGCATTGTTAATCGAACCTTTAGCCATCAACCTATTGCTAGTACTGGCTTTGCTGCGCTTACTTGTCACACTGGTTTTTACAATAAATTCCTGTTTTATTATTTGATGTCACCAGATTTCGATGCATACGCAAATAGCACTGACAATGCCAAAGGCGTTGCCTATCCTGCAATTAATGATGCTAAACTATATCGAGCACTTATACCAGTTCCACCTGAAGAGGAGCAAAAACGTATTATTAAAAGGCTCAAAAAAGTATTGCCTTATGTTGATACTTACAGTACTACATATTCTGAAACAGAATCTCTAAACAATGCTTTCCCTGATAGAATAAAAAAATCTATCTTACAGGAGGCAGTTCAAGGAAAACTTGTTCCACAGAATCCATCAGATGAACCAGCATCTGTTCTCCTGGAACGTATTCGTGCAGAAAAGCAAAAGTTAATAGCTGAAGGAAAAATAAAAAAAGACAAGCACGAATCCGTTATTTTCAGAAGGGATAATTCTCATTATGAGAAGTTGGACGGAATTGAGCATTGTATTGACGATGAAATACCGTTTGAGATTCCGGAAACATGGGAATGGATTAGGCTAGGATCGTTATTTACTATCAATCCGAGAAACAATATAGCTGACGATACGGTTGTCGGATTTATGCCAATGCCACTATTAAAAGATGGATTTCACAGCGGTCATACCTATGAAACAAAGCTATGGAAAGATGTAAAATCTGGTTTTACACATTTTGCAAATAATGATGTTGTAATCGCCAAAATCACACCCTGTTTTCAAAATAGAAAATCTGCTGTGATTCACGACCTTCCAAGTGGCTATGGTGCAGGAACTACAGAGCTTCATGTTCTTCGTGATTACACAAAAATGTTATATATACCTTACTTTTTAATGATTTGCAAAACTCATGATTTTATCCAAAACGGCATGAAAAATTTTAGTGGAACAGCTGGACAACAACGTGTAGGGAAAGACTTTATTTTTAATTATTTAGTACCACTTCCACCGGTAAATGAGCAAAAAAGAATTGTAGAAAAAGTAAATGTTTTAATAAAATCTTGTGATATTTTGTAAAATCAGGCATACACTTCAAACTTCTGGAGTGCATGCCTTTCCCGTTACCAATTTATGATTGTATCTACGATTTCACGCTGTTCAGTGGATGTTTTTCTGAGATAAATACGGGTAGTTTCAATGCTTTCATGTCCCATAAGGTCAGCAAGAAACGCTATATCATTGCAGCGTTCCAAGAAACTTTTTGCAAATCGGTGCCGGAATGAATGTGGATATACCACTGCAGGATTGATATTATATCTCACCGCTAATTTTTTTAGCTGTCCAGAAATGCCACGAGTAGTAATACGCTCGCCATACTTGTTCAAAAAAATGAAGCCACTTTCTTGTTGCTTTTCAGCCAACCAAGAAAGGGCTTCATTTTGCAATTCTTTGGGGATATAAATTCTACGTAACTTTCCGCCTTTGGAGTATAAATCAAGATGTCCCAATTTAACATGTTCAGCTTTGATCTGAATCAATTCACTGACTCTTGCTCCCGTGGCGGCAAGGAAACGAATTACGAAATACCAAAACATTTCATCATCTTTTTTCAGACATGATTTGAAGTATTCATAGTCCGCTTCACTAATTACATTTTCCAGATAACTTTTCTGCTGCACTCGTACAAACGGTAACTTCAATTTTTCTTTCCCAATAGATTCCAGATAACAGTTCAGTGCACGCAGTCTGAGATTTACGGTCTTTGGCTTATAATTTTCTATAAGCCATACCTTGTATTCTCGTAGCTTTTTCTGCGTGATATCATCGTATTGTTGTCCGTACTGTTTAATAGCAAACATATACGATGATATCGTGTTTTCTGAGAGATTGCTTTCTCTCAAGTGTCTTTCAAATTTTTCGTTTTCTATCATGACGAAAGACCTCCTTTCGTCAGATATTATACAATCAAGGATTAAATCAAAGAGATTTTATCAAATAATTCTCTCTGCTTTTCCACGATACGTTTCTGTTCTGCTAACGGTGGAATAGGGAATAACATATTCATAACACTGTTTCGGTCTATTCCAGGGATAACTCCTTGCCCCTTAGACTTTATCTGATTAAAATTTGCTTGTAAGAATAAACGGATATAAAGCATATCAAGTGTTGAAAATTTTTTTATTGCCATAATTTGCCTTGCAATATGTGCTTTTTCAATATCGCAAATCACAGTTTTTCCATATCCAGAACCTTTGCATACCAACAAAATATCACCATAATTTACAATTATTTTAGGCATTTCCGTCCAACGATTTATTAAAACGCCATTTTCCGATAAACTACTGGCTCCTGTAATATATGGAATTCCATTGCATTTATCGTTATATTCTTCAGGCTTAAAATCAGTTCCGGAAAGCAGCGAAATAATCTGTCCTAACCTCGTCCACTCCCAACTTTCCGGAATCTCAAACGGTATTTCATCGTCAATACAACGCTCAATTCCGTCCAACTTCTCATAATGAGAATCATGGTGTGC
>UMHM01016224.1_pt1 | contig 11006 bp, 7 predicted proteins | sample 1965501 | NCBI WGS metagenome assembly UMHM01 (sample SAMEA4836095, study PRJEB28245) | human gut metagenome | biome: gut microbiome; material: fecal sample | place: Denmark | collected 2008
GCCGAACACGTCCCGCGCGAGCGCCGCGCCGGTCTTGGCGTGGAGCAGCTTGAGCGCCTTTTTCTCCAGCGCGTCGAGCGCGATGCCGTACTTCTCGCACAGCGCGAGCTGCTCCGGCATCGAGAGCTTCTTTGTGCAGTCGTGCAGCAGTCCCGCGACCTCCGCACGGTGGACGTCCGCGCCGTATTTCTCCGCCAGCTTCACCGCCGTCGCCGCCGTGCCGAGCACATGGGCGCAGCGCTTGGCCTTGAGATAGCTCAGCGCGATGGGGCGGAGCTGCTGTACCGTTAGACGCTTGAGATCAAGATTTGTTCCGTATAAATGCTCGCGCAGGATATAGCCGTAGACCTGCGGCTCGAGCATCGCTTCGCTCGTGCCGCTCGCCATGCCCGCGCGCAGCGCGGTCGAGGAGACCTCGATCACGCGGTCGAGCGCGAGCGCTTCAAAGCTGCCGCCGAAGCGCGCACGGAGTCTTTCCGCCTGCGCGGCAAAGGCCGCGGCGCTGTCGCTTTCATTCCGATAAAAGGCGACGATCTTCGCGAGCCTTGCGATCTCCTCCGGTGCGCGCCAGCTCTCAAAGGAGAAGAACATATCCGTCCCCATAAAGAGCAGCAGCTCGTCGTTGGGGTACTGCCGGCGCAGGGCGCGGAGCGTATCGACGGTATAGCTCTTGCCCTCGCGCGCCATCTCGAGGTCGAGCACCTCGACCTCGACGCCGCTTTGAAGCGCGGCCTGTCCGCCCATGAGCCACGTCATGGCGAGACGGTGCTCGTTCGCGGGACTTCCCTGCTCCATCACCTTGTGCGGCGGGATGCCCGCCGGAATGAGCAGGAGCTTATCCAGCGCGCACTTCTCCGCCGCCTCGACGGCGGCGTTCTGGTGCCCCAGATGCGGCGGGTTGAAGCTGCCGCCGTAAATTCCGATCTTCAATGAAAATCCCTCTTTATCGTCCTGTTCAGACGGTCTTTTTCTTCTTATCCTTCACGAGCGCGATGCGCTTTTCCTTGGGCTTGGCGTGCGTCTCGCGATAGAGCACGAATTTCGTGCCGATGACCTGCACCTGCTCGGAGCGGGTGAGGCGGCTGAGCTCGTCGCAGGCCTCGCGGGCCGTGAGCATACTGTTATCGAGCACGCGGCACTTGATGAGCTCGCGCGCCTCAAGCGCGTCGTTCGCCTGCTTGACGAGATTCTCGCCGATGCCGTCCTTGCCGATGTGGACGATGGGCTCCAGCTCATTCGCCATGGCGCGCAGCTGGGCGCGCTGCTTTCCGGTCAGTTCCATTTATTCGTTTCCTTTCAGATAGTCGTCGAGTGCCGCGGCAAAGGCGCGCAGCGCTTTCCCGCGATGCGAGACGGACGCCTTTTCCTCCGCCGTGAGCTGGCCGAAGGTCTTGCGCAGCTCAGGCACAAAGAATACGGGGTCGTAGCCGAAGCCGCCCTCGCCCATCGGCGCGAACGCGATGGTGCCCGGGCACTCACCCTCGCACACCAGCTCGTCGCCGTTCGGGAACGCGCAGACGATGGAGGTGTGGAAGTGCGCGGCGCGGTCGGTCTGCCCGCGCAGCATCTCGAGGAGCAGCGTGTAGCGGCCCTTGTCGTCCAGTCCCTCGCCGCCGAAGCGCGCGCTGTACACGCCGGGGCCGCCGTTGAGCGCGTCCACGCAGAGGCCGGAGTCGTCCGCCACGGCGGGCAGGCCGGTCGCCTGCATCACCGCCGTCGCTTTCAGGCGGGCGTTGTCGGTGAAGGTATCGCCGGTCTCCTCGACCTCTATCCTCACGCCCAGCTCCGCCTCGCTCACGACCTCCACGCCGAGATGACTCAGGATCTCGTTCATTTCCTTTAATTTCTTGGGGTTCTGCGTTGCCAATACCAGCTTCATGCTATACCTCCCACGGGTCCTTGTTCCGTTTTTCTTCTCTCTCCCGCGCGGCCTTCTCCTCCTCGCGGCGCTCCGCCGCAAGGTCTATCCGGTCGCCGAGCGAGCCGAGCGTTTTATCCAGCCATTTGCCAGCCTTGTCTGAAAAGGTCTCGATCTCCGGCACGGGAACGATCACCACGCGGCAGCTCTCGCAGTAACGCGCGGGTGCATAGACGCCTCCGAGTACAGGCGTCTTGCTCAGCCGAACGGGTTCCCCTTCCACGATGCCGCCCTGCTCATTGCGCGGACACCATGTAAGCGCGTACTTGTACGCAGGGAGCGCGCCCTCGCGCATTTCCCTTCCGCAGTAGGGGCATACATTCGTGATCTCCATACGGTCTCCTCCCGTTGTATTTCGCTCAGATGAGCGCGTTGACATACTCCTTCGCGTCAAAGGGCTGCAGATCGTCGATGCCCTCGCCGAGGCCGACGAACTTCACCGGCACGCCGAGCTCCTGCGCGATGGCGACGCAGATGCCGCCCTTGGCGGTGCCGTCCAGCTTCGTGAGAATGATGCCGGTCAGACCCGCCGTCTCGCGGAACACCTTCGCCTGCTGCAAGCCATTCTGCCCCGTGGTCGCGTCGAGCACGAGCAGCGTCTCCTTGGCGGCGTCCGGCGTTTCGCGGTCGATGATCTTGCGCAGCTTCGAGAGCTCCTGCATCAGGTTCGCCTTGTTGTGCAGGCGACCCGCCGTATCGCAGAACACAACGTCCACATTTCTCGCCTTCGCCGCCTGCAGGGAGTCGAACAGCACCGCGCCGGGATCGGCACCCTCGCGGCTGCGCACGATCTCCACGCCCGCACGGTCTGCCCAGATCTCGAGCTGGTCCGCCGCCGCCGCGCGGAAGGTATCCGCCGCGCACAGCAGCACGCGCTTGCCCTGCTTTTTGTAGCGGCTGGCAAGCTTGCCGATGCTCGTGGTCTTGCCCACGCCGTTCACGCCGATGATGAGCACGACGCTCGGCGTTGTGGAGAGGTCGAGGCTCGTATCGCCGACCTCGAGCTTCTTTTCCAGAATGTCGCGCAGCGCCTGCTTGACGTCGTCGCCGCGCTGAATGCTCTTTTCGTATACCACCTTACGCAGCTCCTTCACGGCGTCCGCCGCGACCGACGCGCCGAGGTCTGCCATGATCAGGCTCTCCTCCAGCTCGTCGTAGAAATCCTCGTCGATGGTCTCCCAGATGATGCTGTCGTACCACGCCTTTTTGATCCTTGCAAAAATACCCATCGTCTTACCCCTTGATGTTCAGTTCTTTCGCCATGTCGTTCATGTTGATGGTCAGCACCTTGCTCACGCCGCGCTCCTGCATCGTCACGCCGTAGAGCACGTCGGCGGCCTCCATCGTGCCGCGGCGGTGGGTGATGACGATGAACTGCGTCTTGTCGCAGATGCGGCGCATATAGTGCGCCACGCGGATGACGTTCGGCTCGTCGAGCGCCGCCTCGATCTCGTCCATCACGCAGAATGGCGTGGGGTGGACCTTGAGAATGGCGAAGTAGAGCGCGATGGCGACGAACGCCTTCTCGCCGCCCGAGAGCAGCGAGAGCGTCTTGAGCGCCTTGCCCGGCGGCTGGACCTTGATCTCGATGCCGCAGTCGAGCACGGCGTTCTCGTCCTCCAGCTCGAGCGTGGCCTTACCACCGCCGAAGAGCTCGAGGAAGGTCTCCTGAAAGCTCTCGCGGATGAGAGCGAACTGCTCCTTGAAGATGACCGTCATCTCGCTCGTGATGTTCTCAATGACGCCCAGCAGCTCCTCCTTGGCCTTTTCCACATCGTCACGCTGTCCGGTGAGGTAGGTATAGCGCGTGTTCACGCGGTCGAATTCCTCGATGGCGCCGACGTTGACATTGCCGAGGCCGTTGATCTCGCGCTTCAATTCATTGATGCGGCGGCTCGCCTTCGGCACGCTCTCCAGCTCGATGCGCTGCTCCTGCGCCGCGGAGTGGGACAGCTCGTAGCTCTCCCAGAGCTTATCCAATATCTGCTTTTCCTCCATCGCGGCGGTGACGCGCTTCTGCTCGAGCCTGCCCGCGGCGGCCTGTGTCTGAGAGAGCAGCTCATTGCACTCGCGGTATCTGCGGTCGTTCGCGCTGCGCTCGCCCTCAAGCGTCAGCTTGGCCTCCGCCAGCTCCGCCAGCTCCGCCCTGCGCTTCTCGGCGTCGGCGCGCAGAGACGCGGTCACCGCATCATGCTGCGCGATCTCCTCCTCCGCGGCCTTGATCTTCGCGCGGTAGTCCTGGATGAGCGCGCGGCGTCCATCCTCGTCGCCGCGCATCTGCTGGGCGAGCGTCTCGAGGTCGCCCAGCGCGCGTTCGGTCGTCTCCCGCTCGGCGGTAAAGCCCGCAAGCGTGCTCTTGCGCGCGGCGATCTCGTCGCCGAGGTGCGCGCTGTCGCGTTGGAGCTCGTTCTGGCCGGCGAGCTTTTCCTCGCTCTCCGCACGGCAGCGTGCGGCCTCGGCCTCGTGCTTTTTGATCTCCTCCTCGCGGGCGGCGGCTGCCTTTTTCAGCTCCTCCGTGCGCGCGGTGATGCTCTCGAGCTCGGCAGCGATGTCGCTCTCCCGCGCGCGGAGCGATTCGAGCAGCATATCATACTGCTTCTTTTCGCCCGTCAGGCGGAGCACCGCGTCCTCCGCGCCGCGCTGCTGCTCGCGCGCGACGTCCAGCTCATACTGCGCGGCGTTCAGGTCGCGCTTGGCCTCGTCCGCCTCGCGGAGCGCGGCATCGAGCTTCTCCGTTAAGGCTTCCCGCCGGGCAGTCAGCTCCTTGAGCTCGTTGGCACGGCTCAAAATGCCCGCGCTGCGGCTCACCGAGCCGCCGGTCATGCTGCCGCCGCGGTTCAAGACCTGCCCGTCGAGCGTGACGATGCGGAAGCGATTGCTGTACTTTCTCGCGATGGCGATGCCGCAGTCCATATCCTCGACCACGACGGTGCGGCCGAGCAGATTGTTGAAAATTTCCGTGTACCGCTTATCGAACTGCACGAGCTGCGACGCAACGCCGACGTAGCCGTACTCGCGCTCGACGCCCGCCTCGCGCAGCACGTCGCCGCGGATGGCGGTCAGCGGCAGGAAGGTCGCGCGACCGCCGTCGCGCTGCTTTAAGAAGTTGATGGCGCTCTTGGCGTCCTCCTCGCGGTCCACGACCACATTCTGCATCCCCGCGCCGAGGGCGATCTCGATGGCGACAGCATAGCGCTTGTCGGTCGTCATCAGGTTGGCGACCGGCCCGTGCACGCCGCGCAGCGCGTTCTTCTCCGCCGCCTGCATGATGAGACGGACCGCCTTATTGAAGCCCTCGTACTCTTTTTCCATCTCGCTCAGAAGATGGATGCGGGAGTCGAGGTTGTTCTTTTCCATCGTGAGGTCGATGCTCTCCTGCCGCGCCGTCTCCTCGCGCTTGACGCGCCCCTCCATCTTGAGGGTATGGCCGGAGATGATGTTGCGCACGGCGTCGGCCTCCTCCTGCGCCTCCTCAAGGGCGCGGCGGGACGCGGACGCAGCCCTGCGCTTCTCGGTCAGCTGACCGTCCACGCTCTCGCTCTCCGCTTCAAGCGCCGCGCGGCGCTCAGCCAACTCGGCAAGGCCCGCGTTCATCGCGCTCACGTCCGCGCGGCAGTCCGCCGCGTCGGAGGCCGCCAGCGCTTCCTTCGCGCGCAGAGCCTCGACCTCGCTGCCGGCCTCGCCGGCCGTGCGGGCAAGCTCCTCCGCCTGCGCGAGGAAGGCGCGAAGCTCCTCCTCGAGCTCCGCCGCCTGCGCGGCAAGCTCCTCGATGCGCGCGTGCTTCGCAGCGATCTGCGCGGTCAGGCTCTCCGCGCGGCCCGACTGGTCGCGCAGGTCGTTCTCCACGCGCTCGATGCTCGCGCGGTTGTGCTCGATGCCCGTGCGCAGCACCGCCACGGCGGCGTCCTCCTCGTTGCGCTTCGCGTCCAGCTCGGCGCACTCGGTGCGCAGACGCTCCTGCTCCATGTCGTTCGCGTGAGCCTTTTCCGCAAACTGTTCGGAGGCGGCGTACAGCTCGTCCAGCGCGGCGTTCGCGCGCTCCAGCTCCTGCTGGGCAAGAGCATAGTCGGTGTTGAGCTTGATGGAATCGGTCTTGATCTTGTCCAGGTTTTCGAGCCAGACGGAGATCTCCAGTGTGCGCAGCTCGTCGCGGAGGATCAGATATTTCTTTGCCTTCTCCGCCTGCGAGCGCAGCGGCCCGACCTGCAGCTCCAGCTCGGCGATCTTGTCGTTGATGCGCACGAGGTTCTCCTCCGTGCGCTCGAGCTTGCGCTCCGTCTCCTCCTTGCGGTGGCGGAACTTGGAGATGCCCGCCGCCTCCTCGAAGATCTCGCGGCGGTCGGCGCTCTTGACCGACAATATCTCGTCGATCTTGCCCTGACCGACGATGGAATAGCCCTCGCGGCCCATGCCGGTATCCATGAACAGCTCGTTCACGTCACGCAGGCGCACGCTCTGCTTGTTGATGTAGTATTCACTCTCGCCGCTGCGGTAATACCGGCGGGTGACGGCAACTTCGCTCTCCTCCATTCGGGGGAAGATGTGCTCGGTGTTGTCGAGCACGAGCGTCACCTGCGCGAAGCCCATCTGGCTGCGCTTTTCCGTGCCGCCGAAGATGACGTCCTCCATCTTCGCGCCGCGCAGCGATTTGCTCGACTGCTCGCCCATGACCCAGCGGATCGCGTCCGACACGTTGGACTTGCCGCTGCCGTTGGGGCCGACGATGGCGGTGATATCCTCACCGAAGTTCAATACGGTTTTATCGGGAAAGCTCTTAAATCCTTGAATTTCGAGCGCTTTTAAGTACATTCCGTGATCTCCTTTGTGCAAGGGAGTAAAAATAGGCAGAAAAAGACATATTTTAACTTATGTACTATACCATTTTCCCCCTCGTTTTTCAAGAGCGAATGATGAACAGAGTGTAAAAAAGACGCCCGTCGGGCGTCTTTTCGCTTCATTTTTCCTGCGCCGCGCGTCTCCGCCGCGGCTTCGCCGCCGCACGGGATGCGGCGATGAGCGCGTAAAGCTCCTCGTAGGCATCGGCGAGCGTGCCGACGCGGTCGATGAGGCCGTCCGCCACCGCCTCCTCGCCGTAGAGGATGCTACCGACGTCGGCAGCCATGTCCTCGGCGGCCAGCATGAGCGCAAGCAGCTTTTTCTCGGATATGCCGGAATTCTTCGTCACAAAGCGCACGATGCGCTCCTGCAGGCGGTCGAAATAGTGATAGGTCTGCGGCGCGGCGATGAGCGTTCCGTTCGTGCGGATGGGGTGGACGGTCATGGACGCGCTTGGCGCGATGAGCGACCGCTTCGGCGCAACGGCCAGCGGCACGCCGATGGAGTGTCCCCCGCCGAGCACGAGCGAAACGGTCGGCTTTCTCATGCCCGCGATCAGCTCGGCGATGGCGAGCCCCGCCTCCACGTCGCCGCCGCAGGTGTTGAGCAGGAAGAGTACGCCGTCGATTTCCTCGCTCTCGTCGAGCGCCGCGAGCAGCGGCAGAACGTGCTCGTACTTGGTCGTTTTCACGGTATTGGGCAGAAGGCTGTGGCCCTCGATCTGCCCGATGACCGTCAGGCAGTAGACCGTGCCGCGCGCGGTGCGCGTGGTCACGGCTCCCATATCCACGATGGGCTGCATGGGCGGCGTCTGCTCGGGCGCAGACCTCTGCTCCTCGTTCTCGTTCGGCTTTGTCGGTTCCGTCATGGCGCATCCCTCCTCTTTTCTCACAAGGTAGGATTTGCAGAAAAATGAGAAAGCATACGGCGCGCCGTATGCTTTCCCGCTATGTATCCCGTTATTTTTCCGTGCCGTAGAAAAAGAGCGCCACCGTGCCGGGGCCGACGTGCGCGCCGGTGACCGGCTCGTAGTAGACCTCGAGGCATTCGCCGGTAAAGCCCCTTTCGCGCAGAAGACCGAGCAGATAATCCGTTCCCTCGCAGTTGTCCGCGTGGGCGATGCCGATGCGCGCGGTCTTATCCAGCGCGCGCTTATCGAAATAGTCCGCCAGCTCGGCGTAGGCCTTCTTATTCCCGCGCACCTTGCCGCAGGAAACGATGTGGCCCGTCTCGTCGCCGCGCAGGATGGGCTTGATGCCGAGCACCGAGCCGACCAGCGCCGCCGCGCCGGAGATGCGCCCGCCGCGCTTGAGGTAGTTCAGATCGTCCACCGTGAAGAACTGGCACATGTGGGGGCGGCGCGCGAGAATGCGGTCACCGACCTCCTCAAAGCTCCTGCCCGCGCGCAGCAGCTCCGCCGCCTCGAGCACCTGCAGGCCCTCGCCGAGGGAGGCGGCGTAGGTGTCGATGGTCATGATTTTGGCGTGAGGATATTTTCCCCGCAGCTCCTCCGCCGCGAGCGCGGCGGCGTGCGCCGTGCCGCTGATGCCGCCGGACATACCGACGTAGAGCACATCGTCGCCCTGCGCGAGCGCGCGTTCAAAGAACGCCGCTGCCGTTGCGGGGTTGACCATTGAGGTCTTGACCTCGGCGCCCCGGCGCATGGCGTCGTAGAAGGCCTTGCCGTCGAAGTCCGTCTCCTCGTTGTAGTCCTCCGCCACGCCGTTGACCGTGTAGGAAAACGGAATGACCGCGATATCGTACTCGCGCAGCAGCGCGAGCGGCAGATTGGCCGAGGTGTCGGTATAGAGCTTCGTCATGGCAAAACTTCCTTTTCTGTATTTCTTAACACTTAGTGTACCACGCTCTAAGCGCGGAAACAAGCAAAGTTACAGTTTCTTTACATTAACCTAACAACATGACAACGGCAGGGTGGTCACCCTGCCGTTTTTTCGTCAGTTCTGCTCAAAGATCACGCGCATGGTCTTGTAGGTCATATAGCAGTCGAGCTTGGCGACCGTCTCATAAGGCGCGTGCATGGAGAGCACGGGAACGCCCGCGTCGAGCGTGTCGATGTTGCGCTGCGCCATGAACTTGGCGACCGTGCCGCCGCCGCCCGCGTCCGTCTTGCCGAGCTCGGCCATCTGCCAGAACACGCTGTTGTCGTTGAGCAGCTTACGCACGCGGCCCACGACCTCGGCAGAGGCGTCGGAGGCACCGGACTTGCCGCCCGCGCCGGTGTACTTGCAAAGACCCACGCCGTAGTTGACAAAGGCGGCGTTGCGCTTATCGTACACGTCGGCAAAGTTCGGGTCGTAGGCGGCGGTCACATCCGCGCTCAGGCAGAAGGAGTTTGCCAGGCAGTCGCGCAGCGCGACGCCCTGCGCCTCGCACAGGTCCGCCATGAACTTGTCGAAAGCCTGCGAAAGCATACCGGAAACGCCCTCGGAGCCGATCTCCTCCTTGTCCGCGAAGATGCACATGGCAGTGCGCTTCGGGCTTTTCGCGTCGAAGATGCCCGCAAGCTCCGCGTAGGCGCACACGCGGTCGTCGTGACCGTAGGAGGCGATGAAACTGCGGTCGAAGCCGATGTCGCGCGCCTTGCCGGCGGGCACGACCTCCAGCTCGGCGGAGATGAGGTCCTCCTCCACGATGCCGTATTTCTCGTTGAGGAGCTTGAGGACGTTGAGCTTGAAGCGGTCCGAGCAGTCCTCTCCCGCGAGCGGACGTCCGCCGACGAGCAGGTTCAGGCTCTCACTGGGAATGGCCTCGTTGAGCGGCTTCTTGCCCTGCTCACGGCCGAGGTGCGGCAGCAGATCGTTGATGATGAACTGCGGGTCGCCCTCGTCCGCGCCGATGTGGACGGCGACCGTGGAACCGTCGCCGCGCACGACCACGCCGTGCAGCTCGAGCGGGATGGTCACCCAGTGGTACTTGCGGATGCCGCCATAGTGGTGCGTCTTGAGATAGGCCATCTCGGCTTCCTCGTAGAGCGGGCGGGGCTTGAGGTCCAGGCGGGGCGCGTCGGTGTGCGCCGCGCCGATGTTCGCGCCGTGGCTGAGATCCTGCTCGCCGATGACGGCAAGCATAATTGCTTTACCCCTGTTGTTATAGTAGACTTTATCGCCCGTCTTGAGCGCCATGCCCTTCTCGTAGGGCACGAAGCCGCGCGCGCTGGCCAGCTCGATGCAGTGCTCCACGCACAGCCGCTCGGTCTTGCCGTGGTCAAGGAAATCCTTGTAGTCCTCGCAGTAGGCGTGCATCGCCCGCTCCTCCTCAGCGCTCAGGCGCTCATAGCCGTTCTTGGGCGCATAAGCGAGCTTCTCCGCCCACTCGTTCTTTTTCTTCTCCGCCATGGTTCATTCCTCCTTGGATTTTTTAATAATGGTATCCAGAAACTCCTCCGCGGCAAACGCAGCCTGCGCGGGAGTCGGGTAGTTGTTTTCAAAGACCGCGTCGCAGTCCGCGCGGAACGCCTCCTCGCTGCGCTGCGCACGCACACGGGCGCGGGCGTAGTCCTCGGAGATGCCGTCGCGCGTCATGATGCGGCGCACGCGCACCTCCTCCGGCGCGGTGACCGCGACGGTCACGTCGCAGATCGCGCCGAGGCCGCTCTCCACGAGCTTGATGGCGTCGAGCGCGATGAGCCGCGCGCCGCTTTCCTCCATGCGCCGCGCGAGCGCGCGGGGCAGATGGCGGAAGATGATGGCGTCGAGCTGCGCAAGCGCGCCGGCGTCGCCGAAAACTATATTGCCCAGCTTTTGCCGGTCCAATCCGCCGTCGGGGGCAAATACATCGCCGAACGCAGCGGTCAGGTCGGCGCGCAGCGGCGCGTCAGTCCGGAGCATTTCGTGATACACCGCGTCGCAGTCGAGCACCAGCGCGCCGCGCCTTTCCAGTGCGTGCAGCAGCGTGGTCTTGCCCGCGCCAGTGCCGCCGGTGATGCCGAGGACAAAGGCGCCGTCCGCCTCCTCCGTGTGGAAGCCGGCGGCCTTTTTCAGCCGGTTGCCGACGGCGAGGCCAAGTCCCGCGCTGTCGGGACACTGCGCCCAGATGGCGGGCACGTCCGTCGCGTCGAAGGTGCGCAGCGCGTCAAAAACGTGCTGCGACTGCGCGAGCTTGTCGCCGCTCGCGCCGAGCCGGTGAACGATGTGCCCCGCAAAGAGCGGCGCGAACTCGTCGAAGCAGATCACGCCGTCCCGCGCGCCGAGCGCGGCGAGCAGCCGCCGCGCGCTCGCGCGGGGCGAGCCGG
>UMHM01021994.1_pt1 | contig 10990 bp, 10 predicted proteins | sample 1965501 | NCBI WGS metagenome assembly UMHM01 (sample SAMEA4836095, study PRJEB28245) | human gut metagenome | biome: gut microbiome; material: fecal sample | place: Denmark | collected 2008
GGTCAAAGCCATGTTCATCACCCCCGGCGAACACCCCATCCCGACCTTCCGCAGCGATCGGGGAACCCGTTTGAGCCTGGCGCTCTGTACTGCCGGTGTGCTGTTGTTGGGTATCGCCAGTGTAGTGTACGATTCGATCGGAGCGTTCGCCTTCGGCATGTAAGCGACGCATCCGCAGCATATTATCCGGCGGACGGCTCTTTCGGGCTGTCCGCTTTTTTGGAACCGGGAGCAGGGTTGCAGAAACGCCGAAATCTGCGTATCTTTGGTCACATCTAATAAAACGACGACTATGAACCGAATCAACACTCTCTTCGGAATCGAATACCCGATCGTTCAGGGCGGCATGGTGTGGTGCAGCGGCTGGCGGCTGGCCTCGGCCGTAAGCAACGCCGGCGGACTGGGCCTGCTGGGAGCAGGCTCCATGCATCCCGAAACACTGCGGGAACATATCCGCAAATGCCGGCAGGCGACCGACAAACCGTTCGGCATCAACGTACCGCTGATGTACCCCCAACTCGATGAAGTCATGCAACTGATAGTGGACGAAGGGGTCAAGATCGTCTTTACTTCGGCCGGAAATCCGAAGCTCTGGACAGGCTTTCTCAAATCGCACGGCATCACGGTCGTCCATGTGGTTTCCTCCTCGAAATTCGCCCGCAAATGCGAAGAGGCGGGAGTCGATGCCATCGTAGCCGAAGGTTTCGAAGCCGGCGGTCATAACGGACGCGAAGAGACCACCACCTTATGCCTGATTCCGGCCGTACGACGTGTCACCTCGCTGCCGCTGATCGCTGCGGGAGGCATCGCTACGGGCGCCGGGATGCTGGCAGCCATGACCCTCGGGGCCGAAGGCGCGCAGATCGGAACCCGCTTCGCATTCGCCGCAGAAAGCTCGGCACACGAAAACTTCAAAAACCGCTGCCTGAGTCTGGAAGAGGGCGATACGATGCTGATGCTCAAAAAAGTTTCTCCCACGCGCTTGGTCAAGGGCGGTTTCTTCCGCGAGGTCGAAGAGGCCGAGAACCGAGGAGCTACGGCCGAAGAGCTGAAAACGCTTCTCGGAAAAGGACGCGCCAAAAAAGGTATGTTCGAAGGCGACCTCGATAACGGAGAGCTTGAAATAGGGCAGGTGGCCTCGCTTTTCCGCGAGCAGCAAACTGCGGCAGAAATCGTGCACGACATCGTGACAGAATACCGCAACCTACTGAATGAAAGCAAAGAGAAACTGTCCATCTAAACCGACGCACAAAGAATGATCAACTACCTCCAAGTCGAAAATCTGACCAAGTCGTACGGCGATCTGGTGCTTTTCGACAATATCTCTTTCACGATCGGCGAGGGGCAGCGCATCGCTTTGATCGGGCGCAACGGTTCCGGTAAAACGACCCTGCTGAATATTCTCGCAGGCAAAGATACGGCCGACAGCGGAACGATCACGCCCCGCCGTGACCTGCGTATCGCTTATCTGGAACAAAACCCGGAATATGCTGCGGATCTAACCGTACTGGAAGCCTGTTTCCGTTCCGACAATCCGGCCTTGCGAGCCATCGCAGCCTACGAACAAGCCGTCGCCGATCCTGCGCAGGACGGGTTGCAGGAGGCCATGAGCCGTATGGACGCCCTCGCTGCCTGGGACTACGAACAGCGGGCCAAGGAGATTCTGTCCCGACTAAAGATCAACGATTTCGACAAAAAGATAGGCCAGCTTTCCGGCGGACAGCTCAAACGTGTGGCATTGGCAGCGGTGCTGATCAGCGAAGCCGACCTGCTGATCCTCGACGAGCCGACCAACCACCTGGATACCGACATGACCGAATGGCTCGAAGAGTACCTCACGCGAAACAAGGCAGCCTTGCTGATGGTCACCCACGACCGCTATTTCCTCGACCGGGTGTGCAGCGACATCCTGGAGGTGGACCAACGGTCGGTCTGCTTATACAAAGGAAATTACGCTTACTACGTCGAGAAGAAGCAGGAGCGGGCCGAGGCCGCCGAAGCCCGGCGCGAGAGCGACCTGAATCTCTACCGCCGCGAGCTGGAGTGGATGCGCCGCCAGCCCCAGGCGCGGGCGACCAAAGCCCGAGCCCGCATCGACTCCTTTCACGAACTGGACGCCAGGCTGAAAAGCACCCGCACGCAGGCGTCGCTGAAGCTCGACGTTCAGGCTACGCGCATCGGTACCAAGATATTCGAAGCCAAAGAGCTCTGCAAGCGTTTCGGGGATCTGGTGATCCTCGACCGTTTCAACTACAACTTCGCCCGGTATGACAAACTGGGTATCGTCGGGGACAACGGCTGCGGCAAATCGACCTTCCTGAAGCTGCTCACCGGCATCATACAGCCCGACAGCGGCACGATCGAAGTGGGCGAAAGCGTCCGCTTCGGCTATTACAGCCAACAAGGGCTGGACTTCGACGAGGGAAAGAGGGTGATCGACATCGTAACCGACATCGCCCACGAAATCCACCTGGGCGACGGACGCCGGATGAGCGCATCGCAATTCCTGCAATATTTCCTCTTCCCGCCCGAGGTGCAGTACAGTTATGTCGCAAGGCTCAGCGGCGGCGAGCGCAAGCGGTTATACCTCTGCACGATCCTGATACAGAGTCCCAATTTCCTGATCCTCGACGAGCCTACGAACGACCTGGACATCGTGACGCTCGGCGTACTGGAAGAGTACCTGCAAGCATTCAAGGGGTGCGTGATCGTGGTTTCGCACGACCGCTACTTCGTCGATAAGGTCGCCGACCATCTGCTCGTCTTCTGCGGAGGCGGGGAGATCCGCGAATTCGCCGGCACCTACTCCGACTACACCGCTTGGAAACGCGACTACGAAGCGGCGAAACAGGCTGCCGTCGCCCAGGAAAAAGCCAAGAGCACGGCATCCGGAAGCAGGGGCGGGGAGATCCGGAAGTCCGGGACGGCCCCGGCAAAAACAGGAGCGGCACGCAAGCTCACCTTCCAGGAAAAACGGGAGATGGAGCATCTCGAAGCCGAAATACCGGAATTAGAACAGGAGAAAGCCGCGATCGAAGAAAAACTCTCGTCCGGCGACCTGCCGTTCGAAGAGCTTACGGCGCTTTCGGAGCGGATCACGGCACTCATGGACCAGATCGACACCAAAAGCATGCGATGGCTGGAATTGAGCGAGATCGGAGGTTGATTCCTTCCTTGCATACACTCTGAAACACCAGAATACGTCCTAAAGCCGATACACTCCTCTTTTCGGGGAGTGTATCGATATTTTTTTCTCGCAACAATTTTATTTTTCGAAAAATTTTTCTTAATTTTATTTCCGGAAGTTTACGATAAACAACCAATTCCAACTAAATTAACTCTCCATTTTTCTCAAGCCGCCTTCCCGGGCGGCTTGGTTTTTAACCTTTCCGCAAGCATCCTCCATCCCGCAAGAACCGATTTCTATATTGAGCTTAAAAATTATTCGACGAACACCTCCGATACATCGATGGCTGCAACCCGATTTCACGACCATTTGCAGCGATAAACCGTCGCCCCCTTGGATTCTTCGGAACGGGGAACAAAAATCCGTCTGAACCACACTGCGTAACAACTCGCAACCGCAATAGTAAACGATACACATTCCGCAACCGCTTTTCGAAAAGCGAAATACCCGACACTTTTCAGCAATCGGAAATAACATCCACAAAGCAAAACCAGCCTCCGATCCGGAAGCTGGTTTTTACCTCCAAATAATATAACTCCCCATTTCCGGGAAAGCGGAACAATATATCGATCAATCGTCGTACTCTTTCAACGCGAAACGCTTGTCATCGAAGGTCAATTCGATCGTATTGTTCAACTTCACTTCCCATTCCCGGCAAGTATGCTCGATTCCGACGAGGAAGGTTCCCGGAAAGTTCCGAGCGACGTAATCCGCAATCTGCGCCGGAACAACAACCGACGGAACCGCCCGCGAACGGCTTTTAATTTCTCGCCACATTCCATTTCGGCGAAATTTCACTTGGGTACCATCGGCGAAAACGACTTTATACGTAACTGCAAGTTCGTCGAGCGTCTTGATTACCAAAACAGGATTCTCTTCCGGATAATGCTGTGCGATAAAAGAGCGGGCCTCACCGGGCAGTTCCTGTGGCGCTACGGCTCTTTCACACTCTATATTCCATGCGATTGCAAAGAGTAGAGCGAATATAGCAACGACACCCGTGATCCATACCCACCTTTTTCCCGAGCCGGATTTCAAAACTTCGGGAATTTTAGTCATCATAGTCTGTGACGTTGAAATTCAAATCGAATTCGACTTCCAATCCGTTCGACAGTTCGATTTCCCACGAATAGGCATCACGGTCGATCTTGCGGATAAACTGACCGGGGTAGTTCATCTTCGCTACGAAATCCGCGATCTGCTGGGGAACGATCGCCGCAGGAACGGCCGAATATTTACGATCGACCGCCGACCGTCGGCACGGAATTCCACTTCCGTGCGGTCGGTATAAGTCACCTCATATTCCGAACCGAAGTATTTGCTCTCCTCAACCGCATAAGCTACGGTCAGATCCTTGAAATACGTAGCGAGAAATTCCTGCGCGGCTTTAGGAAGGTTGTCGATCGTAATCGGTTTCTCGCGTCCGTCGGCCTAGGCCGACACGATGCCTGTAAGCAACAATGCCACTGCTAAAATCATCTTTTTCATAATACATTGATTTTAATCAAGTGAATATTAGGTTTAGAAAAATTCAAAAGTTGTCTAGCCGATCCATCAATCTTCGTAGGCCTCGATATTTCCGTTCGTATCCACACGCAAATCATACTCTCGACGGTCTTTTCGTGCTTCGAACTCATACCACATCCCGCCGGAAGTTTCGATGCATTCAAATTCGTCGTCGTCGAGGGTATAGCCAGCCTGCTGCACCGCATCCAAAATATTTTGCGGCAACCGGTGGAGCTCCCACTCGGTGCGGAGCCAGTTGTTGCGACCGTCGAAAAGCACCTCTTTCCTGAGATTTTCGTGAAGAATCGTCAGTTCAAGACATCCGTCATCATAGTCGCGTTCCACGACCTTAGCTCCCGGATAACGATCGTTCAGGAAGCGCTCGATCTCATCCTCTACCGGCAGTCCATTACCTCCCGTGTTTCCCATATCTATTACAGGACGGGGAATGATCCGAACAGGGGAGTCGTTTACGTAAATATCGACCTCTTTATGCCGTGTCTCCACTTCGACACACCAGAAAACGCTGATTCCGTCTGCCGTAGCCTTATCGAGTGACCATTTTTCGATGTCGTCGATATCGTTGGGGCTCGACAGCTGCTGGTCGGCCGCTACCGCATTGTAAATCGCTTCCGGCACGGCCGAACCAATATCCCGACGTCCGTATTCGATCTTTGCATAGATGCGGTTCCCCTGCGCATCGAAATAGAGTTCATGCTTGTAACCGCCGCAAACAAGCTCGACTTCCGTACCTCCGTATTCCCGGTCCACGTCTATCACCGAGCCTCCGCCGTTATCATCGAGGTAACCTTGAATCTGCTGTTCGATACCCGCCGCAGGTTTCTCTGGAATATAGTCTTCATAACCATCATCCGCAGCATTGGTTACTTCGTTCACCAATACGCCTTCGGTCGAAAAATACAGGTCCATCCCGGTCGTTATGCCGTCTGCCGTGCGGGTGACGCCGATAACATAGACAACGGTCACACCCTCGCTGCCACCGGCCCCGACGACCTCCTTGCGTTCGAGCTTATCCACCTTACCAGTACGGGTCCATCCTTCGGCTTCGGTATATTTGCTGGCATCGAAACCTTCCCGGACAGCCTGCGGAAGTGCCGCGAAGTCGATATTCGTTTCGGTCATAGCCCATTGTCCGTTTGCATTTTCGAACCATGCCGCATTGTTGGCCCTGGATTCCGTCCGGGCAGCCTCGAAGAAAAAGTTCGCCACAGCATAGTCGCCTCGAAGGGACCATCGTACATCTTGGGCACCCGGATAACGAGCGTTAAAAGCCGCCAATACCTCCTGCGAAATATGTGAGTCGCCCGGTCCTCCGACTTCATCCTTGTCGCACGCAGCGAACAGGAGAGCCGTCGCAGCCATTGTTAAAACAGATAATGTTTTTTTCTTCGTATTCATTGTTTCGTTTACTTAAATGTTTATCAATAATTTGTACTGCGAAATCACAGCCTGAAAAATCTTTATCGGAAACGGACGGGGTATCAATCGTCGATACCTATCAAATTATGACTTCGATCAAAAGTCAGCTCCATTCCGTTATTCAACTTGACCTCGACCTCCTGCTTGTCGCGTTCGATTTTGATGACCGCAGCACCCGGATACAGCTCCTGTACTTTGGTTTCGATCGGCATCGAAACGATTCCTGCGGGTAACGACGAATAACGGCAATCCACCTCTTTCCACGCTCCGTTTCGACGGAACTCGACCTTGCTGCCGTTCGTAAACATCACTTCGTAAATGACTTCGAAAAAATCGCTTTCTTTTTTTGCGTAGGCGATTTTTTCACCGGGAAAATACCGGGCAATGAACTCTTGCGCCTGTCGCGGCATCTGTTCGGTTGTGACCGCACGGTCGTGATCGGCATAAGCCGGCGAGATTGTCAGCAGCGTGATGCCGATCAAAAACGCCATCATTTTTCTCGTGTTCTTCATTTTCTCAATATCTTTTATCGGGAGATCTCCCGATCGGTTTGTATGGTACAAAATTGAGAACCGATTTTGGAGCGAATTTGGAATTTCGATATTTTAACAAAATATTTTTTCCGAACCCGATTATATATTTCGATACCCCGATCCGAAACCGGCCGATATGCTTCGACTTTCCTCCGAGAAAGGGATTTCGGACAGAGTCAGAACCGGTAACAGAGGATTATCGCCGAAATCAGCAAAAAACAGTCGTCATATTCGAATACAGCTGATCGTCGTCCCAATTATCGCCAGCTTACGCCAAAATGGTGGCGGCCATTTTCGAAGTAATAAATTAGTCCGAGGCGATAATAATCCGTTATGGCTTTGACCAGTGCCAAACCGAGCCCTGTCGAGCCTTCTTTTTGCGACCCCTGATAAAAGCGTTCGAAAATATGTTTCTCATCAAGCGGCGATACTCCGTCGTTAATAACCGTCAATACATTTCCCTCGATACGAATATCTACGGCGGCTCCGTCGGCACTGTGAAGGTAGGCGTTCTTGATCAAGTTAGAAACCAATATCGAACAAAGCGATTCATCCATCCGGACCGAGAAGGTCCCGGGCAAATGCAGACGACAACGGATTTTGTGCTCTCCGTATATATCGTCATAAAGCGCCTTCCGCTCCTCGACCAGGGGAACGAGATCGATGTCGGTGCTCTCCGGAAACTGACCGTTATCTATCTTGGTAAGCAGCAACAGCGTTTTATTCAGCCGGACGATATGGTCGAGCGTACGCCGCATCTGAATGATTTCGCCCGTCGTTTCCTCGTCCAGGTCCGCACAATCGAGCAGATACTCCATACGTCCGCCAAGTACGGCCAACGGAGTTTGCAACTCGTGCGAGGCATTGCCTATAAACTGTTTTTGACGCTCGAACAACTCCTCAGAGCGATCCACGGCCTGCTGTGCCGCAACATTCAATCGACGGAATTCGGTAATAGAGGTATCGTTCGGCACAGGCGCGACTTCGCGCCCGGGAGCATAGCTATCCAACCAATGCAACAACTCATAAAGCGGAAGCATGCTTTTATGGAACACCCACAAGGTCGTTCCGGAAACTGTCACCAAAAGGAAAAGATAGAGCCACACGACCCACCACATGACTGTTTCCAGCAGATCGTCTTTTTCGAAAGTAGGCATAGCCACCTTCAGTTCGTAAAAATTACCGTCCTTATCCTGAAAAATAGTCGCCAACACCCGGGCCGGCTCGGTTTCATCCTTTTCCGGAATATACACCTCGGTATCGTAGTAGTCGATCGAAGGACGGGTGGCGACGTATCCGGATTCAACGGGAATGATCGTGTAACTGTTATTGGAACCTTCGTTCGAACGGGGCAAAGGCTCCCCGGCAAGCACCCTCATTACGATCAATTCCGAATAATCCTCGAGAGCATCGTCCGCTTCATCGTTTATCTCGTCCATCATGGTAAAATAAAACACGACCGCCCATAAAGCGATCAACGGGAACAAGACCAGCGACAAACGAAGCGATATGTTATAGATCAATTTCATAAATGCATTGCTTAATCAATCAGTTTGTAACCGAAACCGTACACAGCTTTGATTTCGATCGAGGCTCCGGCCTCTTCGAGTTTGCGGCGCAGATTTTTGACCTGCGAATAAACGAAATGGAAATTGTCGGATTGATCGACATGATCCCCCCATACGGCTTCGGCCAAAACTGCTTTATCGACCACATGACGCGGACGCTGCATGAAATACGAAAGAATATCGAACTCCTTTTTCAATAAAGCGACCTCCTTGCCGTCTATTTCCACTCGACAACTTTCCGGGTCGAGCGTTACATTACCCAGCGCAATGCCGCCTTTCCCGCCACCGCGACTACGGCGAATGACACTCTGGATACGCGCCGAGAGTTCCGCCAAATGGAACGGTTTAGGCAGGTAGTCGTCCGCACCTTCTTTCAGCCCGAGGACCTTGTCTTCCAAAGAATCCCGAGCCGAGATAATGATTACGTTTTCGCGTTTATCCGCTCTTCGAAGACGCTCGAGAAGTTGCAATCCGTTGCCGTCCGGCAACATAATGTCCAATAAGATACAATCATACGAATAGGCTGCCAATTTGTCCGAAGCCTCGGCGTATGTACTGGCCGTTTCCACGACATATTGCTCTTTGCGAAGTGCACGTGCCAGCAACTCACGCAATGAGGATTCGTCTTCCACGATCAATAATTTCATAACGACAAGTCATTTTAATACCACAAACAAAAATACCGATTTTGTAAAGAAATTGAAATGAACTCGAATTATAATCTATTCAATCTATAAAATCGCTAATAAAAAGCCTGTTAAAGTCAATTTTTCATAGTCGCAACGGCGGCACTAATACAGAAAAATACAAGTAGCGAGAAACAGGTCGTTCGTTCGACTCTATTTCTTCAAACAGAAACGGAAGGGTGCTGCAAAATCCTAAAACCAACAGCGGAATCCGTTCTTTCCTCCGAAATTCTGAACAAAAAACAACTGAATATCGCAGGAATCACCTCAATAGAATCAAACCAGGTCCGGTACGAATCCCAATCAAACTCCTATAAAAAAACCGGCTACCTTACAAAAAGGTACCGGTAATCGAGTACTCTACTATAAATCCCGTCGAATAAAGATTATCGCCTCAATAAACGAAATTAAAAATCATCTTCCCATATTTCATGCTCGATCTCCGCAGAGAGTTTTCCCAGAGAATCTATCGTAAGTAATACGGGGTAACCAATATCCGTATCCGGTTGGTAAATACCAAAAGACAACACGACCCGGCGGTCATCATAATCTCGAATATGGACATTATATAATTGATAACGATCAATTTCTGTCGCCGGAATAAGCGAATCGAAATCGTATTTATCGATTTCCAATCGAGAGACTAATTTTCCATTATTTCTCGAAACAGTTAAGACAGACGACCTATCTGCATACTTATAGTGCGTAGTAGATACGATATTCTGATTATCTTCAGTACGACAATATATATAAAAATCACCAGCAACGGTGTCGATTACATACTCCTGCTCATGAATTACGTTTGTATCGATCGCGGAACAGTAGTTCGAAAGAGGATCTTTACCCAATAGTTTACAACTATCCGATAACGACTGTATTTTATTGGTCGTATCATTCTGCCTATTATGTTTATTTGCACATCCGACGTATGAAAGTAAACACAGATTTAACAATATAAGATATTTCATAAAATCACAGTTTTACGATTTGTATTCTCTGTAATTCACATCAGTCATAAGATATTCTGCTTTCCTGACGGAATACCGACGGCGAAATACCCGTATGTTTCTTGAAATAACGCCCCAAATAAGATTGATCCGGGAAATGCATTTTATAAGCGATCTCCTGAATGGGCAGGGTAGTGTTCTGAAGCAATACTTTTATTTCCATTATTACGATCTTATCGATCAACTCCTTGGCCGATTGATGCGTCGTCCGGCGCACGATGGCGGAAAGATAACGGGTCGAGATACAGAGCTTGTCCGCATAGAAAGAAACCTCACGCTCTTCGATACAACAGTCATGAACTAGGGAAACAAAGCGATGAAACAGCTCCATCTGCCGGTTGGAAGTCGTGGGACACTGGCTGCTGACCTTACGCTGGATCTTATCGTAAAGCTCCAGCATAATATTCTGCAACCGATTTCTCACGATCGTCTTTCGGAACATATTACCCCGATCCTGATAGGTGTAATCCATTATTTCGAACCAGGTAGACAATCCGGCAGCCATTCTTTCGTTTACTTGAGAAATGGGATTTTCCTTCAAAAAGCTGAAAAACGAGGGCCCCAGCCGAAATCCGGCCTCCCCGAACAGGTCGGGAGAGAAGGCGCCGAACCTCACCGAGAAGTCGTCCGACGCATCGTCGAGCATCAATACGCTACCGGGCAGTAAGAGTACGATCGTATTGAGCTGCAAAGGTCCCCGGCGAAGATCGACGGTCACCTGGGCATGACCGCTCGTACAAAGCAGAACCAGTGCGCAGTCGCAACGGCAGGGATTATTGAAGAAATAAGCGAGATCGGATTTTCCGATAACAAAAGGTTCCTCTTCGGAAACAGTTATGGGGTTTACAGCGGACATAATGATTTCTTCTTTTTTGGACAAACGAAAAGCCCCTGATATTATTATCGTACAAATATGGCATAAATATACCGAAAAGTGACAATATTATTCGCAAGAAAGAAAGTTACACATTAAATTTTACGGTACTTTTGCATGACAAAAAGTTTTTTAACGGGAAAATATTTTTTCAAAGTAATAATAATCAACCAAAAAACTATGAAGCAG
>UMHM01020274.1_pt1 | contig 10984 bp, 6 predicted proteins | sample 1965501 | NCBI WGS metagenome assembly UMHM01 (sample SAMEA4836095, study PRJEB28245) | human gut metagenome | biome: gut microbiome; material: fecal sample | place: Denmark | collected 2008
GGGGGGGGGGTAGTTAAAGTCGCAAAACCGGAAGTCAACGAAAAAGGAGAAATTGTTGTGTAAATGAAAAAAGAGCCGAACTTTTTGTTAAGTCCGACTCTTGGTATTATTAAAGTTTTCAGTAACAATTTATCCCGTTTACTTCCGATTTTTACTGTGCTACAACGTGGAGACGAAAGGCGAATAAATCGGAGGGATTCCATCTCTACCCAAAAAGTATTCTCCATCTGGGCAACGGGAAGAAGATTCAATATATGAAAAAATCCGGGCAATCGCTTGCCAGGATTTCCGTTTCTTTTCGTTTTCATCGGCTTACCTTTACGCCGAAATAGTCATTATAAAGAATAATACGAACTCCGAATTGTCCTCGGTGTTCGTATTATTCCCTTGTGGCGGAGCGTTAGTAACGAAAATCGAATTCATAGATGGCTAATAGCCGCTATTATTACGCAAAGAGCAATCTGACTAATCTCATTAATCTATAATCCGACGATATTTTTGACTAGAGTCACAAATGGAGACAAAATAAGGGACATTCAATCTTGACATTTGTCTCTTATTTTGATATACTACTGTTGAAATCATAGAGTGGAGGTTTGAGATGATAAATTTCGGACACGAAACGGAAGAACTTGAATTTAAGAAAAGTACAAGTGAAATGCACGATGCAATGAAAGACATCGTTGCAATACTAAATAAGCACGAAAAAGGTATTTTATATTTCGGCGTTGCGCCAAACGGCGACGTAAAAGGTTTACAAGTTGTTGAATCAACTTTGCTCGATGTTTCGAGAGTGATTTACGAAAGTATAAAACCGCAAATTTATCCACAAATTCAAAAAGTTACGATTGACGGGTGTGATATAATCGAAGTGAAATTCAGCGGGCGAAACAAACCATATTCGGCTTACGGAAAATATTATATCAGAGTTGCAGACGAAAGTCGCGAATTGACGCCTGCCGAACTTAAAGAAATGATGGTTGCAAGCGAGTATTCCGAGCGCTGGGAGCAATTTAAAACTCCTTACACAATTAGGGATATCGATGAATCGGCTTTGAAAGATTTTTATAACCGCGCCATCGCTTGCGGAAGACTGCCCGATGATGGATACGATGCAGAAAAGCTACTTAATAAACTTGGTTTATTAAAAAACGGCAATTTGAATAATGCGGGATACGTTCTTTTTGGAAATAACGGTCCTGTTACACTTAAAATGGCGGTGTTTGCAAGCGATGAAAAGTTGACGTTTTTGGATATAAATCGAACCGAAGATAATATTTTCAGATTAGTTGATATCGCACTTACCTATATCAAAAGGAATATTCGCTGGCGTGCAGAAATCGGAAGCGTTACGAGGGAAGAGATACCCGAAATACCGCTCAGAGCTTTGCGCGAAATTGTCATAAACAGTTTTGCACACGCAGAGTATGGAACGGGTTCTCAACATGAAATTGATATTCATCCAGGTAAAGTTGGAATATACAACCCCGGAACATTTCCTTCTGAATTTTCTCCCGAAGATTTTGCGACGAAAAACCTATCTTCGATTATACGAAACGAGTTGATTGCAAAAGTGCTGTATATATGTCACGATATCGAATCTTTCGGCAGCGGTTTTAAGCGTGTTTATGCTCTTTGCAATGCCGAAAATGTTCCGTGTTCTTATGAAAAAACCCCGATAGGTTTCTCGTTTATCTTTTTGAGAAATGACCCTAATGCGCAAAGGAATGTCTCTGAATCGGAACAAAATGTCTCTGTTGCTTTGTCCAAAACAGAGAAAGCGGTTTATCAGTTATTGAAATTACAACCGAATCTAACGCGTAAAGAACTTGCTATCGAAATATCCAAAACCATCAAAACGGTTCAACGCGCGCTTGACGGATTGAAAAACAAAGGACTTATTGCCCGTGTTGGTAATACCCGTACGGGCTACTGGAAAATACTAGACGATGATATTGATAGCCGAGGGAAAATATGACAGAATTTGAGATAATTCAAGAAGAAATAGAGGCAATAAAACAGAAATATTTGCGATCAGCAATGGATATTATTTCTGATCACAACAACGAGAATAAGACTAAAACGGATTACAAACGTCGTCAAATATATGAATTGCTCCAAAATGCAGATGATTGTTATTCGAAAGAATTTCCGCAAATATCTGTTCGTATGGAGTTAAGAGATAATCTTTTGATCATTCAAAACACAGGCGTTCCTTTCTCTGCCCGGGGTGTGTTGTCGCTAATGCATACCGATGCAAGTTCCAAACACGAAGGAACAATCGGATGTAAAGGGTTAGGATTCCGTTCTGTTTTGAATTGGGCAAATAGAATCTCGGTATATACGCGCGATTTCTGTGTGGATTTTTCCGAAGAAAGAGCTATTCGAAATTTAGAATATTACAAACAGCAAAGTCATGCCTATGGTGCGGAAGAACTCGACAGGTTGAACAGAACCGCCATTTTAACGGCAGCCGAAGTTTACAATGACAAAGATGTGATTTCGAAATGGCTTTCCCCGGAATACTCTACTGCCATTGTTCTTCACTGCGATGATGCATATATCGATGAAATTAGAAATCAGTTAATTAACTTGAAATTCGAAGAATTACTGTTCCTTCAGCATGTCAATACAATAGAAATTATTACAAGTGAAGCTATTCGAAAGATTGAATCAATCAAAGAGAACGAATTATGTATCATTCAGGAGGCTGACTCTATTTCGCAATGGAGAGTTTGGAGTCGTCAAGGTGAGCTTACTCAGGAGAACGGTGAAACTAAAAAATATGAACTGATCATCGCCTATAATGATGATGCTGCCGAGCGTGAAGCCATTCGAGAAAATGGCGTTTTGTATTCGTATTTCAAAACTGATATTCCCATGTCATTCCCGTTCCTAATACATGGAACTTTTGAATTAACGAGCGAAAGAAACAGCTTGGTAAAGGACAATCTGTTCAACAAGATGATCTTGGATCGATTGATCGACTTTATTGGAGAAATCGGCGAAGGATTGGTATATGATTCAGATAAATGTGATTATGAAGCATTGCGCTTTCTGCTTCCTTCGGAATCGTTAGGTCAATTAGACAGAGAATATAATTTTACAAGCAGACTAAAAGAAAAAATAAGAGAATATAAGATATTCCCCACCATTAGCGAGGAATACATCAGCATAAGTGAATTTCCTAAGTATTCTCGTCGTAGATTTGATGAGGTATTATTACCAAGCACTTGCCACACCTTGTTAAAACACGCTCCCGATGAGTATATTGCTGATTATATAAGCGAGAGCGGTATAAAATTTTATTCTGACAAAGAGCTTGTTGAACTAATAAATCAGGATGCTCAATATTATGTCGATACCGATTTAAATGCAGAACTGATAGCTCTATATTATGAGACTTTTATTAGTGCATATTCTTATTCTCAAGTTGCCCCTAAACTGTTAACCGACAGTAAAGGAAATCTTATCCTCGATGAGAATGTTAAAATTTTTGACAATCCCACGCAAAGATTTGATTTGCCCGAGTGGAGCAAAATGTATTTTCTCGATCCCGAATTGGAAACGACACTGTCAAAACGTCTTCGCACACAAGGTAGAAACTTAACCGATAAGCTGAAAGCTTTTAATGTAGTGGAGTATTCTTTTAACAGAGTATTGGCAGAGCTTGTTTCTCAAAGCAAGGAAGATTTAGAAAAAACCAAAGGAACTCTTGCTTGGCTTTACGAATATTGGGAGCAAAATAATCGATTATTTCCAAGCGGATTTGGCAATACAGAAATCCGTATTGTATCAAGAACTAACGAAATAGTAGGTATCTCAAAATGTTATATAGGAAAAGAATATGGTAACGAGTTAGGCGAGCGATTAACCTCATTATTAGAAAATTCAATATATGTGGGTTCTTCTGAACAAATAGGATTGAGTGATAAAAATATAGAAGATGTAAAAATCTTTATTTCCGCTCTTGGTATTAAACAATATCCTACAATAGAGACTGTCAAATTAGATTATTCTGAACAGACGGCATACATAAGATATAATTCGCAAAAGCACCCGTATATCTATGATACGCGGTCGGAATGCTTCAATCATGCTACTTTCTTCTCTCAATGGGGCAAGGAAATATCTGTTTCAAGTATTAAAGATATTGACAAAATACTCGAACATGCGGATTTTTACGATATTATTTGCTGGCTATTATGTGACGCTGAATTACACGAAGCCGTAACGAGCGAAAATGAAATTCGTGATGCCTCGGTAATGATGGGAAAGCCACCTCGCGCTCAATATTATCGTGAAGTCAGAAAGAATTATATGGCTTCGTGGCTTAGGAAAACATTTACGGAAGCCAAATGGTTGCCTACACAAAGCGGCAAAAAAGTTGAGGTCGGCAACTGTACTTTGTTAGTGCACAAATTATCCCCTATCGTGGAAGTACTGGATGTTGACTATGTTAAGCTCATCGATATAAGTGGAAAAAGCAGAAAAGAAATAGACCTTTTGTTTGAAAAGCTTGGTATCGTTGAAGATATTGTAGATCTTGCTCCGCAAAAAATCTATGAAATTTTACTTGGATTGTACACCACCAAAGCACCGCATACCGTTACTAAACAAATATATACAAAACTCAATTTGAAATACAAAGCAGAAACGATAAGTGGTTTGATTAATAACAATCCAATGTACGAAAAATTCAAATCCGAAGGAGGCGTTTTAGCCGAGCTTAATGGTGAATATGTATATCTTCCTGTAGGGGATGTATATTATGTCGACAAAAAGATCTATAGCGAAGATATTCTGAAAAATTATCCTCTATTGGTTCTTGGAAAGAGAGCCGGGGCTTCTAAAATTCAAAAGATGTTCTGCGTGCAACCGATTCAAGCAACAAGCGAAATACAGGTTGAGTATGAGGAGCACGATTTGAATGTGGCGTACCAAAAAGAATTCCAAAGAAGTTTGCCGTATATCTATGCCAAGCGAATAGCCGTTGACAGTAAGAATAAAGAGTTTTACGCTTTGAGATCAGCGAAGATAATCCTCGTTAAAGAAGCTTTATCTCTATATAAAATCGGTGATGATCAGCAACAAGGCATGCTACAAGATTACGAGCTTATTTACAAAGATAGAGTTGCCTATATTAAAATTCCAATGCATATCAGGAGCATCAACGAGCTGAAAGAAAGTGTCAAATTCAGGGGTGCTGTCGCAGAAGTGATCACAACAATTCTTGACGTTGACGGCGATAAGGATGCTTTCTTGATAATTCTCGCATGCAAATCTACAAAAGAAGCAGAAGAATACTTTATTGAGAATGGCGATGATGATTTGTCAACTGTCAATTTGGCAAAAGCAAAATTCTCCGAACAAATTGACAGAAAAATAGAGTTTTGGAACGCTATTGAAAATGCTTTAGGTGTAGAAAAGATTGATAAAAGCCAATACACCGATTTAATGATCGATTTTGATTACAACAATCTAAACTGTTTCTCAAACTGCCCTTGTATTATCAAGCTGTTCAAAAAACTCGGAATCAATGTCGAACACTATAACCAATACGCATTTGAAATTATTGATTTACAGCCGTATTATAAAGAAGAACTTCGTCAAATCAAGCAAAAATACAGAGAAAAGTATTTTATCTATTTGCTTGTAAGATCCGGAAGGATAAAAACAAAGCTTGATTTCGAGGAAGCCAAGCAAAACTATGACGAATTAACTTTAGTAGCCACTAATTCAGTAGATGCACAGCTTGAAAAAATCTTCGAAAATAATTTCGGCGTTTCGATATCTGTGTTAAATGGCATAGAAGGAAGTCTTGATGAATTGTTAAAAAAACTGATTGATGAGTCACAAGAAGCTCATACGGCTACTCCAACAGTAATTACTCCGCCTGCACCGAAGGCCGAGGTACACTATGACGAGATCAATGCTCAAATTGCTTCCAACACAAATGCTGAAAGCAAAAAAGTTGGATTGTCTGCATTAAGTACTACAACAAGCAAAACCGTTGGATCTAAAAAGAAAGGTGGAACGTATGATTCGACTACGACGAAAGCCAAGGAAGAAAATGGATTTATAGCAGAAAGCAAGGTTTATCACACCCTTCGCACTCGTATAGGCTCAAAGGGATCTGTCGTTTGGGTTTCAGGTAACGGATATCGCGCACATGAAAATCAAGGCGGCGATGATAGTTTGGGTTATGATATTTGGTATTCCGACGAGCGTGGTAAAAAGCATTATGTTGAGGTTAAGGGTTCAACCTCTGAAAATGTTGAATTCGTTTTAACCAAAAACGAGTTGGAATTTGCAGAACAGCATGCGGAAGAATATGAGATATGGTATGTTCGTATCGTTGACAAGCAGCCAACTATCCCATATGAATTGGGAAATTTATTGTTGCTCGGTGAAGAAGAAACGTTCTTTAATAATAGCAAATTTGCCGTTGAGAATAGTGAATTTAGAATTCGCTCCACCGTAATTGAGAAAATAGATTATAGCGGATAACAATCTGTCGCAAAAATTTCAAATGGCACTTTGGCGGGTGCTTGACATATACAAGCGCGACGCTTCGCGTCGCGGTCAAGCACCCGCAAAAACAACTCACTGAACTCAGATAAAAAGGTCAACTCAAAGCCGAGCGGATCGGGGCGTTCGCCGCTAAACCGCTTTGCGAATCGCCCCGTAAAACCGCAGTCGGCATTTTTTTGAGTTTTGTTCCTTTTTCGCTTCTGAGTTTTTTTCGTTTCGTATTGTTTCGGGCGGCGTGTTTTTCACGTCGTTCTTTTTGTTTTTTCACATCACAAATTGTTTTTTTGTCACACGGGCATCCTTGTTCTCTTTTTTAATAAGTGGCATTTTGTCAATTCAAATTTCTTTAGCAAAAACATTTTTATACGTCATGTCATAAAGATTTTTAACTGTCGCAAAACCTGCAACAGTTGGTAGGTATTATTTTCTCGAACACAAATTATTTGAAGAAAAAATTCAACATAAAGGTTTCGTCACGTTTCAAAATCTGCAACGTGAGCCATGTAAATTAAAAGCAAATAGAAAAATATCTTTCAAAATCGCAAAGAATTTGCGAGTTTGAAGGTTACACTCAACAGAAAAAACACAAGGACGTAAAAATGCTACAAACAAACTTAAACGTAATAGCGGTCGGCGAGCCGAATTTAGATGTTTTATCCGACGGCGAAAAGAGATCTTTCTTTGAAACGCTGTTTTCGCGAATAGTCGAGATTCATAACGAAAAACAAGCCGAGACTTTTGCCATACAAAAAATCTAATAAAAGGAGGAAAAAATGAACAACCAAGATATGAAAATCTACTTTGACGGCAGTCACTACATCGGCATACCCAAAGGAGCGTTCCCGAGCAAAAAAGGACGCAAGAGACGCGTTGTCAAACCTATGCAACAAACGCAAAAAGAACAGACGGTTGAAACACCGCCCGAAACCACAAAGGAGCGTTTTGAGAAGGCATACAAGGAGAGTCAATCGTTGCCCAAGCGAGAGCGTAAAGCACATATTAAAGCGGCATTGAAAGAAGATTTCGCCGACAAAGACGAGTTGACCGTTTTTGTGGACAAACACGTTGAACGAATGAAAACTAATGCCATAAAACGCAAAGTACGGCTTATGCGTAAACTACGGCTACAAGATTGGAATTTCTTTTGTACGTTCACCTACTCGGATGAACTTCACACCGAAGAATCTTTCCGCAAGAAACTATCCAACACGCTCAAACACTTGGTGGCAAGAAACGGTTGGAAATACGTCGGAGTATGGGAGCGCGGCAATGATACTAACAGACTGCATTTCCACGGTATCTTCCATATCCCCCAGATGATTGGAACACTGGAAAAAGTAAAGGATTACGATACCCGCAACCACCGTATGCAAACCACATACCAAAACAGTCATTTTCTCAAGCACTTTGGCAGAAACGACTTCAAAGATATAGCCACGCAAGACGACGTTGCCGATGCCGCAAAATACATAACCAAATATATGGAAAAGTCTGGTGAGCGTTTAGTCTATGGTGGTAAACTACCGACCTATTTCCATTCCGATATATTAGATGATGACGTGGCTTGTCCTTACGGAGTGGACGATAGGAAAGTATTGCTATTCGACAACTTCACTTGCATAAACGAGGGCGAAATTCTTGGCAAAGTAAGCAAAGAAGTCATAGACAAGTTGCCTAAGAGCAACTAAATACAATCGTCTTTCGCATCGGGAGCGTAAACGAAAACGGCTTGTCCGTCAAGGGTAAAGTGCATTGCTTTGTGGCAACCCTTGACGTACAAGGATAAAGCAACAAAAGAAACTAACCCTAACCCGTTGTCGTTTATCTCGTTCCCGTCGAAAGACAAAAATAAATATAATAAGGAGTAAATAAATTATGGAAAATACTACTAAAACAGCAGTAATATATGCTCGCTATTCGAGCGACAGCCAATCGGAGCAGTCCATAGAAGGGCAACTGCGAGTGTGCAACGAGTATGCCAAAAACAACAATATACTAGTCCTAAAAACCTACATAGACAGAGCAATGACAGGCACAAACGACAATCGCCCAGACTTTCGCCAAATGATTGAAGACAGCAAAAAGCACCAGTGGCAGATAGTTCTGGTGTACAAATTCGATAGATTCAGCCGAAACAAATACGAAACAACCAAGCACAAGAAAACATTGAAAGATAACGGCGTTAAGGTTGTTTCCGCAACGGAATACATTCCGGACAGCCCCGAGGCTATTATTCTTGAAAGCATGATAGAAGGCTATGCGGAATACTATTCGGCAGAACTTTCCCAAAAGGTAAAACGCGGAATGAACGAAACACGTCAAAAAGGCAACTTTACGGGCGGATATTTAATTTACGGCTACAAAGTTGAAAACCATAAAATTGTAATAGATGAAGAAAAAGCTGAAGTCGTTAGATTTATCTACGAACAGTACGCACGCGGAGTGTACGTAAAAGATATTATTAAAACGCTTACCGAAAAAGGCATATTCAACCGTGGTAAGAAGTTTGCGAAGAATACCGTATACAACATACTTAAAAACGAAAAGTATTCGGGAGTGTATCACCACAACGGCGAAACGTTTACCAATATGTATCCGCAAATAGTGCCAACTGATTTGTATGAAGTCGTGCGGAAAAAGACGGAACAAAACAAATACGGAAGCCGTAGCGTAGAAGTTGTGTACCTTCTTCGCAACAAAATTAAGTGCGGTTATTGCGGTAGTCCTATATCTGCGGAATGCGGAACGGCTAAAAACGGAGAAAAGAAACGGTATTACAAATGCTTAGGACGGAAACACCAAAACGGCTGCACAAAATCTCAGGTGCGAAAAGAAATACTTGAAAAGTACGTTTTAGACAACGTTGTAGAGCAAATGAGCAAACCGGAAATATTAGAAAAAGCAGTTGACTACCTTTTGCAAGTGCAAGAGAACAGGATAAAACAAAACTCGGTTGTTGCCAATCTAGTTAAAGAGAAACGGCAAACCGAGAACGCAATAAACAACATTATGGACGCCATAGAGCAAGGCGGACAAAGCGCAACGGTTATGAAACGTATGCGAGAACTCGAAACCAAACTAACGGACATCGAAAAGCGATTGACGATAGAGAAATCTCAAACTGCGTTCAGGCTAACAAAAGAACAAATAACGGAATATTACAAATCCGCGCTTGTAAAAGAACCGCTACTGCTAATAAACCATTTTGTAAAGGAAATTCAACTTTACGACGACAAGATGATAATTATCTACAATACACCAAATCCGATAAACCTTGACGAGAGTCAGGGTTTTTCTTTTTACGACAAAAACGTAAGAATGCCTTACGTGATACAAAACAAAAAGTACTACGGCTTGAAAGATTTTCGGCTAATAATGCGCCTATGATAGGTTGAAATGTTTCCGAATTTTTCTCCTTTCGGCTTTTGGTTGTAGCACAGAGAAAAGCGGAAGTAAACGGCAAAAATATTGCCGAAAACTGCAAACAAACAACTTTCAACGCAATATTTTTATGCTTTTTCGTTGACTTCCGTTTTATATACAACAACGAGACCGACTGAAATCTTTTCCCGGTGCTACTTCCGTCGTTGCCGAAAGGCGAAGAAAACACTTCGGAGGTAAAGAAAATGAAAGAAAAGAATGATTTTAGCATTCTCAAAGAAGAAATCTCTCAAAACAACGTACTTGCTATGGCGGAACTGATAGCTATGGCTGAAACACGTTTTCTCATAGGATATATGGGAAGCCCTATGCAGAAAATACACGCAGATTTATACGTGGATATACTGCGTAAAAACGACTTGGGCTATGTTTTCAGCGATTCTTACGATTTAGTTCAAGAAGGTGCATTGTATCTTTGTGAACATTACGGAAAGCATTTGAACGACGTTGTAGGCTATTCAAAGAAAGGCAAGCCTATTACCATAGAAATTGCTTGCATACGCAAGATGACGAAACTTATTAACCGCAAAACAAGCAGTTACTACCACAATGTGAGCCTTGAAGCATTAACCCCGGCAAGTGAACCGCACATAGAAATGCAAGAAGAAACGATACAGGATTACACAATCTACGATGCAATCATAGAGAGCCTTAACCTAACGGACAATATGCGTATTGCTTTGGAATGTCGTATAAAAGGTTTGAGCTTCCCCGAAATAGGCAAAGTACTTTCAAGAGCGCAATCCACCGTGTTTGAGTACTTCATCAAAATGCGCCAGAGATATATGGCGATATACGGGTAAACAAAGTTTGTATCCTCAACGCTAGTTCAAAAGTGATACGAACTTTTGAACTCCCATTTTTGCACGGATTCATTGCGAAAATTGCCACAAAACCGACAATATATTGCACTTTTGCAAAGAAAAAACCTAAACCAAACTTTTTGGGTTCGATTTAGGTTTTGCTTGGCGGAGAGAAAGGGATTCGAACCCTTGCGCCAGTTTCCTGA